>Ga0070660_100000688_pt1 | contig 22377 bp, 18 predicted proteins | sample KBSC33metaG_FD_64670 | JGI IMG/M metagenome (GOLD analysis project Ga0070660, IMG submission 64670) | Corn rhizosphere microbial communities from Kellogg Biological Station, Michigan, USA - KBS C3-3 metaG | ecosystem: Host-associated > Plants > Roots > Rhizosphere > Soil ... | reverse complement strand
GTGAGCGAGGATGTTCGATAGGCCGAGCGTTGCCAGCACCGCCATGTAGACGAGGATGACCGGCCCGAAGAGCCCCCCGACAATTGCCGTCCCGCGCGATTGAACGAGGAAAAGCGCCAGAAGAATCCCGATCGCGATCGGAATCACCAGCGGCTGAAGCCCGGCTTCGACGATCGTCAGCCCTTCGACCGCGGAGAGGACCGAAATCGCCGGGGTGATCATCGCGTCGCCGTAAAAGAGGCACGTGGCGAGCACCCCGAGAAGGACCAGGGTCGGCGCCCATTTCTTGTGCCCGAGGTTCCGCGAGATCAGCGACAGAAGGGCAAAGGAGCCGCCCTCGCCCCGGTTGTCCGCACGCATCGCGACAAACACATATTTGACCGTGACCACCAGCATCAGCGACCAGAAGATCAGCGACAGGACCCCGAAGATGTGCAGCCGGTCGACGGCCAGCGGGTGCGGTCCGAGAAAGCTCTCCTTCAACGTGTAGAGCGGCGACGTGCCAATATCTCCGTAGACGACGCCGACCGCGCCGAGCATCAGCCGAGGCAGAGCTTCACTCGGTCCCTGCTGCCGCAGGCTGATATCGTCGATGGGGGTGATCACACTTGCCATCGACAGAAACTGCCGACGCGGCGCGTAAAGATTCCATATGGAACTTACGAAGAGCGTATAAGGAAAATCCGGGAATCGTTCCGGCGGCTCTCGACGGTTGAATGACACAATATCAAATTAAGGCAATGAAACGGTCGGCGCCGAACACGGATGTCCCGGTGGGACAGCGCATCCGCGGCGCGTCCATCCTTCTCCCTTACGTCGCTGCGCTCGCGATGGTCGCGCTATCGACGATCGGGGGAAGTCTTCTCGCTCCGCGCTGGGGCAACAGCGCCGTCGATCTTCTCTATCTGCCGACCATCCTTGCGACTGCGACCCTGTTTGGATTGTGGCCCGCGCTGATCGCCGGTCTCGCCTCGGCCCTCGCCTACAATTACTTTTTCACGCCGCCGTTTCACACGTTCGAAATGGATCGGCCGGCGGATATCGTCACTGTCGTCGTGCTGTTCCTGGTCGCCGTCGTCACCAGCAAGCTCGCCGCGAGCGTGCGCGAACATGCCGAAGCCGCGACCGCGCACGCCAGCCGCAACGCCACGATCGCAGGCTTCGCCGCACGCCTTCTCAGCTGCTCGGAGAAGAAGGAAATTGCGTCCGTCACCTGCAACGAACTCGCGCGGATATTCGATTGCAACGTGGCGATGGTCGAAGGTCTTCCGATTCCGGCGATCGTCGCCAACACGCCGCCTTCGCTGCGGCTCACCCCCAGTGACATCGCGACGGCCGCGGCGGTCCTGGAGAGCGGAGAGTCGTCGGGCCGAGGCGCGGCCCGGCCCTATCCGACCGACTGGCAATTCCATGCCGTCCGGTCCCGAGACACCATCCTCGCTGCTGTCGGCCTGGTCCGCGACGACGACGGAATCGCGGTCAGGGAAGAGCAGCACGAACTCCTGGCGAGCCTTCTCGATCAGGTGGCGCTGGCACTTGAGCGGGCACGGCTGGAACGCGAAGCGCGCGACCTTGCGGCACTGCGCGAGCGCGACCGGTTCAAATCGTCGATCCTGTCATCGATCGGCCGCGACCTGCGGCGCCCGGTCGAGGCCATTGCGGCCGCGGCGCGCGCGCTGAGGCGCAGCGGTTCGGGCGAAACCGAGGTGGCAGCAACGATCGGATCGGAAGCGGCGAAGATCGACCGGTATATCGCCAACCTGCTCGACCTCGAGCCTGATTCGGACCAGCAGCCGATCGAGATCAAGGGCATCACGATCGATCTTGTGCAGCGCCGAATTTCGCGAAACGGCGAAGACATCCATCTGACGCCCAAGGAATATGCGGTTCTTGCCGAGTTGGCGAAGCATCCTGGACGGGTCCTGACACACGCGCATCTGCTGCGGACGGCGTGGGGACCGGCGCAGGAGGCGCAAACGGAATATCTGCGAGTGGCGGTCAGAGCGCTTCGCCAGAAGCTCGAGGCGGAGCCCGGCGCCCCGAAGCTCATCGTCAATCAGCCGGGGATCGGTTATCGGCTCGCGAGCTGACGGTCATAATGCGAGCTTCAGCCCGTGCAGCCGGACGGCCTGGTCGCCATCGCAAATCGGCGCTGCGATCAGCCGCATCCAGCGATTTTCGCCGACGGCCGGCCTGATCTGAACGTCGATCGTGAATCCGCGCCTGTGCTTGATCGCATGGGCGCGCAGCCGCTCCATCGTTGCGCGGGAGTCCTCGCAATAAAGGGCGACCGCTTCTTCGCGACTGACCTTCGTACTCCGCGGCAGGCCGAAAATGTCGTAGACGCCGCCGGACCAAATCAGCCTGTTGTTGCTGAGGTCGCACTCCCACACACCCGCGTGCTGCAGGCCGACCTCGCCGACGGTCGCGGGGGGGATCGCGTCGATCGCGGCGCTGTTGAGGATTGAGCCGAGCTCGAAATATCGCGGCTGCTCGAAGAGAGGCCAGCTGTGGCTCAATTCCAGCGGCACGGCCGGATTGATGATATTGCTGTGCTTCACCGCCGCTCCGATAGCCGCACGCCGTTAACAAGCCTTTGCTGACGCTGCAGAAAAACAGTTTAGCGCAATTTTTCGATGATGCGGCGGGAAGTTGGTCCTTTTCGGATCAGGCGTCGGTTACGAGCCGCTTGCGCTGGCGCCGGGCGGGAAGCTCGATCGCCGCAGCCGACGACTCGCCCTCGGACTCGTCCATCCGCCTCCAGCCGTCGCGGCCAAGGCGCTCGAGCGGCCGAAAGCGCGTCTTGTAGTCCATCCGCTTCGATCCCTGGACCCAATAGCCGAGATAGACGAAAGGAAGGCCGGCACGCGCGGCCCGGATGATGTGATCGAGGATGATGAACGTGCCGAGGCCGTTGCGAGCCCCCTCGCCGACGTCGAAGAAGCTGTAGATCATCGACAGGCCGTCGTTCTGGTGATCCGAAAGGCAGCAGCCGACCAGCTTTCCGCGCCGGCCGCTCTCCGAGGGCTCACGATATTCGATCATGTAGGTGCGGACCGGCGACTGCTCGACCATGTCGGCAAAGTCGGTCTCGTCCATGTCGGCCATTCCCCCTCCGGGGTGGCGGTGCGCGAGATAGCAGCGAAGGAGCGCATATTGCTCCTCAGTGCTCCACGGCTTGCAGGCCACGACTTCCAGATCCGCATGGCGGCGAAGAAGCTTGCGCTGCGTGGCGCTCGGCTGGAACTCCCCGGCTACGACCCGAACGGAGACGCAGGCGGTGCAGTCGATGCAGCTGGGCCGATAGGCGACTGACTGGCTCCGGCGGAACCCGATGCGCCCGAGCGCTTCGTTGAGCTCGCTGGCATTCCGTCCACTAAGCTCGGTGAACACTTTCCGCTCCACTTTGCCGGGCAGGTACGGGCACGGCGAAGGGTTCGTCACGAAGAACTTTGGAAAGCGGAACGGTGCGCTCATGGTTTCAGTGCTGTTTATGCGACTGGTAAACGCGCTTGAAAAGAGTTGGTGGCGGCCCGGATCTCCGAATGGCGCAATACTGTCCCGGATCAGGACGAAAACCTAGTCGAGCGAAGCACGCTCGACCTTGAATCCCGCCGCGTTGAGCATCGACTCGACCTGGTCGATCGCGGCGGCGTCGCGCGCCTCGCACTCGACCTCGATCACCGTATCCTTGGCGGGAAGCGCGGTGAAGATACGGCTGTGGCGGATTTCGATGATGTTGACGCCCGCCTCGTGGAACTGCGCGGTGATGCGGGCAAGCGCCCCCGGCTGATCCTGTGCTGCGACCCGTAGCCGGGCGATCCGGCCCTGCCGGACCAGGTCGCGCACGAGGACGTTGGCGAGCAGGTGCGTATCGATGTTTCCGCCGCACAGCATGGTCGCGACCTTCTTGCCTTTGAAGCGATCGGGATCGGCCAGCATCGCCGCGATTCCCGCTGCTCCAGCGCCCTCCACCACCGTCTTTTCGATTCCGACCAGCATCGCCACCGCGCGTTCGATGTCGCGCTCCGACACGAGCACGACATCGTCGATATTTTGCTTGAGGATCGCGGATGTAAGCTCGCCCGGCTGCTTGACGGCGATTCCTTCGGCGAGCGTGTCTCCGCCAAGCGGAAGGTGACAACCGTCGATCGCGCACTTCATCGATGGGTAAAGCTCGGCTTCGACTCCAATCAGCTCGATGCCGGGTTTGATCGCGCGACTCGCGATCGAGACTCCCGACATGAGACCGCCGCCGCCGATCGGAACGACGATCGTATCGAGATCGGGCGCATCCTCGAGCATTTCCAACCCGACGGTACCTGCGCCCGCGATGATCCACGGATCGTCGAACGGATGCACGAAGATGTAACCGTTCTCGAGCGCAAGTTCGCGGGCCCTGGCGTAGGCATCGTCGAACACACCGCCGTAAAGCACGACTTTCGCGCCATAGCCCTGAGTCTTGGTGACCTTCATCGACGGCGTCGATTCCGGCATGACGATCGTCGCGGGAATGCCGAGCCGCGTCGCGTGATAGGCGACAGCCTGCGAGTGGTTGCCCGCCGACGCCGCGATTACGCCTCGCGCCCGCTCCTCTTGCGTAAGCTGCAGCAGCTTGTTGAGTGCCCCGCGCTCCTTGTAGGCGGAGGTCAGCTGCAAATTCTCGAACTTGAGCCAAACCTCGGCGCCGATGATTTCAGACAGCGCGCTGCTCAAAAGCATCGGCGTCCGCACCACGGCCCCCTGGATTCGCGTCGCGGCGGCGCGGATGTCGTCGATTGTCGGCGGCTGCATCATTTGGCCTGCGCCTAGACGTTCACTTGGGCGTCGACAATGCTATGCCAGCGTAATGAAACGCCAAGCACTCCTCGGGCTCGCCGCCGCGCTCCTCGCCTCCCCGGCCTTCGCCGACACCCTGATCGACAATGCCAATGGCATCCAGGTCGATTCCGCCGGAAAGCTCCAGCATTTCACCGGAATCCTCATCGGCGACGACGGCAAGGTCGTCCGAGTGCTGAAATCAGGCGAAGCACGACCGAAGTCGGAAAATGTTGTGGACGCGCTCGGGCAGACGCTCCTTCCCGGCTTCATCGACGGGCATGGCCATGTGATGGAACTTGGCTTCGACGCGCTCCAACTCAACCTCGTCGGCACCTCCTCGCTCCAGGAACTCCAGCAGCGGCTGAAGGACTATGCGGCCGCCCATCCTGGGAGTGGTTGGATACTCGGCGCCGGCTGGAACCAGGAATTGTGGCCGACCAAGAGTTTCCCGACCGCCGCCGACCTCGACTCGGTGGTCAGCGACCGCCCGGTCGTTCTCTCCCGGGTCGACGGGCACGCGGTCGTCGCCAACAGCGCGGCGATGAAGGCCGCCGGGGTCACGCCGCAAACTCCACCTCCCCACGGCGGCGAAATCCACAACGGCACGTTCGTCGACGCGGCCACGGGCCTGATCGAGCGGGCCATCCCCGCGCCTTCGACCGACCAGCAGGATATAGCGTTCGCCAAGGCGCAGGACATCCTGCTCGGCTTCGGAGTGACCGGGGTTGGGTCGATGAGCACCTCGCTGGACGACTGGAACGCGTTTCGGCGCTCGGGTGAAGCCGGCAAATTGCAGGTGCGGCTGATGGTCTATCTGCTCGGGCTCGACCCGCTGAAGGTGATCCCGCATCCCACCGGATGGATGTACGACGACCGGCTCCGCGCGGTCGGAGTCAAATTCTTCGCCGATGGGGCGCTCGGATCGCGCGGCGCGTGGCTGAAGCAGCCTTATTCCGACAAGCCGGACACACGCGGCCTCCAGTTCCATTCCGACGCGGATCTTCTGGCGCAGGAGGACGCGGCGGCCGCCGCCGGCTTCCAGCCCGCCACCCACGCCATCGGCGATGCCGCCAATGCACAGGTGATCTCGGTCTACGAGAAGCTTCACTCCAAATATCCTGGCGACCGGCGCTGGCGGATCGAGCATTTCCAGATCGTCGATCCGAACGACATTCCGCGCCTGAAGCCGGCGGGGATCATCGCCTCGATGCAGCCGACGCACCAGACCAGCGACCGCCTGATGGCCGAGGCACGGCTCGGACCGAACCGGCTCAAGGGCGCCTATGCCTGGCAGACGGTCGAAAAGCTCGGGATCCCGCTCGCCTTCGGGACGGATTTCCCGGTCGAGTCGCCCAACCCCTTCCCCGGGCTTTCGGCGGCCGTGAGCCGCCAGGACCTCGAAGGAAAGCCGGCCGGCGGCTGGATTCCGTCAGAGCGTCTGACCTTCGCCCAGGCCCTTGCCGCCTACACCCGCGGATCGGCTTATGCCGGGTTCGCCGAAGACAGGATCGGCGCCCTCGCGCCCGGCAAATGGGCGGATTTCGTGCTGGTCGACCGCGACCCGACGAAGGTCGACCCGCAGCAACTCGGGCGAACGCAAGTTCTGCAGACGTGGATTGCCGGAAAGAAGGTGTGGGAGCGGTCCGCTAGCGGTGCGGCGCCCGAGCGCGGGAAATGAGCATAGCCGGAGTGAGCACCTGCGGCAGCTCCTCGGGCTGTGACGTGCCCGGCCTGTACCAGAGGTAGAGCGGAACCCCTGCGCGCCTGCGGCCTTCCAGAAACCGGGTGATCTCGGGATCGCCGGCAGTCCAGTCGCCGGCGAACACTTTCACGCCCGCAGCCTTGAACGAATCCCGCACTTCCTTGCGGTCGATGGCCGCGGCCTCGTTGACCTTGCAGGTCAGGCACCAGTCGGCGGTGAAATAGACGAACACGGGGTGGCCGCGCGCAAGCTCGCGCGTCACCGCGGCTTCGCTCCACACTTCCGCCCCAGCGACCTTCGTCGGTCCGGATTCGACGCTTGCGGGAGCCAGGGCAATCGCCCCGACCAAAGCGACTCCTGCGAGCGCAACTCCGAACAGCGGCAACGCCTGCCCCTGCCTCTGCGAGCGTCCGACGATCGCAAGCGCCACAGTGAGGATCGCAACCGCGGCAAGACCGATCCAGAGAGCCGACGTTCCGGCTTCCCGCCAGAGCAGCCACAGCGCTCCGACGGCGGTCGCAGCCATAGGGATGGCGAGGAAGCGCTGCAGGCGAGCCATCCAGGCGCCGGGCGCCGGAAGCCTGCGCCGAAGCGCCGGAATGAACGCTACCGCGATGAACGGGAGCGCGAGGCCGAGCCCCAATGCCGCGAACACCGCGATCGAGCCGTAAAGCGGAAGCAGCAGCGCAGTCCCGAGCGCCGCGCCCAGAAACGGACCAGCACAAGGCGTCGCAACGAAGGCCGCGAGTGCCCCGGTGCCGAAACTTCCCGCTGGCCGGGTGCCTCCCCCCACCGTTGGGACCTCGAAAACCCGCACCAGGTTCAAGGTGATCGCCGTCGCCAGCAGCAGCAGCAGCATGATGGTCCGCGGGTCCTGGAGCTGGAAAGCCCATCCCGCGGCGCTTCCGCCGGCCCGAATTGCGACCAGTACGATTCCAAGCGCCCCCGTCCCCGCAACTGCCCCGGCCGCATAAGCGAGCGCCTCCTTGCGCGCATGGGCCGCCTCGCCGCCGCTCCGTGCCAGATGAAGCGCCTTCAGTGCCAGGATGGGGAACACGCAGGGCATCAGGTTCAGGAGGAGCCCGCCCGCGATTGCTCCGAGAACCGCCCACAACAGGGCGTCAACGCCGAGGCCGTCGATCTGTCCTCCGCCCTCGGGAACGGCGCCGGGTGATGCCTCGACCTCGAGCCCCCGCCCGTCGCCGAGCGACAGGACGCCCGCCAGCTTCGTCGGTTCACCCTGCCGTCGCGGAAGCTCGGCGATCAGGAGGTCGTCCTTGCGGCTGAAATGCTGCTCGCCCGCATAGTCGACAGGGCCGTCGACCGACGGGAAGAAATAGGGCTTCTCGACCTTCACATCGCGCGGAAGCGGGATTCCGACGCGGATCGCGTTGCCAGCGACCTCGAATCGGGCAACGCTCGCGAGCGGCCGCGGAAGGGCCTTTCGCCATTGGTCGAAGGCCGCCCGGTTTGGTGACCCCGCGCCGATCGGCAGGTCGAGCGACAGCTCGCCCTTTTCCGGCACGCAAATCCTGTCGGTGCAGGCGAGCCAGTGCGCCTCCGCCCGGATCGGTACCACACCGGTCGCATTCGCGGGCGCCTTCAGCCGGACGAGGATCGCATAATCCTTCTCGTAAACGTAATTCATCAGCCCGGCGATCGTGAGGCGAGTCGGGACCGGATACTGCAGCTGGCCGACCGACCAGCCCACCGGAAGTTGCCACTTCACGTCCATCGGAAGGCCGGCGTCGCCCGGGTTCAGCCAATAGCCGTGCCAGCCTGGCTTGGTATGCATGACGATTGCGAGCTCGACCTCGCCGCCCGCCGGCGCAGGCCCTTCGGCCACCAGCTGCGGGTCGATCCCTCGCGCATGCGCCAGCGCCGGCGCGAGCAGCAGTGCGAAAAGAATGAAGAGGCGGCGGAGCATGGTTCACCCCCCTGTAACGTCATGCTGAACTTCTTTCAGCATCCATTCCGATGAAGTGCGGGACGGGTCTCGCAAATGGACCCTGAAACCAGTCCGGGTGACGGATTAATCGAGGTTCGGCCGGAGCCACTTCTCGGCCTGTTCGACCGGAGCCCCGCGCCTCTGCGCATATTCCTCGACCTGGTCGCGACCGATCCTCGCCACTCCGAAATACTGGCTGTCGCGATGCCCGAAATAGAAGCCGGAGACCGCCGACGTCGGAAGCATCGCGAAATTCTCGGTCAGGGTCACTTCGCCCGGATTGCCACCCAGCATCTCGAACAGGATGGGCTTGAGGCTGTGGTCCGGGCAGGCCGGGTAACCGGGCGCCGGGCGGATGCCCTCATATTTCTCCCGAATGATTTGCTCGTTGGAGAGATGTTCCTCCGCATAACCCCAGAGGCGGTTCCTCACCTGTCCGTGGAGCGCCTCCGCGAAGCCTTCCGCGAATCGGTCGCCAAGCGCTTTCAGCAGGATGTCGGAATAATCGTCATGCGCCGCCTTGAACCGCTCGAGGTGCGCTTCGAGCCCGTGGATCCCGACAGCGAATCCGCCGATCCAATCCTCGCCGTCAGGATCGATGAAGTCGGCGAGACACATGTTCGGCCGCCCTTCCCGCTTCTTGACCTGCTGACGGAGCATCGGGACGCGGGTCCAGTCGTTACCGGCGAGTATGAGGATATCATCGCCCTCGCGCTTGCAGCGCCACAGGCCGACAGTGGCCTTGGGCGTGACCCATCGCTCGGCGACGATTCGGTCAAGCATCGCCTGAGCATCATTGAACAGATTGGTCGCACTCTCGCCAACCACGGGATCGTCGAGGATCGCGGGATAAGTTCCAGCAAGTTCCCACGCGCGAAAGAACGGGGTCCAGTCGATCGACGCGCGCAAATCCTTGAGCGGCCAGTCGCCGATGTGGTGCATGCCGGGATATTGCGGTGCGGGCGCCTTGCCCGTCGGATCCCACGGGAAAGCGTTCGCGCGTGCCTCCTCGAGCGTTGCGAGCTCACTGTGGCCGCTGCGTTCGCGCGCTTTGCGAAGCTTGTCGTAATCTTCCGCCGTATTCTCGATCAGCGGTTCGCGCTGCGTGTCGGAGACGAGCGACGAGGCAACGCCGACCGCTCGGCTGGCGTCGAGGACGTGGATGACCGGCCCTTCGTACGCCGGGTCGATGCGAAGCGCGGTGTGCGCCTTGCTCGTGGTCGCGCCGCCGATCAGCAATGGAGTCTTGAGGCCGAGCCGCTGCATCTCGCCCGCCACCGTCACCATCTCGTCGAGCGACGGCGTGATCAGCCCGGACAGGCCGATCATGTCCGCCTGGTTGTCGTTGGCGCATTTCAGGATGTCCTGCCACGGCACCATGACACCCAGGTCGATCACCTCGAAGCCATTGCACTGAAGAACGACCCCGACGATGTTCTTGCCGATATCGTGAACGTCACCCTTGACGGTCGCCATGACGATCCGGCCCTTGCCCTGGGTGATCCCCTTCTCCTCTTTCTCCTTCTCGATGAAAGGGATGAGGTGGGCGACGGCCTTCTTCATCACGCGCGCCGACTTCACGACCTGCGGAAGGAACATCTTGCCGGAACCGAACAGGTCGCCGACGACATTCATTCCGTCCATCAGCGGGCCTTCGATCACCTCGATTGGCCGGGCGAACGCCTGCCGAGCTTCCTCGGTGTCGTCGAGGATGTGCGCGTCGATTCCCTTGACCAGCGCGTAGGACAGGCGCTCGGCGACTGGAAGCGACCGCCATTCGGCAAGCTTCTTCTCCTCGACGGCATCGGTTCCCTTGTACTTCTCGGCAAGCTCCACGAGCCGCTCGGTGGCATCCTCCCGGCGATTCATGACGACGTCTTCGCAGGCTTCGCGAAGCTCCGGATCGATCGCGTCGTAGATGTCGAGCTGGCCGGCGTTGACGATGCCCATGTCCATCCCGGCGGGGACGGCGTGGTAGAGGAAGACGCTGTGCATCGCCCGGCGGACAGGCTCGTTGCCGCGGAACGAGAAGCTGAGGTTCGAAAGACCGCCCGAAATGTGCGCGCCGGGGCAGCGGGTACGGATTTCGCCGGCCGCCTCGATGAAGTCGAGAGCGTAACGTCGGTGCTCCTCTATTCCTGTCGCGACCGCGAAAATGTTGGGGTCAAAGATGATGTCCTCAGCCGCCGTACCGTTGGCGGTCAGCAGCTTGTAGGCGCGGTCGCAAATCTCGATCTTGCGTTGGGCTGTGTCGGCCTGGCCTTTCTCGTCGAACGCCATGACCACGACCGCCGCGCCATAGGCCCGGCACTTGGCCGCAAGCTCCAGGAACGGACCCTCGCCTTCCTTCATGCTGATCGAATTCACGATCGGCTTGCCCGAGACGCATTTCAGCCCCGCCTCGATGACGCTCCACTTGGAACTGTCGATCATGACCGGCACCCGAGCGATGTCCGGTTCGGCCGCGATGCGCTTCAGGAAGATCGTCATCGCCTGCTCTGAATCGAGCAAGGCCTCGTCCATGTTGACGTCGATGACCTGCGCGCCGTTCTCGACCTGCTGGCGAGCGACTTCCACGGCGGCGTCATAATCGCCGGCCAGGATCAATTTCTTGAATTTCGCCGACCCGGTGACGTTGGTTCGTTCCCCGACGTTGACGAAGCGCGCGCCGGCGCCTGGCTGAGCCTCGGGTTCGGCAATCACTTCCGTAACCTTGTTCACGCGGCGATCACCATCGGCTCGAGTCCGGCAAGCAGGGTGTGTCGCCCCCGTGCTGGTATCTTGCGCGGCGGCTTGCCGGCAGCGGCCTGTGCAATGGCGCGAATATGGGCCGGCGTCGTCCCGCAGCAGCCGCCGACCGCGTTGACGAGCCCGTCGCGGATCCATTCGGAGACCTGCGCGCCAGTCTCCGCCGCCGCCTCGTCATATTCGCCGAGCTCGTTGGGAAGGCCGGCGTTCGGATAGGCCATCACAAGCGCATCCGCCTGGGCCGAAAGCGCCGCCAGATGCGGGCGAAGCTGCGCCGCGCCGAACGAGCAGTTGAGCCCGATCGTAAGCGGCTTGGCGTGCCGTACGGATGCCCAGAAGGCTTCGACCGTGTGACCCGAAAGATTGCGGCCGCTGAGGTCGGTCAGGGTCATCGAGACCATCAGCGGAAGCTCGCGTCCCAGCGCCTGCTCCGCTTCCAGCGTCGCCATGATCGCCGCCTTGGCATTCAGCGTGTCGAACACCGTCTCGATCAGGATGAAGTCGACGCCGCCTTCGACCAGCGCGTCGACCTGCTCCCGATAGACCGCCTTCACCTCGTCGAAATCGACTTCGCGGAAGGCGGGATCGTTGACGTCGGGCGAAAGCGACAGGGTCTTGTTCGTCGGCCCCATCGCGCCGGCGACCCAGAGCGGCCGGCCGTCCGACGCCGCAAACCGATCCGCCACTTCCCGGACGATGCGTGCGGCCGTCCGGTTGATGTCGGCGACCAGGTCTTCGGCGCCGAAATCCGCCTGGCTGATCCGGTTCGCGTTAAACGTGTTTGTCGCAAGCACGTCCGCTCCCGCAGCCGCGAAGCTGTCGCAGATTTTCGTGACAACGTCCGGCCGAGTGAGGTTGAGAAGGTCGTTATTGCCTTTCTGGTCCCTGGCGAGGTCGAGATCGCCGCGATAGGCATCCGCGGACAACTTCTCCGCCTGGATCGCGGTGCCGTACGGCCCGTCCTTGATCAGGATTCGCTTGGCCGCTTCGGCGCGGAACTCTGCGGCGCTACTCATTTTTTCGCCCTTACTCCAAGGAGGTGACAGATCGCGTAGCTGAGCTCCGCGCGGTTGAGAGTGTAGAAATGGAAACAGCGGACTCCGCCCGCGTAGAGCTGACCGCACAGCTCCGCGGCGACAGTCGCCGCAATCAGCTGGCGAGCCGAAGGCAGGTCGTCGAGCCCTTCGAACAGCTGGTCCAGCCATTCCGGGATCGCTGCGCCGCAAGTCTGCGCGAAGCGGCGAGTCGTCGCCACGTTTGAAACCGGAAGGATTCCCGGAACGATCTCGATGTCGATTCCGGCGGCCGCGGCTTCGTCGCGGAAGCGAAGGAAACAGTCGGGGGAGAAGAAGAACTGGCTGATCGCGCGGTCGGCGCCGGCATCGATCTTGCGCTTCAGATTCTCCAGATCGAAGTGCCGCGACGACGAATCCGGGTGAATCTCCGGATAGGCGGCGACCGAAATGTCGAACGGCGCGACCTTCTTCAGGCCAGCGACCAGCTCCGCGGCGTCGCGGTAACCGTCCGGATGCGGCTTGTATTTGGCGCCGGGCTCCGACGGATCGCCGCGAAGCGCGACGATGTTGCGCACTCCGATGTCCCAGTAACTGCGCGCGACCTCGTCGACCTCGTCCCTGCTCGCGCCGACGCACGTCAGGTGCGCCGCGGGGGTGAGCTCCGTCTCGTTGAGAATCCGCTCCACCGTCGCATGGGTACGCTCGCGGGTCGATCCGCCCGCACCGTAGGTCACGGAAACGAACCGCGGCTGGAGCGGTGCGAGAGTCTGGATCGACTCCCACAGCGTCTCCCCCATCTTGTCCGTTTTGGGCGGAAAGAACTCGAAGCTGACGCGAATGTCGCCGCGCGCCTGCGCAAACAAAGGTTCGTGGCGGCTCAGTTGCTCGAACGCATTCATGCCGCTCTCCGCTGCCTGAGAGGCGCCTTGACGCCGCGCCATAGGGTGACGGTCAGCTCGCCGCCCTCGAGATGTTCGACGTGGTCCACATCCAGGCCGGCTCCGTTGAACCAGCCTTCCATCACCTCGTCGGCGAAACCGAGCCGCAAGTGTGCGTCGAAGGTCCGAAGCTCCTCGCGCTCGTGCGCAGCGAAATCGACGACGAGCAAGGTGCCGCCCGGGGCGAGGACCCGTGCCGCCTCGGCAATCGCGTCGGCGGGGGCGTGCGCATAGTGCAGGACCTGGTGAATGATTACGCAATCCGCGCTGCCGTCCCCAAGCGGCAGGGCATACATGTCGCCTTGCCGCAGGCTCGAACGGATGCCCGCCGTTTCCAGCTTGGCCCGGGCCAGCCGAAGCATATCCGACGAGCGATCGATCCCGATCGCCTCGCTCGCCCTCGGCCCGAACAATTCGATCATCCGCCCGGTGCCGGTGCCAATGTCGACGAGCGTTCCGAATGAATCACCGCCGAGCGCCCGGTCGATCGCGCGTTCGACCTCGGTTTCGGCAACATGAAGCGAACGGATCGAATCCCAAACCTCCGCCTGCGCAGCAAAATAGCGCTCGGCAGCCTCGGCGCGATCGGCCCGCACCGCTTCGAGCCGCGCCGAATCCTCCTCGAAGATCGCCCGCGTCGACGGATCGATCCAGGTGTCGACCAGCCTCAGCAAGGGCGCCGTCCGTTCGGCATCGCCAAGCGCCAGGAACACCCAGCTGCCTTCCTTGCGCCGCTGGACGATTCCGGCATCGGCGAGGATGCGCACATGCCGCGAAACACGCGGCTGGCTCTGTTCGAGAAGTTGCGCCAATTCGCCCACCGACAATTCCATCCTCGCCACCAACGCCAGGATTCTGAGGCGCGTCGGGTCCGAGACGGCCTGAAATCGATCGGCGAGAGGAAGCGCTTCCATTGCCCCATCGGCATATAAAGAATTCTTTATATGGTCAAATCGATCCCTGGTTGCGGCATTCGGCTGTCCGTCGCGAAGCAATTGCGCGAGGGTTTCGTCGGCTGTAATGGCGCGCTCTGGGCCTGCGCGATTCGCGTGCCAGGCCGAGCTCACGGCCCAAAAGGGGTTTATTGAGGGAGTGGAACGATCATGAAGAAAGTTGCAGTGACCGTTGCGGTCCTCGCGCTCGGCCTCGCCGCCTGCGCGAAGAACAATGCCGCGAACAACGAGATGACGGCGAACGAGACGACCACCGAGAATGCGGCGTCGACCGACATGAACGTTTCGATGAATGCCGAAGCGGTTGCCTCGAACGAGCTCGCGAATGCGGGCAACTCTGTCGACAACGCTCAGGCAGCGGTTTCGAACATCGCCGAGAACACCACGACCAACAAGTAAGGTCGCGAGCGAGTGATCAAGGGCCGCATGCCTTGTCTGGCGTGCGGCCCTTTTGTTTTGGCGCTGCTCGTCGCCGCCTGCGGCAACCGGACCGCGCCCTCCGCCGAGGAGAACCGGCAGCTCGACAATGCCGCCGAGATGCTCGACGCGGCGCCCAGCACCTTGGGCAATATCGACGCGAACGCCCTCGGCCCCGTCGACTCGGACACCGCCGCTAACGAATCAGCGCGCTGAGGATCTGCGAAACCAGCATCGTGCGCGGATTGACGCGATAGATGTAATTCTGGTCGTAGATATAGCGCGCCCGCGGATCGAGCCGCGATCCGTAATAGTCGCGCAGATTATACGGCAGCGAATTGTAGCCGAGCAGCCCCTGGTAGCCGAGCGGCACGCGCTGGCCGATTCCGAACAGCTTCTTCGCCTGCCCCGGCGGCATGCAGGGCGGGTTTTTCTTGGCGAGGCCCGGTGGACAGGCGCCGTAGCCGGCCGGCCCGTAAGCGTGCGGATTGCCATGACCATTGCCATGTCCAGGCTTGGCGAGCGCCGGGCCGGCGAAGCCGAGCGCTGCCGCGCCCGCGATGAGAATCAGTTTTTTCATAGTTCCTAATCCTGGCTGAAACCGTCTGAACGTCCGTTGACGAATTTCGTTACCAGGGCGTCAGGGGGCTTCCGGTTGCCCGACTTCGCCGACCGGTCTAGAGCGCCGCCAACTTGCCCGCGCCGCTCCCCGGCGCCGACCCACAGGAAAGGACAGCAGCAGCTTCATGGCTCGCAAGAAGATCGCATTGATCGGCGCCGGAATGATCGGCGGAACCCTGGCCCACCTCGCCGCGATGCGGGAACTTGGCGACATCGTCCTCTTCGACATCGCCGAGGGCATTCCCGAGGGCAAGGCGCTGGACATAGCCGAGGCCGGACCGGTCGACGATTTCGACGCGAAGCTGAAAGGCACATCCGATTACAAGGACATCGAAGGCGCGGACGTCTGCATCGTCACCGCCGGCGTCGCCCGCAAGCCGGGCATGAGCCGCGACGATTTGCTCGGCATCAATTTGAAGGTGATGAAGTCGGTCGGCGAGGGCATCAAGGCACACGCCCCGAACGCCTTCGTCATCTGCATCACCAACCCGCTCGACGCGATGGTGTGGGCGCTCCGCGAATTCTCAGGGCTCCCGCATAACATGGTCGTCGGGATGGCCGGCGTTCTCGACAGCGCCCGCTTCCGCCATTTCCTTGCCGACGAGTTCAACGTTAGCGTCGAAGACGTCACGGCCTTCGTGCTTGGCGGTCACGGCGACACGATGGTTCCGGTGGTCGAATATTCGACCGTCGCGGGAATCCCGATCCCCGACCTCGTGAAGATGGGCTGGACGACGCAGGACAAGATCGAAGCAATCGTGAAGCGCACCCGCGGCGGCGGCGGTGAGATCGTTGCCCTCTTGAAGACCGGCTCCGCCTATTACGCTCCGGCAACCAGCGCGATTTCGATGGCCGAGGCGTTCCTCAAGGACAAGAAGCGCGTGCTCCCCTGCGCCGCGCATCTTTCGGGCCAGTACGGCGTCGACAATCTTTACGTCGGCGTTCCCTGCGTTCTCGGCGCCGGCGGGGTCGAGCGCGTGGTCGAAATCGCGCTCAACGACGAGGCCAAGGCCAATTTCAACCTGAGCGTCGAGGCGGTGAAAGAGCTTCTCGAAGCCTGCAAGCAGATCGACGGTTCCCTCGCATAGATGATTCCGCTCGCCGCTCTCCTGATTCAAGCGGCAGCTCCGGAGTCTGTCGACGAAGCAGGGAGCAAAGCCGTCGTCCAGATCTTCAGAGATGCCTGCACCGGAGGGGAAGTCAGGGTTCCCGCCGACCGTGCCCACTTACTGAGCGATGACGATGCCGCGACCTACTCCGGTTTTTTTGGAATCAGACAGACGAAACGTATAACGGTCATCAAATTTGATGACCCGCGCTCAACGTACGTGATCTTTGCCGATTACAAGAGCAATCAACCGAAGAGTATCGGACGCAGGTGCATCGTGGTGTCGCCGATTCTGACTTTGGACGATGCCCTTCGAGCCATGGTCTGGACGGCACCTGACCTTGAGCCGCAAAGGCAATGGGTTCCAAACATGTACAAGGATATTTGGACGATCGATGCTCCAAAACGCGGTTTCAAATCGACCGTATCCGTCTTAAGCGACCGATCCGTTCGCATCGAAATCGGCACATACGCATCTGCACTTAATCAGAATTCCTCAGAAGCAAGGAAGCAATGAGCATTCTCGTCGACAGCAGCACCAAGGTCATCACCCAGGGGATGACCGGCGACACCGGCACGTTCCACACGCGCCAGGCGCTCGATTACGGCACCAAGATGGTCGCCGGCGTGACGCCCGGCAAAGGCGGGAGCGAGCATCTCGGCCTGCCGGTGTTCAACACCGTGCACGAGGCTGTCGATGCGACAGGGGCGAGCGCTTCCGTCATCTACGTGCCGCCGCCGTTCGCCGCAGATTCGATCCTCGAGGCCATCGACGCCGAAGTTCCGCTGATCGTCACCATCACCGAAGGCATTCCGGTGCTCGACATGGTCCGTGTGAAGCGGGCGCTGTGCGGCTCGAAGTCGCGTCTCATCGGCCCTAATTGTCCCGGAGTCCTCACTCCGAACGAGTGCAAGATCGGGATCATGCCGGCGAACATCTTCAAGAAGGGCAGCGTCGGCATCGTCAGCCGCTCCGGCACCCTCACCTACGAAGCGGTGTTCCAGACGACCAACGAGGGCCTCGGCCAGTCGACCGCGGTCGGCATCGGCGGCGACCCGGTGAAGGGCACCGAGTTCATCGACATCCTCGAAATGTTCCTTGCCGATGGCGAGACCAGGTCGATCGTCATGATCGGGGAGATCGGCGGCAGCGCCGAGGAAGACGCCGCCCAGTTCCTGGCCGACGAGGCGAAGCGCGGGCGCGGCAAGCCGGTAGTCGGCTTCATTGCCGGCCGAACCGCTCCGCCGGGTCGCCGAATGGGCCACGCAGGCGCAATCGTCTCTGGCGGCAAGGGCGACGCGGAGAGCAAGATCGCCGCGATGGAAGCGGCTGGAATTACCGTCTCCCCAAGCCCATCTGAGCTTGGAAGGACCCTCAAGGAGCTGCTGGCAACAGCATAAGCGACATGGCCGACGACCAAGTCACTCAGATCCCGTCCGAACCGGGCCCGAGCTGGGCGCGTCCGAATTGGCCGCTGACCGAGCTCGACGACATCAATCTCGGCCTCGATCCGACCCAGGCGTCGATCGAGAGCTTCAGGAAAGCTGCCGCCGCCGAGGCCGCGACGGCCACCGCCGATCCCGACGCGATCCGCCGCGCCGCCGAGGACTCGCTGCGTGCGATGATGCTGATCCGAACTTATCGGGTGCGCGGGCATCTCGCGGCGAAGCTCGATCCGCTCGGACTCCACCACAGCGTCATTCCCGCCGACCTGACTCCGGCCTATCACGGCTTTTCCGACACCGATCTCGACCGCTCGATCTGGATCGGCGGAGCGCTCGGGCTCGAGCGCGGCACCATCCGCCAGATCGTCGCAATCCTGCAGGAGAATTACTGCGGGACGATCGGCGTCGAATATATGCACATCAATGACCTGGAGGAGCGCCGCTTCATCCAGGATCACATCGAGGGCATGGACGAAACCGTCCAGTTCACGCCCGAAGGCAAGCAAGCCATCCTCGCCAAGGTCATCGACGGGGAGCAGTGGGAAAAATTCCTCGCCCGCAAATATGTCGGGACGAAACGCTTCGGGCTCGACGGCGGCGAAAGCGCGATCCCGGCACTCGAAGCGGTCATCAAATATGGCGGGCTGATGGGCGTCGAGGAAATCGATGTCGGAATGTCCCACCGGGGCCGGCTCAACGTCCTCTCCAACGTCATGGGCAAGCCCTATCGCGCGATCTTCCACGAGTTTGCGGGCGGCGCCACCAACCCGGCCGACGTCGGCGGTTCGGGCGATGTGAAATACCACCTCGGTACGTCGTCGGACCGCGAATTCGAAGGCATCAAGGTCCATCTGTCGCTGCTTCCGAACCCGTCGCACCTCGAAGCCGTCGACCCGGTCGTTCTCGGCAAGGCGCGGGCGACGATGACGTTCATGGGCGACCGGCACGGCAAGAAAGTGCTGCCGATGCTGCTCCACGGCGACGCCGCTTTCGCCGGCCAGGGCGTTGTCGCCGAATGCCTCAGCTTCTCCGGGCTTCCCGGCTATGCGACGGGCGGCACGATCCACTTCGTCATCAATAATCAGATCGGCTTCACGACCAGCCCGCAGTTCGCGCGCTCCTCGCCCTATCCGACGGACATCGCCAAATCGATCCAGGCGCCGATCCTGCACGTCAATGGCGACGATCCGGAGGCGGTTACCTATTGCTGCAAGCTGGCGACGGAATACCGGCAAACCTTCGGCCGCGACATCGTCGTCGACATGTGGTGCTACCGCCGGTTCGGCCACAACGAGGGCGACGAGCCGAGCTTCACGCAGCCGCAAATGTACGCCGCGATCCGCAATCATCCGCCGATCAGCGAAATCTATGGTGCCCGCCTGATCGCGGAGGGTGTCGTCGACAAGCAGTGGATCGACGACCATCGTCAACAATTCATCACGCGGCTCAACGAGGAATTCGAGGCGGCTGCAAGCTACCTGCCCAACAAGGCGGACTGGTTCGAAGGCCGCTGGACGGGTCTGCACAAGCCGAGCGAGCCGGTGCTCGCCCGCCGCAACGTGAACACCGCGGTGTCGAAAGACGAGCTGTGCAAGATCGGGGAGGTGCTGACGACCGCTCCCGCCGGCTTCAACATCCACAAGACCCTGCAGCGCATCCTTGAGCACAAGAAGGCGATGTTCGACAGCGGCGAGGGATTCGACTGGGCGACCGCCGAGGCGCTAGCGTTCGGAACCCTGGTGGACGAAGGCCACAGCGTTCGCCTTTCCGGCCAGGACAGCGGCCGGGGCACATTCAGCCAGCGCCATGCTGTCTGGGTCGATCAGCAAACCGGCGCCAAATATATCCCGATCGACAGCATCGAGGGTGGCCGTTTCGAGGTTCGCGACAGCCCGCTTTCGGAATTCGGCGTACTCGGCTTTGAATATGGCTATTCGCTCGCCGACCCGAAGACGCTGGTGTGCTGGGAAGCGCAGTTCGGCGACTTCGCCAACGGCGCGCAGACGATCATCGACCAGTTCATCGCCAGCGGCGAGGCCAAGTGGCTGCGTGCGAGCGGTCTCGTCATGCTCTTGCCGCACGGCTTCGAGGGCCAGGGACCGGAACACAGCTCGGCACGGCTGGAACGCTATCTGCAGCTGTGCGCCGACGACAATATGCAGGTCGCGAACTGCACCACCCCGGCCAATTATTTCCACATCCTTCGTCGCCAGATGCTTCGACCGTTCCGCAAGCCGCTGGTGATGATGACTCCCAAGTCGCTGCTGCGGCACAAGCTGGCGGTTTCGAAGCTGGCGGATTTCATCGGCGAGAGCCACTTCAAGCGCCTCCTGAGCGATACGAACCCGCCCGCCGAGGGTGAGACCCGGCGCCTCGTGCTGTGCTCCGGCAAGGTTTCCTACGAGCTGATGGAAGCCCGCGACGAAGCCGGCGACAAGACGACCGAGATCGTTCGCGTCGAGCAGCTCTATCCGTTCCCGTCCGAGCCGTTGATCAAGCGGCTGAAGGCGATGCCCAAGCTTGAGGAGTTGGTCTGGGCGCAGGAGGAGCCGCTGAACAATGGCGCGTGGTTCTTCGTCGAATCGCTGCTCGAATGTTGCCTCGATGAGGCGGGGTTAAAGCAGATGCGGCCGCGCTACGCGGGACGTCCGCCGGCCGCATCGCCCGCCACCGGGCTCGCGAAGCGGCATGCATCGGAGCAGTCGGCCTTGATTGCCGACGCTCTCGGGCATAGCAGCCCCGCTCAACCGCAGGCGGCCCGCCAGGCCTCGTAAACAAGCAAGGGAGTCAAATGGCCACCGACGTGAAAGTCCCGGCGCTCGGCGAATCCATTACCGAGGGCACGCTCGCTCAGTGGCTGAAGAAGGCCGGCGACACGGTCGCCGCCGACGAGCCGATCGCGAGCCTCGAGACCGACAAGGTGACGGTGGACGTGCCGTCGCCGGTCGCCGGAGTGCTCACCGAGACCGTCGCCAAGGAAGGTGAAACGGTGGAGGTCGGCGCGGTCATCGCCCGCATCGACGAAAGCGGCAAAGCGGCCACGGCTCCTGCGCAAAAGGCACTGGAAACGACTGTCGATGCGACTCCTGCTGCGGCCGAAACGCCGGCTCCCCGCGAAGACGCGTCCGCCGAGCCGGAAGGCGACCACATCACGACCCTGTCGCCTGCGGTCCGCCGGGCAGTGCTCGAACATCACGTCGACCCGAGCCAGATCAAGGGCTCCGGCAAGGACGGGCGAATCACCAAGGACGACGTGCTTGCCGCGGCACAAGCGAAGGAGAGCAGTTCCCCGGGGGAGGCACCGGCCCAGGCGCCGCAGGCGAAGGCGCCCGCTTCCGAACAAAAGGCTCCGCCTCCCGGGCCCCGGCCTGCGCCGGGGGGCAGGAAAGAAGAGCGCGTCAAGATGTCGCGGCTTCGCCAGACCGTCGCGAAGCGGCTGAAGGAGGCGCAGAACACGGCCGCCATGCTGACGACCTTCAACGACGTCGACATGTCCGCCGTCATGGAGGCTCGCGCCCGCTACAAGGACCTGTTCGAAAAGAAGCACGGAATCCGTCTCGGCTTCATGAGCTTCTTCGTGAAAGCCGTGGCGCTCGCTGTTCGTGACGTCCCCGCCGTCAACGGCAGCATCGAAGGCGACGAGATCGTCTACCACGACTATCTCGACGTCTCGATCGCGGTCTCCGCGCCCAAGGGTCTGGTTGTCCCGGTGGTCCGCAACGCCGACAGCATGAGCTTTGCCGAGATCGAGAAAACCATCGCCGCCTACGGGAAGAAGGCGAAGGACGGCACGCTTACCATCGACGAGATGCAGGGCGGCACCTTCACCATCACCAACGGCGGCGTGTTCGGTTCGCTGCTCTCGACGCCGATCCTCAACCCGCCGCAGTCTGGCGTCCTCGGAATGCACCGCATCGAGGAGCGACCGGTGGCGGTGAACGGCGAGGTCGTGATCCGCCCGATGATGTATCTCGCTCTGTCCTACGACCACCGGCTGGTCGACGGCCGCGAAGCGGTCACCTTCCTCGTCCGCGTCAAGGAAGCGATCGAAGACCCGACGCGGCTGCTCATTGATCTTTAGGAAGACAAATGGCTGATTTCGATTTCGACGTCCTGGTGATCGGGAGCGGGCCCGGCGGCTACGTGGCGGCAATCCGTGCCGCGCAGCTGGGGCTGAAGACCGCCTGCGCGGAAAGCCGCGAGACGCTTGGCGGCACCTGCCTCAACGTCGGCTGCATCCCGTCGAAGGCGCTCCTCCACGCGTCCGAGCTGTTCGAGGAAGCCGCACACGGCACCCTCGCCAAATGGGGCGTGAAGACGACCGGAGTCGAAGTCGACGTCGCGACCATGCAGGGCGAGAAGGCCAAGGCGGTCAAGGAGCTGACCGGCGGGATCGAGTTCCTGTTCAAGAAGAACAAGGTCGAGTGGCTGAAGGGCCGCGCCGCCTTCCAGGACGCGCATACCGTCAAGGTCGGCGACCGCACCGTCACCGCGAAGAATATCGTCATCGCCACCGGTTCGTCGGTCACGCCGCTTCCCGGCGTCGAGGTCGATAATGCAAAGGGCAAGATCGTCGATTCCACCGGCGCGCTGGAGCTTCCGGCAGTGCCGAAGTCGATGGCGGTCATCGGCGGCGGAGTGATCGGGCTCGAGCTCGGC
>Ga0070660_100000687_pt1 | contig 22380 bp, 21 predicted proteins | sample KBSC33metaG_FD_64670 | JGI IMG/M metagenome (GOLD analysis project Ga0070660, IMG submission 64670) | Corn rhizosphere microbial communities from Kellogg Biological Station, Michigan, USA - KBS C3-3 metaG | ecosystem: Host-associated > Plants > Roots > Rhizosphere > Soil ... | reverse complement strand
ATTTCCGCATAGCGGCCCTCGTCACTGGGCACCAAGGTGCGGGTGCCTAATGCATAGAACCAGATGGCGCAGAAAATCAGGAACACGCCCCAGAAGAAGGATTTGGATTTGTAGAGTTCTGTCATCAGGTCGGAGTCCGGCGGCTTAGTCGAAAATGAGGGCCAAGGCGACCTTGCGGCCTTCTGCCATCAGGATGTTGTAGGTGCGGCAGGCTGCCTGGTTGTCCATGCACTCGACGCCGACACGCTGCACGGTAAGCGCGGCGATGAGTCGCGGATGGATGAAGCGCTGGCGGCGTCCGGTGCCGAGGATCACCACATCGGGGGAAGTGGCGCCGATCTGTGCGATATGCTCCGGCATTAGCGCATCGAATGATGGTGCGCTCCATGGGACGGGTGGCACCTCAGGCAGCATGATGAGGTTGTGGGAGAAACGCACGGCGTTGATCTCGACGCCCGATTCGTCGTAAGCCGTAACAGTCTGATAATGTTGAGTCGGTGTGGAATGGAGCTTCATGGGCCTATAGACAGCTTGGTGGGCGTGAATTTCCGGCAACGAGAAGAAAAAGATGCGGCATTGTAGCGTTTTCCTTCTTCAAAGACCGCTGGCACATTGATAAATCGAGTTGCTTTCGGCAAAATGACCCTTTTGGCGGTGCAGCATTGCATCCCGCTCATTGTCTTTTATTTAAGGGATTGTCTAGTGCGACCGATTCAGAAATCCAGGAAACTGGCAGACGTTTGTTATGACATCCGCGGCCCGGTGCTTGAGAAAGCCAAGCAGATGGAGGACGAGGGTCACAAGATTATCAAGCTTAACATTGGCAACCTTGCCGTGTTCGGCTTCGACGCGCCGGAAGAAATCGTGCGCGACATGATCGTCAACATGAGCAACGCCTCGGGCTATACCGACTCCAAGGGCATGTTTGCGCCGCGCAAGGCGATCATGCATTACACCCAGGAGAAGAAGATCGCGGGCGTGGCGATCGATGATATTTACATCGGTAACGGCGCATCCGAACTGATTGTGATGGGCATGAACGCGCTGCTCAATACGGGCGACGAAGTGCTGGTGCCGGCCCCGGATTATCCATTGTGGACTGCCGCCGTCAGCCTTTCCGGCGGTACGCCTGTGCACTACATCTGCGACGAACAGGCCGACTGGTATCCGGATATTGACGATATCAAGCGCAAGATCACGCCGAATACCAAGGCGATCGTTGTCATCAATCCGAACAACCCGACTGGCGCATTGTATCCGGTCGAGCTGCTCGAACAGATCGTTGAATTGGCGCGTCAGCACCAATTAATCGTGTTCGCAGACGAGATTTACGACAAGACGCTGTACGACGGCAACGCGCATACCTCGATCGCTTCGCTGGCAGACGACGTGCTTTTTATTACGTTGAACGGTTTGTCGAAGAATTATCGGTCATGTGGTTATCGCGCCGGCTGGATGGTGGTGTCGGGCGAGAAAAAGCATGCCAAGGACTACATCGAGGGGCTCAACATGCTGGCCTCGATGCGCCTGTGTGCCAACGCACCAGGGCAATATGCAATTCAGACCGCATTGGGCGGCTATCAAAGCATCAACGATTTGGTCGGCCCCGGAGGCCGTCTGCTGAAGCAGCGCGACCTTGCGCACAAGTTGCTGACCGATATCCCCGGTGTGACCTGCGTCAAGCCAAAGTCGGCGCTTTATATGTTTCCCAAGCTTGATCACAAGATGTACCCGATCAATGACGATCAGCAATTCGCCTACGAGTTGCTGGCCGAAGAGAAGGTGCTGATCGTGCAGGGCACAGGCTTCAATTGGGGCGAGCCGGATCATTTCCGCGTCGTGTTCCTGCCGAATTCGGATGATTTGACGGAAGCGGTTGGCCGCATTGCGCGCTTCCTCGATCATTATCGTCGTCGGCACGGAACAGCCTGATTCGCGAAGCAATTTCGCTGCCCATGATGGTATGCAGGGTGGCGGACAACTGTTTTTTAAAGAAGACTACACGTTATGAAACCCATCAGAGTAGGCCTGTTAGGCATCGGTACCGTCGGTTCCGGCACATTCAATGTCCTGAAACGTAATCAGGAGGAAATCAAACGCCGTGCAGGCCGTGGTATCCAGATCACCATGGTGGCCGACCTCAATGTCGAGCGCGCCCGGGAGCTGACCAACGACGAATGTGAAGTGGTGAACGACGCCAATCTCGTCGTTTCGAATCCCGACATCGACATCGTAGTCGAGCTTATTGGCGGCTATGGCATTGCCAAGGATCTCGTGATGAAGGCGATCGCCAATGGCAAGCATGTTGTTACGGCCAACAAGGCGCTGCTGGCAACCCATGGCACGGAAATCTTCAAGGCTGCGCAGGAAAAGGGCGTGATGGTTGCGTTCGAAGCGGCAGTGGCGGGCGGCATCCCGATCATCAAAGCATTGCGCGAAGGCCTGACAGCCAATCGCATCGAGTGGATTGCCGGCATTATCAACGGCACCACCAATTTCATCCTGTCCGAGATGCGTGACAAGGGGTTGGACTTTGACGTAGTGCTGAAGGAGGCTCAGCGCCTGGGCTACGCGGAAGCCGACCCGACCTTCGACATCGAAGGTGTTGACGCTGCTCATAAGGCAACCATCATGTCGGCGATTGCTTTCGGTATTCCAGTGCAATTCGACAAGGCTTACGTGGAAGGCATCACCAAGTTGCAGGCGACCGATATTCAGTACGCCGAGCAGCTCGGCTATCGCATCAAGTTGCTTGGCATTGCCAAGCGCACGCCGCAGGGAATCGAGCTGCGTGTGCATCCGACGCTGATCCCGGCCAAGCGCCTAATCGCCAATGTGGAAGGTGCAATGAATGCCGTGCTGGTGCAGGGCGATGCAGTGGGAGCTACGTTGTATTATGGCAAGGGCGCCGGCTCCGAGCCGACTGCTTCCGCAGTCATTGCCGACCTCGTCGATATTACGCGCTTGGCAACGGCGGATCCGGAGCATCGTGTACCGCATCTCGCGTTCCAACCCGATGCAATGACCGATACGCCCATCCTGCCGATGTCGGAAGTGACGACCAGCTATTATCTGCGTATGCAGGTGGCCGACCGGCCTGGCGTGTTGGCAGATGTCACTCGCATCCTAGCCGATTCTTCGATTTCGATCGACGCGATGCTGCAGAAAGAGCCTGCGGAAGGAGAAACCAGGACTGACATCATCATGCTCACGCACCAGACGCAGGAGAAGAATGTTATCGCCGCAATTCAAAAAATTGAGGCCTTGTCGACTGTTGTCGGCGAAGTCACCAAGATTCGTCTCGAGCAGTTGAGCTGACCTGTCAAGAATGCTCGGTCCGTATTCGGGGCTGGGCGAGAGAGTAAAAAGCGCCGCAAAGTCGGCGCTTTTTTTATGTGCGGACAGTTTTGTTCATCACTATTCCGCCACTGTTTGTCGACCTCAAGGATTCAACCCTTTTCTTGTCAGGATGTCGTCGAGGGCTGCTTTGAGGTTTTTTGCATTCAGAGGTTTGGAGATGTAGCCATCGATGCCGGCCCATCTTGCGACAGCAAGACTGTCCTCTTCTGCCTGAGATGACATCATCAATACCGGCAGATGCTTTAATTTGGGGCATGCACGTATTGTTTTCAACAGCGAGATGCCATCCATGACTGGCATGCTCCAATCAGTGATGATGAAGTTGATCGATGTCTCCACGGCGTTGTTCGGGCGAAGAAGCTTGAGCGCCTGTTCACCATCTCCGGCTTCGGAAATCTTGATGTAGCCGAGTGCGTTGAGAGAATTACCGGCAATCTGCCGCATGAGAGGAACATCGTCGACGACGAGAAAATGGAATTCTGAAAACATGGCCGATAAGCCGTTCATGACAGTTCGGGAAAAACCTTCTCAGCGATCATCTTTTGTCAGCATGTGTATTACTTCAGAGCGATCATCGACTTATACCAATAATTTGCTTGATGCGCAAATTATTTGGTTCTAATTTGAGCGGTGTGCTTTGAATAAGCTGCGACGCAAGCTGAGAATTGCGTTCATGAAAATTGGACAAGTCATTCGCAAGATCAGGAAAGAAAAAGGTGCAACGCTGGAGGAAATTGCACTGGTGGCGGGAACCGACCCGGCCAACTTGTCCAGGGTGGAACGAAATATGCAGCAACTGACACCCGAGATACTGGAGAATGTCGCCAAAGCGTTGGAAATACCCGTGTCTTCGCTGTACCTGATCGCAGAACAGACCACAACCCCTTATCAAGCCCAGCGCAGCGTAGATGAAGCGAGGCAGGCAAAGCAAAGGCTGGAAGAGTTTGTGACGCAATTCATGCTGCTGTCGCCGACAAACCAGCAATTGATCATTGAATTTATCGGCGCGATGCTTAAGGCGCAAGGCAAGTAAGCTGTTTGGCCTGTGCGGTGCTCGTCAAAAATGACAAGCCGCAAGGAAACGATTTCCGGCACGGGGGATGTCGATCGAGGAGTCAGGATGAGCGCGATATCTCTAAGACAGAGCTTCTACGACGAACTTGCCGGCAGGCTGAATGCGCTGCGCGAGCAGGGACTTTACAAGTCGGAACGTGTGATTGCTTCGCGTCAAGGTGCTGAAGTGGTGTGCGACGACGGACGCAGGTTGATCAACCTCTGCTCCAACAACTACCTGGGGTTGTCTGGCGATGAGTCGATGGTCAAGGCGGCCATCGAAGCAACCGAGCGCTACGGCTACGGCTTGTCTTCGGTGCGTTTCATCTGCGGCACGCAGACCGTGCACAAGGAACTGGAGCGCGTGCTGGCTGAATTTCTTGGTATGGAAGAAGCGATTCTTTATGCGGCTGCCTTTGACGCGAACGGTGGCGTGTTCGAGCCATTGTTCGACGAGAACGATGCCATCATTTCAGACGCCTTGAATCATGCTTCCATCATTGATGGCATCCGCTTGTGCAAGGCTGCACGATTTCGCTACGAACACGATGACATGGCAGATTTGGAGAGCCAGTTGCAAGCGGCTTCCGAAAAACGCTACAAGCTTATCGTGACCGATGGCGTGTTCTCGATGGATGGCACGATCGCGCAACTGGACCGGATCTGTGACCTTGCGGATAAATACCATGCACTGGTCATGATTGACGATTCGCATGCATCCGGCTTCATGGGGGCTACTGGACGCGGTACGCACGAGCATCATGGCGTCATGGGACGTATCGACATCATCACTGGCACATTGGGCAAGGCGTTGGGCGGTGCGATGGGGGGATTCACAGCAGCGAGCAAGGAAGTGATCCAGATCCTGCGCCAGAAATCACGGCCCTATCTATTCTCGAATACACTCGCGCCGTCAATCGCCGGTGCCACGCTTTCAGTGCTGCAGCAGTTGTCGGTCTCGACCGAACTGCGTGACCGCTTGCATGCGAACACGTCCTATTTCCGCAAGGCGATCACCGAAATCGGTTTCTCGATCAAGTCGGGCACACATCCGGTCGTGCCGGTGATGTTGTTTGATGCGCCGCTGGCGCAGAAATTCGCACATCGCCTGTACGAGCTCGGTGTGCTGGTTACCGGTTTCTTTTATCCAGTGGTGCCAATGGGGCAAGCGCGGGTGCGGGTGCAGGTATCTGCGGCGCACACCACGGAGCAACTAGACAAGGCGCTTGCAGCCTTCCGGCAAGCAGGTCAGGAGCTCGGACTTTTGAAGAAATGAAGGGGCGAACATTCTCGAACAGGCGCGTGAGTGTGGTTCAGCGGGCAAGCCACTGCTTTATAATGGCGGGCTATCCTTGTCATTCCGGGCATTCCATTTTATGCAATACGTCTCCACCCGCGGCCAAGCGCCGGCGCAATCCTTTTCCCAGATCCTGTTGGGCGGTCTCGCCCCCGATGGCGGCTTGTTCCTGCCGGTCGAATATCCGAAAGTCAGCAGTGCCGAACTCGATGCCTGGCGCAAGCTTTCCTACGCTGACCTTGCTTTCGAAGTACTGAAGAAATTTGCCACCGACATCCCGGAAGCGGACTTGAAGGCTCTGGCGCACAAGACTTATACCGCCGAAGTCTACCGCAATGCACGCGCGGGTGAGGATGCAACGCAGATCACACCGCTGCGTGTGCTGGAAGACAAGGGCAACGGCAGGCTCCTCCTGCAGGCATTGTCCAATGGCCCGACGCTGGCCTTCAAAGACATGGCGATGCAATTGCTCGGCAACTTGTTTGAATACGCGCTTGCCAAGCAGAATGCGGAACTCAACATTCTCGGCGCGACTTCCGGCGATACCGGCAGCGCCGCCGAATATGCGATGCGCGGCAAAAAGGGCGTGCGCGTCTTCATGCTGTCTCCGCACAAGAAAATGAGCGCCTTCCAGACCGCGCAAATGTTCAGCCTGCAGGACCCGAACATCTTCAACATCGCTGTCGAAGGCGTGTTCGATGATTGTCAGGACATCGTCAAGGCGGTGTCGAACGATCTGGAATTCAAGAATCGTCAGAAGATCGGTACAGTCAATTCCATCAATTGGGCGCGTGTGGTGGCACAGGTTGTCTATTACTTCCGCGGCTATCTGACAGCGACGACAAGCAACGACCAGAAGGTGTCGTTCACTGTTCCGTCGGGCAACTTCGGCAATATTTGCGCCGGTCACATTGCACGCATGATGGGACTGCCGATCGACAAGCTGGTGGTGGCGACCAACGAGAACGATGTGCTCGACGAATTCTTCCGCACTGGCGTCTATCGCGTGCGCAAGTCCGCCGAAACCTATCACACCACCAGCCCCAGCATGGACATCAGCAAGGCGTCCAACTTCGAGCGTTTCATCTACGACCTGCTGGATCGTGATGCAGAGCGTGTGCGCGCACTGTTCAAGAAGGTCGAGACGCATGGCGGCTTCGACCTGTCAGGTAAACCGGGCAGCGACGGCGACGAATTCAAGAAGGTGGCGCAGTTCGGCTTCGTCTCGGGCAAGTCTGTCCATGCCGATCGCATCGCGACCATTCGTGACGTGCAGGCGAAATATGACGTGACCATCGACACGCATACCGCAGATGGTGTGAAGGTCGCGCGTGAATATCTCACACCCGGCGCCACGATGATTGTGCTGGAAACCGCGTTGCCGGCGAAATTCAACGAAACGATCCGTGAGGCGCTAGGCCGCAATGCGGAACGTCCGTCCGGCTTCGAGAACATCGAGGCTTTGCCGCAGCGTTTCGAAGTGATGGCATCGGATGCGGCAGCAGTAAAGGGCTTCATTGCCAGGCATACCGGCCTGTAGTTTCGGTCTTGGCCAGCCATGACTGAAAAGAAACCCATGCTAAGCGCTGCCGAAGCTCTCGATTTGCTGCTTTCCTCGGTCAGGCCGATTGCGGAAACGGAGATGCTGCCCACGTTGTCGGCCAATGGTCGCGTACTGGCAGCAGCGCAGACTTCGCAGTTGAACGTGCCCCCGATGGATAACACACAGATGGATGGCTATGCGGTACGGGCCATCGAATGTGCCAGTGGCGTAGCGCGCTTGCGGGTATCACAGCGCATTCCTGCGGGGCAGATCGGCAGTGCGCTGGAGCCAGGGACGGCTGCTCGCATTTTTACCGGCGCCATGATTCCGCCGGGGGCGGACGCAGTGGTGATGCAGGAGCAGTGCGAATTCGAAAAGGCTGCTGACGGCGGTTTCGTCACTGTACGCCATGTGCCGCAACCTGGCGAATGGATACGCAGTACCGGCGAGGATATCCAGTCCGGCAGCGTAATTCTTCCTGCGGGAACACGGCTGCGCGCGCAGGAACTGGGCCTTGCAGCTTCGGTCGGCCTTACCATACTGCCTGTAGTGCGCAAGCCGCGCGTCGCGGTGTTCTTCACGGGCGATGAACTCGCCATGCCCGGCGAGTCCCTTAAACCGGGCGCGATTTACAATTCCAACCGTTTCACGCTGCGTGGCTTGCTCGAAAATCTGGGCTGCGAGATCACCGATTACGGCATCGTGCCCGATTCTTTGGCAATCACGCGCGACACTTTGCGCACTGCCGCTGCCGGGCATGACCTGATTATCACTTCCGGCGGCGTATCGGTCGGGGAGGAAGACTATATCAAGCCGGCAGTTGAAGCTGAAGGACGCCTGAACATGTGGCAGATTGCGATCAAGCCGGGCAAGCCGCTGGCGTTCGGTGAGGTTGGCAATGCATTCTTCATCGGCTTGCCGGGAAATCCGGTATCGAGTCTCGTCACCTTCCTGTTGTTCGTGCGGCCTTTCATTCTGAGAATGCAAAGGGTGGCCAACGTAGCGCCGAAGAAGTTTTCGATGCGCGCCGATTTTGCCTGGCCGAAGGCGGATAAGCGCAATGAGTTCCTGCGCGCCAGGATCAACGCCAATGGCGGACTTGATCTGTTCCCCAACCAAAGTTCAGCGGTGTTGACTTCCACTGTCTGGGCCGATGGCTTGATCGACAATCCTCCAGGCCGCACGATTGCAGCTGGCGATCTCGTGACCTTCATGCCTTTCGGCGAATTACTCTACTGAGTCTCCCATGCATATCCAGCTTCGTTTCTTTGCCAGCGTCCGCGAAAAGCTCGGCACTGCCCAAGAGGTGCTGACAGTGCCGGACTCGGTCCGAACTATCGGCGATGTCCGCGCTCTGCTACATGAACGTGGTGGGGTTTGGGCAGAGGTGCTGGCAGAAGGCCGCGCCTTGCGCATGGCGTACAACCAGCAGATGACGGATGCCACGACTCTCATCAGCGAAGGCTGCGAGGTTGCGTTTTTTCCGCCGGTGACCGGCGGCTAAGAGCATTATGCCGATTCGCATACAAACCCAGGATTTCGATCTCGGCGCCGAGGTGGCGCAGTTGCGTGCCGGCGATTCGCGCGTCGGTGCTGTCGTCTGCTTTGTCGGTACCGTACGCGATATGAACGACGGCGCCAGCGTCATCGAGATGGAACTGGAGCATTATCCGGGCATGACGGAAAAGGCGTTGGAAGACATTGTGGCGGCGGCCAAGTCGCGTTGGAATATTTACGAGGCGTTGGTGATCCACCGGGTTGGCCCGCTTAAGCCGCTGGATCAGATCGTGCTAGTGGCGGTAACGTCCGCACATCGTGGCGAAGCCTTTGCGGCTTGCGAGTTCATCATGGATCATCTTAAGACCCAGGCACCGTTCTGGAAGAAAGAACAGACGCCAGCAGGCGCGCGCTGGGTTGATGCCAGGGTTTCCGACGACAAGGCACTCGCCAAATGGGGTATCGCCTCAAGTAACGCAGGAAAGACCGAATGAGCTGGCTTGCAGTGGGACTTGGAGCGGCGATCGGTGCTTGGCTGCGCTGGGGGCTCGGTCTTTGGTTGAACAACATCCATGCACATGTGTTGTTCGGCACGCTGACGGCGAATCTGGTCGGCGGCTATCTGATCGGGATCGCAATCGAATTCTTCACGGCGAATCCCTCCGTGCCGGTGGAATGGAAGCTCCTTGCCGTTACAGGCTTCCTTGGCGGTCTGACGACTTTTTCCAGCTTTTCTGCCGAAGCCGTGGTCTTGCTGCAGCGAGGCGTCTACGGCTGGGCGTTAGTGCATACGGGGCTGCATTTGTTGGGCTCGATTGCCTTCTGCATAGCGGGCATCGCTACCTATCGAGCGCTTACGACCTGAACGCCGGGGTGATTTTAGTTCAGCACTCGCTGCACTGGTGCCGCCAGTCCCGGCATTTCCAATTCCATATCCCATTCGGCTTGCCTGACCGCATCCTTGAGCAAGGCGCAAAAGCCGTGCAGCACGGTCAGTGTGAGCGCGACTTCGAAGCCAGAGCCTTGTGCGGGAGAAAACGTGATGCGTATCGGCTGGTTGGCGTAGAGAGTGAAATCGATTTTGTGAACGAGAATGGGAGTCTCTCCCAGAGGGTAACCGGTGACTTGAGCCTCATAGGGGACGTCGAAGTTGCCTGTTTCGCGAATCGTTTCGACTGAAGCCTGGTATTCCATTCCGACAATATCGGTCTTTGCATGCGCTGCCGTTGGCTTGTCCAGCACAACCTGGGTTTCGAGCGTCTGCAGGATGCTTGGCCAGAGATTGCGCACCAGGCGGCGTGTCATCCAAGCGCATACTTCCTGCAAACCATCCTCTGCCTTGAACGAGGCGCGGCACAGCAAACGGTCTTCGTCTGCGCGGTAAATCACTTGAATTTGATGTAGTTCCATCGCACCTCGATCCAAGGCTCGCTAGGATCAAGAATCCTTTCTTGAAATGAGATGTTCCGTCCCTATGTTGTGAACAGAGCAAACTATTGGAGATTGATCCATGCGCCTCGACAAACTGACAACCAAATTGCAGGAAGCCCTTTCCGACGCACAGAGCCTGGCGGTCGGCAATGATAACCAATACATCGATCCGGTGCATATCCTCTCCGCATTGATGGCGGAGGACGACAGTGGGGCGCGTTCATTGCTGCAACGTGCCGGCGTCAATGTAGGCGGCTTGTCTGCCGGACTCAAGGCTGCGCTTGATCGTCTACCGAAAGTGACAGGTACTGGCGGCGAAGTGCAGATCGGTCGCGAAGCAGTGGCGCTGCTTAACCTCGCCGACAAGGAGGCTCAAAAACGCGGCGATCAATTTATTGCAAGCGAAATGGTGTTGCTCGCTCTGACCGAAGACAAATCCGAAGCGGGCCGTTTGGCGCGCGACAATGGTCTGACGCGCAAGGCGCTCGAAGCCGCGATCACGGCAGTGCGTGGCGGCAGCAATGTGAATTCACAGGAAGCAGAAGGCCAGCGAGAGGCGCTCAAAAAATACACGCTGGATCTGACAGAGCGTGCACGCATGGGTAAGCTCGATCCGGTGATTGGCCGCGACGATGAAATTCGTCGCGCGATCCAGGTCCTGCAGCGTCGCACCAAGAACAATCCGGTGTTGATCGGGGAGCCGGGAGTCGGTAAGACCGCTATCGTCGAGGGGCTTGCCCAGCGTATCGTCAATGGAGAAGTACCGGACAGTCTGAAGTCCAAGCGAGTGCTGTCGCTCGATATGGCTGCTCTCCTGGCCGGTGCGAAATACCGTGGTGAATTCGAGGAACGCTTGAAGTCGGTGTTGAAGGAAATCGCGCAGGACCAAGGCCAGACCATCGTCTTCATCGACGAAATTCATACCATGGTCGGCGCCGGCAAGGCCGAGGGGGCCATCGATGCAGGCAACATGTTGAAGCCTGCATTGGCGCGCGGTGAACTGCACTGCATCGGCGCAACCACGCTGGACGAGTATCGCAAGTACATCGAGAAGGATGCCGCGCTGGAACGGCGCTTCCAGAAGATCTTTGTGGAGGAACCGAGCGTCGAAGCGACTATTGCAATCTTGCGCGGCTTGCAGGAGAAGTACGAAGTGCATCACGGTGTGGAGATCACGGACCCGGCGATCGTCGCCGCAGCGGAGCTGTCGCATCGCTACATCACCGACCGCTTCTTGCCCGACAAGGCGATCGACTTGATCGATGAAGCCGCCTCGAAAATCAAGATCGAAATCGACTCCAAACCGGAAGTGATGGACAGGCTTGATCGCCGTCTGATCCAGTTGAAGATCGAGCGCGAGGCGGTGAAGAAGGAAAGAGACGAAGCTTCGCAGAAGCGCCTCGTCCTGATCGAAGAGGAAATCCAGAAGCTGGAACGCGAATACGCCGATCTTGAAGAGGTGTGGAAGGCGGAGAAGGCGATGGTGCAGGATACCCAGCACATCAAGGAAGAGATCGAGAAAGTTCGTTTGCAGATGGAGGAGGCTAAACGCAAGGGCGACTGGCAGAAGATGTCCGAGTTGCAATACGGCAGGCTGCCGCAGCTCGAAGCGCAGCTCAAGCAGGCGGATACCGGTGAAGCGAAGAAAATGGAGCGCAAGTTGTTGCGTACTCAGGTTGGGGCGGAAGAAATTGCGGAAGTGGTGTCGCGTGCAACCGGCATCCCGGTTTCCAAGATGATGCAGGGCGAGCGTGACAAGCTGCTGCACATGGAAGAGGAATTGCACAAGCGCGTGGTTGGGCAGGATGAGGCAATCGCTGCAGTGTCGGATGCGATTCGCCGCTCACGCGCAGGGCTGTCGGATCCGAACCGGCCGTATGGCTCTTTCTTGTTCCTTGGTCCGACTGGCGTTGGCAAGACCGAGTTGTGCAAGGCGCTCGCAGCCTTCCTGTTTGACACCGAGGAAGCGTTGATTCGCCTCGATATGAGCGAGTTCATGGAGAAGCATTCCGTGGCGCGCCTGATTGGTGCGCCGCCGGGCTATGTCGGCTATGAGGAGGGCGGTTACCTGACCGAAGCGGTACGCCGCAAACCCTACAGCGTGATCCTGCTCGACGAGATCGAGAAAGCGCATGCCGACGTGTTCAACGTCTTGCTGCAGGTGCTCGATGATGGTCGCATGACTGACGGTCAAGGCCGCACGGTGGACTTCAAGAACACGGTGATCGTGATGACGTCCAACCTTGGTTCGCACAAGATCCAGTCGATGGAAGACAGCGATCCGGCCTTGGTGAGACTGGCTGTGATGGCCGAGGTGAAGGGCCATTTCCGTCCGGAGTTCGTCAACCGCATCGACGAGATCGTGGTGTTCCATGCACTGGATGAGAAGCACATCGGTGCGATCGCTCGTATCCAGTTGCAGGTATTGGAAGAGCGGCTTGCGAAGATGGACATCAAGCTCGACGTCAGCAGTGCAGCCTTGCAGAAAATCGCGGAAGCCGGTTTCGATCCGGTGTACGGTGCGCGGCCGCTCAAGCGTGCGATTCAGCAGGAGATCGAAAACCCTTTATCGAAACTGCTCCTTGAGGGGCGCTTCGGGCCGAAGGATACGATCCACGTTGCCGTGCGTAACGGTGCGCTGCAGTTCGAGAAGGCGTAGAAATAATACGTACTCAGTCTTGGCTTTGCGCGAAAAACTCCGTCGGCGATTGTCCAAAGGTTTTCTTGAACATCGCCGAAAATGCCGACTGGCTGGAGTAACCGAGTTCGAGGGCTACCTGCGAGAGAGGTAGTCCTCGTGCGATCAACGGCGCGGCATGAGCAAGGCGCATCTGCTGCCGCCATTGGCCGAAAGTCATTCCCAATTCCTGTTCGAACAGGCGCATCAACGTGCGTTCCGAAGCGCCGACGCGTTGCGCCCACTCCTTGAGCGTCAATGGGGAAGCGGGATCATCGATCAGCGTTTCGCACAGGGTTTTCAGGCGCTTGTCATTCGGTAGTGCGATGTGCATCGGCAGCGTGGCCGATTGCGCAAGTTCGTCCAGTATGAGGCTGGAGAGCAGCGACTCGCGCATGCATGGCTGATCGAGTTGCGCAAGCGCGATAATCAGTTCGCGCAGCAAGGGCGATACATTCAACACCTTGCAATCCTTCCCCTCGAATGGCGATGCATCGGCATGAATCCTCAACGGGCGCAGGCGCGCCTTTTCCAGGGTCACCACTTCATGCATCACATGCGGCGGAATCCAGATGGCCCGCAGCGGCGGCACGATCCAGCTATCACTCCCCACCGTGACGCGAAATACGCCTTCGAGTGCATAGGTCACCTGTCCGCATGCGTGCTTATGCGCAATGAACAACTCATCCGCTTCCAGATCGCGAGCCCGAAGCTGAACTGGCCGTTCAGGGGTTAGCATCCAGTCGCTTGGATAGGGGTGGGTATCGGTACGCGGTGTGATCGGCATGAATGGGTTGGCGGAAAATCGATAAAGATTGTCTTTTTATCTTAAAACCGGCGATCCGGTTTTGCATAGACTTGTTTCATTGTTCTTTCACCCCAAAGAGGAACCATGTCAACTGCAACCATCCCATCTTCCACCGATTCAGTTCGTCAAGATGCCCGGATAATCAGCCTTGAAGGTGTGGCGCATGCCGTTTCGCATTTCTTTCACCTGATCTTGGCACCGCTGTTTCCCTGGCTTAAAGAGGCATTCGCGGTCAGTTACGCCGAACTCGGGCTGCTGATGACAGCATTTTTTGTCATCTCCGGCGTCGGACAGGCCTTGTCCGGATTCGTGGTCGACCGGGTCGGCGCGCGTGCAGTACTGTTTTTCGGCATGGCTTGCCTTGCTACATCCGGGCTGGTTTTGTCTATTGCTCCGAATTACCTGATCTTGCTGCTCGGCTCCATGCTGGCCGGTCTCGGCAACAGCGTGTTTCATCCGGCGTGTTTCACGATACTTAACAAGCGCGTATCCGCTGCACGGCTTGGGTATGCTTTCTCCGTCCATGGTTTCTCAGGCAATCTTGGCTGGGCCGCCGCGCCGGTATTCCTGACGACGATTGCAAGTTTATCGAGTTGGCGGATTGCGTTGCTGGCAGCCGCATTTATTCCCATGGCTGTGTTGCTGCTGCTGTTTGTGAATCGCGACTTGCTGCAAACACACGACGCCCACCACATCCATGCTTCACACAGCAAGGAGCAAGCTGCAAGCAGCAGTACTTTCTCTTTCATGCGCGTACCAGCCATCTGGATGTGCTTTGCTTTCTTTTTCGTTACCGCGCTGGCCTTAGGGGGGATTCAGAGCTTTTCGTCTGCAAGCCTGCGCTCGCTGTACAGCATGCCCTTGGCATGGGCAACAGCCGGTTACACCACGTTCATGGTGGCATCGGCTTGTGGCATGGTGTGGGGTGGTTTTCTGGCGGCTAAGGCGACGCGCCATGACAGGACAATTGCATTCGCATTTATCAGTTCGGGGGTGATAACGATGATAATCGCGGGCGGTTTCGTGCCGTCGTGGATGGCGGTGGCGTTAATGGGGGCTGTCGGCTTAGGTTCAGGTGTGGCCGGGCCTTCGCGCGATCTGCTGATTCGTGCTGCTGCACCGAAGAATGCAACCGGTCGGGTGTACGGCGTGGTGTACTCGGGGCTTGACATCGCTATGTCGGTTGCCCCGTTGCTCTTTGGTGCGTTGATGGACAGCAGCCATCCATCCTGGGTCTTCATTTGTATCGGGATGTTCCAGTTGATGGCGATTTTTACCGCAGTTAGTGTCGGCAGCGGCACGGAAAAAAGACAAGCAAGCCTGCAAACAGCGTGATTCGGTACCGCTCAAAGGCCGCCCTCATCGGCGGCCTTTTTGCTTCAGGCGCCACGTACAATCGTGATTTTTGAATGCAGGAGACATCGATGAGCTTTGCTACGTGCGATATCTGCGATGCAAACGAAGACAAGCTGGCGGCAGGCGCTCTGGCAATATTGCCCCCGATATTCAAGAGCTTTGGCAAGCTGGCGAAATTTTCCGGGCCGGCAGCGACACTGAAAGTATTCGAAGACAACGTCCTGGTTCGCTCAACGCTGGAAACTCCAGGAAATGGGCATGTGCTTGTAGTGGACGGCGGCGGCAGCCTGCGTTGTGCGCTTGTTGGCGGCAACCTCGGCTTACTAGCGGAAAAGAATGGTTGGGCCGGCCTTGTTGTCAATGGTTGCGTGCGAGACGCGGAAGAGCTGAATGCCTGCAATGTTGGCATTCGCGCACTGGCGACGCATCCCCAGCGCAGCATCCGCAAGGGCGTGGGCGACTGCGACATTGCAGTATCGATCGCTGGCATTACCGTTCGCCCCGGTTACTGGATTTACGCCGATACCGACGGCGTATTGGTCGCCACTGAAAAACTGGCCTGATTTGGCAATCTGCTATCCCGCATCGGTAGCGGTGCGGGATAGCAGAATATTCACACGCACAAAGCCAGATAGCTGTCGAAATACAACACTTCCCTCAACATAACCGGTGCAGTTCCTATGGACGGCAACTTGGTCAATGACGACTTTTTGTCGAATAAAGCCACTGCACGGAAGGTATGAAATGGCGCTTGTCTTCATGTTGAAATCGAACAAGAAGGAGAACTTTCTTCCGGCATTCGAGTTCACCTCTCTACAACGTCAATTTCATGACTTGAAAACGCAATCTCGCATTGCAAAAATTCTTGCCGCATGGCATCGTAAAGAGGTTCCATTTTAAGGATCTTATTTTCATATTATGAAAATATGTGTGTAAGTATTTGAAAAATAAAAAAATAATTTTAGTCATATGTCTTATATAAGACCTTGTTGCCCCGCAAAAAAAAGCTTATGATGTTCCCACATTGAGCTTTATTTTTTCTTTTGACTGCCTTACCACAGGAGAATGACCATGGCATCTCGTGAACAGCAAATTCAAGCATTGAAAAACGATTGGGCAGAGAATTCGCGCTGGAAAGGCATCAAGCGCAACTACACGGCGGAAGATGTAGTTCGCTTGCGTGGTTCCCTGCAAATCGAGCACACGCTGGCCAAGCGTGGTGCCGAAAAGTTGTGGAAACTGATTAACGGCGAGGCGAAGAAGGGGTATGTGAATGCGTTTGGCGCAATCACCGCAGGCCAAGCCATGCAGCAAGCTAAAGCAGGACTGGAAGCCGTTTACCTTTCTGGCTGGCAAGTTGCTGCTGACGGTAACACTTCTGAAACCATGTACCCCGACCAGTCGCTGTACGCTTACGACTCGGTACCGACCATGGTTCGCCGTATCAACAACACTTTCAAGCGTGCCGATGAAATTCAGTGGTCGCGCGGTATCGGCCCGGGTAGCGAGGGTTTTGTCGATTTCTTCCTGCCCATCGTGGCCGACGCTGAAGCCGGTTTCGGCGGTGTGCTGAACGCCTTCGAACTGATGAAGAACATGATCGCTGCCGGCGCTGCCGGCGTGCACTTCGAAGACCAGTTGGCCGCTGTGAAGAAGTGCGGCCACATGGGTGGCAAGGTGCTGGTACCGACGCAGGAAGCCATCGAGAAGCTGACCGCCGCACGTTTCGCCGCCGACGTCATGGGTGTGCCGACCATCGTGCTGGCGCGTACCGACGCTGAAGCCGCCAACCTGATCACCTCCAATCACGACGCCAACGACCAACCCTTCCTTACTGGCGAGCGCACCAGCGAAGGCTTCTTCCGCGTCAAGAACGGCCTGGAGCAAGCCATCAGCCGTGGCGTCGCCTATGCGCCTTATGCCGATCTGGTGTGGTGCGAAACCGGCACGCCGGACTTGGGCTTTGCCCGCGAGTTTGCGCAGGCCGTGCATGCCAAGTGCCCTGGCAAGCTACTGTCGTACAACTGTTCGCCGTCGTTCAACTGGAAGAAGAACCTGGACGACAAGAGCATCGCGGAATTCCAAGACAAGCTGTCCGAGCTGGGTTACAAGTATCAGTTCATCACGCTGGCCGGCATCCACATCAACTGGTTCAACACCTTCCAGTTCGCCCACGCATATGCACGCGGCGAGGGCATGAAGCACTATGTCAACATGGTGCAGGAGCCGGAATTCGCTGCACGTGAAAAAGGATACACATTCGTGTCTCACCAGCAGGAAGTGGGCGCAGGCTACTTCGACGAAGTGACTACTGTGATCCAGGGTGGTTCATCCTCTGTCAAGGCACTGACCGGTTCGACCGAAGAAGAGCAGTTCCATTAATCGGCTGCGATTCCGTCACAAAAACCGCATCTTTCGAGGTGCGGTTTTTTTCCGTCCACCGAAATGACGAAAAGAATGTGGCACAACGGGTAAAATGGCCGTTTCCGTTCAGGCATGCCGTCTGAACGCCGACCTCCATTCGACACATTCCATGCTGAGTTACCGCCACGCCTTTCATGCCGGCAATCATGCCGACGTCCTGAAGCATCTCGTCCTGACCCAGCTTTTGCGCTACTTGAACCAGAAGGACGCTGCTTATATGTACATCGACACGCACGCTGGTGCTGGTGCTTATGTGCTCGACAGCGGCTATGCGGCCAAGAGCGGCGAGTTCGAAACCGGCATTGCCCAATTGTGGGATCGTGCAGATTTGCCGGAGGCGGTGGCCGACTATGTTGGACTGGTGAAGGAAATGAATCCGAACGGCAAGCTGCGTTATTACCCCGGCTCGCCCTATTGCGCCGACCAAATTCTGCGCGAACAGGATCGCCTGCGGCTGTTCGAATTGCATCCGAGCGATAGCAAGATACTTCAAGATAATTTCCGCAAGCTGGAAGCAACCGGACAACGACTGACCGGGCGCGGTAAGCGAGTGATGATTCAGAAAGATGATGGCTTTGCCGGCCTTAAGGCCTTGCTGCCGCCGCCATCGCGACGCGGTCTGGTGCTGATCGACCCGCCTTATGAAGTGAAGGACGATTACCGACGGGTAAAGGAAACGCTCAATGATGCGCTCAAGCGGTTCGCAACCGGCACTTATGCAGTCTGGTATCCAATTCTGCAAAGGATGGAATCGCGGCAGTTGCCCGAGAAATTGAAGCGTCTGCCAGCCAAGAGCTGGCTGAACGTGACGCTGACAATCAGCACACCAGCACCGGACGGATTTGGCTTGCACAGCAGCGGCATGTTCATTGTCCATCCGCCATGGACGCTCGAAGCAATGTTACGTGAGGTGATGCCTTACCTTGTGTCTGCATTAGGCAAGGACGGCGGCGCCAGATTTACCCTGGAGACAGGGGAGAACTAGCTTTGTACCTGAAAGCCTCCCTGCAAGGGGGGGCTCGTGGGGGGCATGAGATAGGAGCGGCAGCTTGTGAGGCAGGAGCGTGTTGGCCGGTTGCGCATCTTCACTTAATGGTGTCTTTTTATTTGGTCATGTAACTGTCTATGACCAAGCTATCACCGCCCCACGTCTTTGCAATCGGTTTCTACCCTGAATTTTCGCTCTACTTCAGCGCTATTTCCGGCACTTCGCAGATTAGTGCACTCATTTCAACAGATACATGTAGTAACTTGCACGTTATGCATATGAGGTTAATAATGTATTAACACAGTCAATCCTCCGTGCGCGTTCTGCAATGTGCGGTTACGAGCTGTAGAGATGCACAAATGCAAAAGCTCTGGATTTTGACATTCATGCAATAAGCTGCTCTTGGCAGTTGTATTTGGAAAATAAATACCATGCAAATGATTGATCCAGCTTTGCAGTTCTTCCGCATACCTTATTACGCAACTTTTCGCGCCAACGAGTTCTTCCTTGCGCGCCAGCCTATTCTTGACAGGCAGCAGCAACTGGTTGCCTTCGAGTTGTTGTTCCGCGCAGCGGCCGTCGATGATGCAAACGTTACGGACGATGTTGTCGCCACGGCATCGGTAATTGCTCATGCGTCGGAGCTTGGCTTGGAAAACGTGATCGGTTCCCTGCGTGGTTTTATCAATGTCGATGCTGCGGTGCTGCTAAGCGATATTGTCTATTTCTTGCCGAAGGACAGGGTTGTGCTGGAAATTCTCGAGACGGTGCAAGTCACTGACAGCATCGTGCGCAGGGTGGAAGAGCTTGTCAATGCCGGGTATAGCTTTGCTCTCGACGATGTCGTTGCAGAATCGAAATGTGTACAACGCCTCTTGCCATTGGTCGATATCATCAAGGTTGACATCAGTGATCTGCCCCATAACGAATTGCGCCGGTTAAGCCAACACTTTAAGAGTGCGGGCAAGAAATTGCTGGCGGAGAAGGTGGAGAAACTGGAGCAGTTCGAGGAATGCCTGGAGCTGGGTTTTGATTACTTTCAGGGCTATTACTTCGCGAAACCATTAGTGCTAGCTGGCAAAAAACTTTCGCCATCGGAGGTCGCTATTGTGCAGCTTATGGCACAGCTCGTGGATGGCGTCGACATGACTGTAATCGAACACGCATTTAAACGAGATGCCACCCTTGGTTTGAGTTTGCTACGCTTGGTAAATGCATCCGGTACTTCTCGTCGCATTGATTCCATTCACGAAGCGCTGACGGTGCTCGGAAAGCCAGGTTTGAAGCGCTGGATGCAGATATTGCTGCATACCAGGAGCGGGCCGTCAGGGGCAGGTGCAACAGCAACACCATTGCTGATGTTGGCAACGACCCGTGGGAGATTGCTTGAGCTTATGGCGTGCAAAATCGCCCCAATGAATTTCCGGTTGGCTGGCGTCGCTTTTACCGTCGGATTGATGTCACTGATGGATGCACTTTTTGGTATGCCGATCGAAAAAATCCTGGCGGAGATTTCCATATCTGACGAAGTCTGGGAGGCGTTGCTGCGGCGCCAAGGACTATGCGGCGATATGCTGAAGCTGGTGGAGTCGGTCGAGAAGGTTAAGGAGCGCGGGCATGAGGTGACTGCGCTGCTGCAGAAGCTGGGCCTGTCGGGCGAGGAGCTTAACGAGTTGCAGCTCGATGCATTTAAGTGGAGCGACAGTATTTCCCAATAGCCTCCTTCCATCCAGCTGGCACAACGCTACAATACAGCGTTATGAACAAGGCATTTGTGAAAGAAAGCGACGACGAGGACGACCTCGATGCCGTCCCGGCGATTCCAGCTGGAACGAAAAATTACATGACGCCGGAAGGGCAGCGACGCATGAAGGAGGAGTTGCTGCATTTGATCGATGTCGAGCGCCCTGAGGTGGTAAAGGTGGTGTCGTGGGCGGCGTCCAACGGTGATCGTTCGGAGAATGGCGACTATATCTACGGCAAGCGTCGTCTGCGCGAGATTGACCGCCGTATCCGCTTCCTGACCAAACGGCTTGATATCGCCGAGGTAGTCGATCCGTCCGTACATCACGGCAATGATCAAGTCTTTTTCGGTGCCACGGTCACCTATGAAAATCAAACCGGTCAAGAATATACCGTTACGATAGTCGGCATCGACGAACTTGATCCGTTAAATGGCAAGATCAGTTGGATTTCTCCGGTTGCACGAGCCCTCACCAAAGCACGTGAAGGGGATACAGTGATGCTCAAGACCCCCTCAGGCATTGACGAACTGACCATACTCGAAGTGTCTTATCCGACACCGTAATATCCCAGTTTCCTAAATAATTGATAGACGAACTGCTCAAAGCGGTTGCCAGTGCCAGCGTCACGAAAACTGTGTCAGCTGGTATAAGGCTTGCTATAGTGAAATAATTTCGAACAGAATCATTCGTCCATGGCTATCGTCTATTCGAGCTTGAATCATGTTTTGCGTGTCTCTCTGGCCGCAGAGGTGCATTCCCGCCCCTTCCTCCGTCTCGACGCACCGGAAAGTCTCACACACTTGGCCGTTTATGCGCGCGATGATAATGCTGCAGCAAATCAGCACGAAATGCTTGCCGCCTTGTGTTCGCATTTCGGCGTAACAGCACCAGGCTACGATGCGAAATATTTCTATCACGACTTCGGCCATTTCCGGCTGAAATGGGAATGCCATACCGAATTTTCCACCTATACATTCGCTCAACGGCATCAAGACAAGCTGACACCTGCTAACGCCTTCGCGCGTGTGCCGCTGTATCAAATTCCTCAGGAGTGGTTGATGGGCTTGCGGGGGAAGGTGATGGTTGCCGCGCATGTGGTGCTCGACAAGAGCGACGGTTCGAATGAGGACTATGCCCAGAGCTTGCGGCAAGCCTTTGAGGGGAGGAATTTGGTCGGTAGCTGCATATTGCAGAACGGCGAGATTTGGACAGACTTCCTGATTCAGTCCGACGGCTTTTCCCGTTTTGTCGTGCATGATGCAGGTCTTCAGGAGCAAGAATCCGGTCGGCTGGTGCAGCGTGTTCTGGAGGTCGAGACATATCGCATGATGGCGCTGCTCGGGTTGCCGCATGCTCAGCGGGCAATACCGGTGCTCAACGGTATCGAGAGGGAGCTTGCAACACTGACAGCGGCGATGGTCGACAATGACCAAGGGGCGGGCGATGGTGAAACAGTGGCCGATACGGATCGTGAACAGGAGTTGCTGAGCAAGATCATTGGCTTGGCGGCGCGCATCGAAAAACTCTCGCTCGATAACAGCTATCGGTTCTCCGCGTCGCAAGCCTATTTCAGTTTGGTCAATGCCCGTATTGAGGAATTGCGCGAGGTTCGCATCGATGGATTCCCGACCGTCGGTGAATTCATGGATCGCCGTCTTACGCCGGCAATGAATACCTGTGCGGCGGTGGCACGACGGCAGGAAGCGCTGGCCGAACGAATCGCGCATACCAACGACTTGTTACGCACCCGTGTCGGCATCGTGCAGGAACGGCAGAACCGCAAGATCCTGCAGTCGATGAATACACGCGCTGCCCAGCAGCTACGTCTGCAGCAGGCAGTTGAAGGTTTGTCCGTTGCAGCAATTTCGTACTATCTGGTTGGCTTGTTCGGCTACGCAGGAAAGGCGGCGAAGGCAGTAGGTTGGCCAGTGAATCCTGATTTACTGACCGGCATGCTGGTGCCGGTCGTTGCCGGCTGCGTGTGGTTGGGGCTGCGTCGCATGCACAAGAACATTCATAGCACCTGAGTTGATGCGATTTTTGATTTCAAGCTCGTTCGCGCAAGATGCGTGCGCCGCATTCCTGGCGTCGCTCGCATCTTGCGCGAACGAGCTTGAAATCAAAAATCGCATCAACTCAGGTGCTATGAATGTTCTTGTGCATGCGACGCAGCCCCAACCACACGCAGCCGGCAACGACCG
>Ga0070660_100000684_pt1 | contig 22427 bp, 16 predicted proteins | sample KBSC33metaG_FD_64670 | JGI IMG/M metagenome (GOLD analysis project Ga0070660, IMG submission 64670) | Corn rhizosphere microbial communities from Kellogg Biological Station, Michigan, USA - KBS C3-3 metaG | ecosystem: Host-associated > Plants > Roots > Rhizosphere > Soil ... | reverse complement strand
GCCGTGTGGGCGGCGCTGGAGACGGCCCGGCGCCACGGCCCCGAGGCCACGATCCTCACGATCATCCCCGACGGCGGCCGCTCCTACCTGTCGAAGTTCTACGACGACAACTACATGCTCCAGTACGGCTTCCTCGAGCGCGAGGCGCCGTCGCCGACCGTCGCGGAGGTGCTGCGCCACACCCGTCGTGAGCACGCCGACCTGCCGGCGCTGGTCACCATCGAGGCCGACCACAAGGTGGGCGAGGCGATCGAGCTGATGCAGCGCTACTCGATCTCGCAGCTGCCGGTGGTGCGCGCCGACCCGGTCGCATCGCTGGCCGACGTGGTCGGATCGCTGCAGGAGCGAGGGCTGCTCGACCGCGTCTTCAAGAGCCCGGACGCCCTCAACGAGGGCGTGGCTCAGGCCATGCAGCCGCCGCTGCACGTGGTCGACGCGACCGAGTCGGTCGATCGCGTGTTCGCCGATCTGACCGCCGGCAGCCCGGCCGTGGTGGTCGTCGAGGACGGCCGGCCCGCCGGCATGCTGACCCGTTCCGACCTGCTCGAGTACCTCGCCGACCGACGAAACGGCGTGTGAGCCGCACGGTCTCAACGGCCGAGCTGCGACGGCGCGCGGTCGCAGCCCAGGGATACGCATCACGCACCCGCCGAGGCCGGCCGGCCGAGGTGGCGGCGGCCATCGACCGGCTGGGCTGTGTCCAGCTGGACTCGATCTCGGCGGTCGAGCGCAGCCACCGGATCACCCTGGCCGGCCGCGTCGGCAGCTATCCGCGTGGCACCGTCTCGAAGCTGCTCGGACAGGGCCGCATCTTCGAGTACTGGGCGCATGAGGCCTGCCTGGTGCCGATCGGCGACTGGCCGGTATGGCGGCGGCGGATGGACGAGCGACGTTCTCACCACTGGTTCGGCCCGGTGATCGACCGTGACCCGGAGCTGGCCGAGCGCGTGCTGTCGGAGATACGGGAACGAGGCCCGCTCGGCTCCCGGGACTTCGAGGGGGCGCGCAGCGGCGGCATGTGGGGCTGGAAACCGGCCAGACGGATGCTGGACGCGCTGTGGACCGCGGGCGACCTGGTGGTATCCGGCCGAAACGGCTTCCAGCGCCTGTACGACCTGCCCGAGCGGGTGATCCCGGACGACGTCCTGGGCGCGCCGACTCCCAGCGAGGACGAGTTCCTGCGCGCGCTCGTTCTGCGCGCGGTGCGCGCCCGCGGCGTGCTCACCGAATACGGCGTCGTCGAGCACAACCGCCTGCGCGGCGGCATCGCCCGGATCCGGCCGCACGTCGACGCGCTGGTGGCGGACGGCGCGCTGGAGCGGCTCGAGGTGGCCGACGGCGGCCCGCCGGTGCTGGTCGCGAGCGGACCGAAGCCGGCCGGCTCGGCCACCGCCGCGGTGCTGCTGTCGCCCTTCGACAACCTGCTGTGGGACCGGCCGTTCGCGGCCCGCGTGCTCGGCTTCGAGCACCTGATCGAGGTCTACAAGCCGCCGCCGCAGCGGCGCTACGGCTACTACGTGCTGCCGTTCCTGCTGGGCGACCGTATCGTCGCGCGGCTGGACATCCGCAGCGACCGCCGCGCGGGCGTGCTGCGCGTGTTGGCCCACTACCCCGAGCCTCGGGTGCGGTGGGGCGCCCGCCACGAGGCCGGCCTCGAGCGCGCCCTGGAACGCCTGGCGGCAACCGTCGGGCTCGAGCAGGTGCAACGTGCCGACCTGGGGGCCAAGACGGCGACGTCCCTGGTGGCTGCGCCCAGCAGAGATGGTTGATTCCACGAGCTGCGTGGCTCTGGAGCCGGTCCGAGCCGCCCCAGACGCGACGATCGCCCTTGAACAGGCTTCATCCAGCCTGCCCTGCGGTCGATCCCGTCGTCTGGAACACCTCGTCCTGCGCCCATAGCCACGGATCCCATGGAATCAACCATCAGACCCGATATCCTTGGCGGCGGATGCAGTTCGACACCCGCGCCATCCACGACGGCCAGCCTCCGGATCCCTCCACCGGCGCGGTGACGGTGCCGATCTACCAGACCTCGACCTATGTGCAGGAGGCGGTCGGGCAGCTGAAGGACGGCTACGACTACTCGCGCACGGCGAACCCGACCCGCAGAGCGCTCGAGACCTGTCTGGCCTCGCTGGAGAGCGCGGAGCACGGCTTCGCCTTCGCCAGCGGCATGGCCGCGACCACCACCGTGATGCACCTGCTCTCGCCTGGCGACCAGGTGGTGTCGGTGAACGACGTCTACGGCGGCACCTACCGGCTGTTCTCGAAGGTCTACGAGCCGCGCGGCGTGCGCTTCGCCTACCTCTCCGCAGACCAGTGCAACACCGAGCTGGAGCGGCACCTGGACGGCGCGAAGATGCTGTGGCTGGAGTCACCCACCAACCCGCTCCTGAACGTGGTGGACATCGCGTCGGCGGCCGCGACGGCGCACGCGGCCGGCGCGCTCCTGGTGGTGGACAACACGTTCGCCACGCCCTACCTGCAGCGCCCGATCGAGCTGGGCGCCGACATCGTCGTGCACTCGGCGACCAAGTACCTGGGCGGACACTCCGACCTCGTGTCCGGCTTCGCGGCCACGTCCGATGCCGCGCTGGGCCAGCGGCTGGCGTTCCTCCAGAACTCGCTGGGCGCCGTGGCCGGGCCGTTCGACGCATGGCTGGTGCTGCGCGGGCTGAAGACGCTGCCCGTGCGGATGCGCCAGCACTGCGAGAACGCGCGTGCGGTGGTCGGATTCCTGGGCGGCCACCCGGCCGTCACCCGGGTGCTCTACCCCGGCCTCGAGGATCACCCGGGCCACGAGATCGCCGCGCGCCAGATGCGCGACTATGGCGGCATGATCTCGTTCCTGGTCGACGACGAGCGGCAGGCGCGTGACGCGGTTGCGCGCACGCGCGTGTGGTCGCTGGCCGAGAGCCTGGGCGGCGTCGAGAGCCTGATCGAGACGCCGGCCCAGATGACCCACTCGTCGACCGCCGACGCGCCGTTCGCGACGCCGCCCAACCTGGTGCGGCTGTCGGTGGGCATCGAGTCGGCGGACGATTTGATCGAGGACCTGGAGCAGGCGCTCAACTAACTGCCCTACCGCAGGTGCCGGCGCCTGGCCGCGATGACCGACAGCCAGGCCAGCCCCAGGCCGGCCGCGCCGAACAGCGCCGGCGGCGCAAGCGACGAGCCGTATGACCCAAGCGCCCTGATCTCGAGGCCGCCCAGCACCAGCAGCCCGAAGCCCATGCCGAGGGTCAGCTCCCGACGCACCGCCACGGCCATCGCCACCAGCAGCGCCGCGCCGACCACGGCGCGCACCCCGTCCTGGCCGGTTGCAACCGGGATCGCCGAGTACGCCAGCGGCATCAGCAGCGCCGCCGCCACCAGCAGGTTTCGCTCCTCCTCGCCGCGCAGCAGCCGGCCGGCCGCCACCAGCAGCGCGACGGCAGCCAGCGTCACCAGGAACCGCGTCCAGTCGCCGCCGCCGCGGGAGGCCAGCGTCACCTGGAACCCCGCCGACAGGTGCAGCTCGATCCCGAGCACCAGCGCCAGGGCGGCCGCCAGCAGCCAGCGCGGCTGGCGGGCCAGCAGAAACGCGGCGGCGTAGACGCCGGCCCCGATCAGGAGCGCGTTCGCCACCACATCGTTGGAGAAGCTGTACAGGAACACCACGCTGGCCCCGGCGCCGGCGTGGTGCCACAGCAGCAGCACCAGGCCCGGCACCAGCGGCGCCGCGCCGAGCAGCGCCGCCAGATCGACCTCGGCCGGCGGGTCGTCCCGCGCCGCCGCCCGCGATCCGGCCACGTGAGCCGCGATCATCAGCAGGCAGAACGCGACCGTGACCAGGCCGGCCGTGCGCGCCCCCAGGTCGTCGCCGCGGGCCTCCAGGTAGCTGCCCCAGCACACGAACAGCGCGACCAGCGCGCACAGCCGAAGCACGCCAGGGGTGAACTGGTGCCGCACACCGGGATGTTCAACAACCACGGGGCGGCTCCTGCGGGGTCGAAAGCTGGGCCGCGACACCGTATGATCGCCACGCAGGTCAGAAGACCAGTGCTTCTACCCGAGGGAGGAAGGCGGATGAGCACAACATCACCTGGAGCGGGCGGGCATCAGCCCGGCCTCACCGAGGATGAACAGCTGCTCCACAAGCTGGGCTATGCCCAGGAGTTGATGCGCGGTTGGGGCGGGTTCTCGAACTTCGCGATCTCGTTCACGATCATCTCGATCCTGGCCGGATGTCTTACGTCCTACTACCTCGCGATCGGCTGGGGCGGCCCTGTGGCCGCCACCTGGGGCTGGCTGCTCGTGGGCGGCTTCTGCATCCTGGTGGCGCTGGCGATGGGCGAGATCGCCTCCACCTACCCGACCGCAGGCGGCCTCTACTACTGGTCGTCGCGATTGGGCGGCGCCGGCTGGGGCTGGTTCACCGGCTGGTTCAACCTGGTCGGCCAGGTCGCGGTAACGGCCGCGATCGACTTCGGCGCGGCCACCTTCATATCGTCACTCATGAACCTCTGGTTCGGCTACTCGCTGACCAAGGGCCACGTGTTTCTGACCTACACGGTGATCATCGCATTGCACGGACTGATCAACCAGTTCGGCTCGCGGCTACTGGCGATGATCAACAACATCTCTGCCTGGTGGCACATGGCCGGCGTGCTCGTAGTCGTGGGCGTCCTGATCGTCGTGCCCGACAACCACAAGTCGTTCAGCTTCGTGTTCACGGACACGGAGAACTTCTCCGGGTTCCAGGGCCACAACTTCACGAATCCGGTGTTCTGGTTCGTATTCGGCATCGGCCTGCTGATGGCCCAGTACACGATCACGGGCTACGACGCATCGGCCCACATGAGTGAGGAGACGCAGAACGCCTCCCGCTCGGCGGCCATCGGCATGGTCATGTCGGTGGTGGTGTCGGTGATCTTCGGGTTCATCCTGCTGGTCGCGATCACGTTCGCGATCCCGGGCCCGGTGGGCAACACGGCCGCCCAGTACACCTTCGCAGTGCAGTACATCTGGCAGACGGCAATGGGGGACAAGTGGGCGGAGTTCCTGCTGGTGATCGCCTGCGTGGCCCAGTTCTTCTGCGGGCTGGCGTCGGTGACATCGGCGTCGCGAATGATGTTCGCGTTCTCGCGCGACCGCGCGGTGCCCGGTCACCAGCTGTGGCGCAAGGTGTCGAGCGATCGTGTCCCCGTGCACTCGGTGTGGGCGATCTGCGCGATGTCTTGGGCGCTGATGCTGCCGACGCTGAAGAACCCCGTGGTCGGTTACGCCGTCGGTACGTCGGTGGCCGTGATCGGCCTCTACATCGCATTCGTGCTTCCCGTGATCCTGCGCTACCGCGCTGGTGAGAAGTTCGAGCGCGGTGCCTGGCACCTCGGCAACCACTACAAGTGGATCGATCCGCTGGCGATCGGCTGGATCGTGCTGATCTGCCTGCTGTTCCTGCTGCCGCTGTTCCCGGACGGCATCCCCGGAAACTCGGCGGTGACGGGCAGTCACTTCCTGATCGACGTGAACTGGATCGACGTGAACTACGCGCCGCTGACGGTGGGCGGGGCGTTCCTGTTCTTCGGCGGCTGGTGGGTGATCTCCGCCAAGAACTGGTTCAAGGGGCCGATCAGCATGGGCTCGGAGGCCGAGCTGGAGCAGATCGAGGCGCAGATCGGAGGCGGCGCCGGCGACTGACTCTGGAGCCAGACGGCCCTCGTCGCAGCTGCGGCTGCGGCGGGGGCCGTTGGTCGTTTCGGACCAAAGATTCGCCGCTCCGGCTTGCCTTTCGTCCCCCAGTCGAACGAACTTTCGAGTCGCCTCTACGGCCCGTCCGCCTGGCTTCAACCTACTCGGCTGCCCTCAGCGGCGCAGGGAGAAACCTATGGCACCGAGACCCGCTCTGCAAGCGCGTAATTCGCGCTCTTTGCGAGTATTCAGAATAGAAAACGCGTAGACTTCGCGGCCATGACCGACCTCGCGCGACGGCTGGCGGTGGCACGCGGCGACGAGCCGGCCGACCTGGTCGTGCGCGGCGGCCGGGTGCTGTCCGTGCACACCCGCGAGTGGCTCGAGGCCGACGTGGCCGTGTGCGACGGTTGGATCGCCGGCGTCGGTGAGTACCGCGGCCGCGACGCGCTGGACGCCGGCGGGCGATACGTCGTCCCCGGGCTGATCGATGCGCACCTGCACCTCGAGTCGTCGATGCTGCTGGTGGATGAGTTCGCCAAGCTGGTGCTGCCGTTCGGCACCACGTCGGTGGTCGCCGACCCCCACGAGATCGCAAACGTGCTCGGCACCGACGGCGTGCACTGGCTGGCCGACGCCTGCGCCGACCTGCCGCTGGACGTGTTCTTCATGGCCCCGTCGTGCGTGCCGGCGTCGCGCTTCGAGTCGCCGCGAAGAGCGCTCACCACGGGAGACCTGGAGGGCCTGCTGCGCCGCCGAAGCGTGCTCGGCCTGGCCGAGATGATGAACTTCCCGGGCGTGATCGCCGGTGATCCGGACGAGCTCGCGAAGCTGGGCCTGGAGGGAGCGAAGCACGTCGACGGCCACGCCCCGGGCGTGCTCGGCCGCCGGCTGCAGGCGTACGCCGCCGCCGGGATCGGATCAGACCACGAGGCGACGACGCAGCAGGAGGGCCGCGAGCGGCTGCGGGCGGGCATGTGGCTGCTGATCCGCGAGGCGTCCGGCGCCCGGAACCTGGACGCGCTGCTGCCGCTGGTGCACGAGTTCGGCCCCGGCCGGATCGCGTTCTGCACCGATGACCGCGAGCCCGGGCACATCGCCCGGGAGGGACATGTCAACTCGATGGTGCGCCGGGCGGTGGAGTCGGGGGTCGATGCCCGCGACGCGCTGGCGATGGCCTCCTGTAACGCGGCCGCCTGGCACGGGCTGGGCGACCGCGGCGCGATCGCGCCGGGGCGGCGAGCCGACCTGCTGGTGCTGCCCGACCTCGCGCGGTTCCTGCCCGACGTGGTGCTCAAGGACGGGGTGGTGCCGGCGCCGCCGGTCGCGCCGCCGGTGCCGGAGTGGGCGCGCCGCACGGTGCGGATCCAGCCGGTCTCGCCCAACGATCTGCACACGCCGGACGGCGGCGGCGCGATCCGCGTGATCGGCCTGGTGCCGGGCCAGATCGTGACCGAAGCGCTGGCGCTGCCGGCCACCGTCCGGGATGGGCTGGCCGTCGCCGACCCGGCCCGGAACCTGGCCAAGATCGCGGTCGCGGAGCGGCACCTGGGCACCGGCCGGGTCGGTCTCGGATTCGTTCAGGGCTTCGGGCTGCAGCGCGGGGCGATAGCGAGCACCGTCGCCCACGACGCGCACAACATCGTGTGCGTAGGCGTCGACGACGGCGACATGGCGCGCGCGATCGGGCGCCTGGCCGAGCTGGGCGGAGGCATGGTGGCCGTCGAGGGCCGCGGCGTGCGGGCCGAGCTGCCGCTGCCGGTGGCAGGGCTGCTCAGCGATCAGCCGCTGGACGTGGTGCTGGCGCAGAGCGAGGCGCTGTCAGATGCGGCCGCGGCGCTCGGCTGCACCGTCGAGGCGCCGTTCCACGCCATGAGCTTCCTGGCGCTGTCGGTGATCCCGTCGCTCAAGATCACCGACCAGGGGCTGGTGGACGTGGACCAGTTCAGGCTGGTGAGCCTGGCCGCGGGAGACTGAACGGGACCAAAGATTCGCCGCCCCGGCTTGCCTTTCGTCCACCGACCGAACGAACTTTCGAGTCGCCTCTACGATCCGTCCGACCGGGTTCAACCTACTCGGCTGCCCTGAGCGGCGCAGAAGGAAACCTATGGCACCGCCGGGTGGTGTGCAAGCGGATAATTCTCGCATTTTGCGAGTATTCGGCGGTGGCAACAGGCCTTGCCGCGGAGGCTAGCCGTGCGCGGTGGGCTCGTAGTACGGGTTCGTGCCCGATGCGTGGTCGGTCACATCCACCACGCGCGTGATCTCGGGCACCCCGGCCCGGATCGCCGACTCGACCCCTTGCTTCAGCGTCACCGCCACCATGCCGCAGCCGACGCACCCGCCGCCCAGCCGCAGAAAGGCGCTGTCACCTTCGACCGCCACCAGCTCGGCGTGGCCGCCGTGCGACGCGATCGCCGGGTTCACCTGCAGCTCCAGCACCTGGCGCACGCGGGCCGCCGCATCGCCGTGCAGCTCGGGCAGCTCCGGCAGCCGCAGGGCCGGGCTGGTCTGTGCCGGCAGCTTGGGATTCTCGATCACGAGCCCTCCGCCCAGCCGCTCGTCGATCGCGATCGTGGCCTCGTCGAGGGCGGGCGCATCCAGCCGCGGCACCACGACCTGCAGCCCGCCGCTGGTCACAACCACGTCGGTCTCGTCGATCTCGTCGTGGCGCAGGAACGACATGTCGTACTGGTAGGCGGCACCCGCCACGCCCACGATCTCGACCCACAGCGCCAGCCCCTCGGGCTCGTGCTCGCGGGCGCGCACCTCGAGCACCCGCTCGAGCGCAGCATCGGTGATCGTGATCGGCATACCCGAAGGATAGTCAGGCGGCGTCGCGCATGGCGTTGTGCAGCGCCACGATCTCGTCTGCAGGCACGGCTTTGGAAAAGAGGAAGCCCTGGCCCAGCTGGCAGCCGTTCTCGACCAGGAACGCGCGCTGCTCCTCGGTCTCGATGCCCTCCGCCAGCGGATGCAGGCCGAGGTTGTGGGCGAGCTGGATGATGGTCGCGACGAGCACGGCCGCGCTGGGATCGCCCGGCAGGTCGGCGATGAACGACCGGTCGATCTTGAGGGTGGTCACCAGCATCTGGTTCAGTCGCGCCAGCGAGGAGTGGCCGGTACCGAAGTCGTCGATCGCCAGCCGCAGGCCGCGCTCGTGCAGCTCGGCGATGATCGGCTCCGAGCGCAGCGCGTCGGCCATCACGGTCGATTCCGTGATCTCGACCATCATGCGGTCGGCGGACAGGCCGAACCGCTCGATCGTGGCCAGCACCTGCCGCATGGCGGTCGGCTGCCAGAACACCGCCGGCAGGTTCACCGACACGTACAGGTCGAGCCCCATCGAGCGCCACTCGGCGCTCTGGCGGCAGGCCTCCTCGATCACCCATTCCGAGATCGGGCCGATCAGCCCGGTGCGCTCGGCCAGCGGGATGAAGTCGCCCGGCATCACCAGGCCGTTCTGATCGTCCTGCCAGCGCAGCAGCGCCTCCGCTCCGACGTACTCTCCGGTCGCCAGCGACACCAGCGGCTGGTAGTGCAGCAACAGCTGGCCGCGCTCGACCGCGCGACGCAGACGGCCGGCCATCGACAGCTGGGCACGTGGATCGTGGCCTGTTGAGGAGAACAGCTGGTAGCCGTCGCGGCCGGACTCCTTGGCCTTGTACATCGCGATGTCGGCGTGCTTGAGCAGGCTCTCCGCGTCGGGTGCGTCGGCCGGGTAGAGGCTGATCCCGAGGCTGGCGCTGGTGTAGATCTCGGTGTCGGCCAGGATCAGCGGCCGCTGCAGGGCCGCGCGCACCTGCTCGGCGACGCGGCGCGCGACGTCCCCCACGTCGACGACGTCACCGCTCTCGTTGGTCTCGACGTCGGCGATCAGGATCAGGAACTCGTCGCCGCCCTGGCGCGCAACCACGTCGGAGGCGCGGGTCGACCCGGTCAGTCGCGCCGCCACCTCGCACAGCAGCTCGTCACCGGCGTTGTGGCCGAAGCTGTCATTCACCAACTTGAAGTCGTCCAGGTCGACGTACAGCACGGCAACGCCGCAGCCCGCCCGCTGTGCCCTCGCCAGCGCCACGTCGAGGTGCTCGTGGAACAGGATCCGGTTCGGCAGGCCGGTCAGCGGGTCGTGGAAGGCGAGCCGCTCCAGCTCGTGCTCGGCGCGCCGGCGATCGGTGATGTCCTCGCCCACCGACGCCTGGCCGACCACCTCGCCGTTGGCGTCGCGGAGCAGGGTGTTGTTCCAGGAGAACAGCCGCCGCTCGCCGGAGCGGGTCAGGATCGAGCTCTCGTAGTGGGCGATCACGCTCCCGCGCTCGATCCCGCGCTGGGCGCGCTGTTCCATCTCGAGCTCGTCCGGTGGGGTGAAGGTCTCCGACCAGATGCGGCCCAGCAGCTCGTCCTCCCACCAGCCGGAAAGCTCGGCGAGGTACTCGTTGCAGAACGTGATGCGGCCTGCGAGGTCGGTGACGACCGCGGCCAGGCGCACGTTCTCGAGCATCTCGCGGAAGCGCGCCTCGGAGGCCTGGAGCGCGCCCTCGGCCTCCTTCTGCTTGGTCACGTCGAAGATCACGCCCTGGATGAACCGTGGAGTGCCGGTCTCGTCGCGCACGGCGGCGGCGTCGTCGCGGAACCAGCGCATGCGGCCGTCCAGTCCCTGCATCCGGTAGGACGCGGAGTAGGGCTCGCCGGTCTCGACGGTGTGCCTGTACTCGGCGATGGTGTGGCGATCGTCGGGGTGCATCCTCCGCTCCCAGCCGTTGAATCCGTCCAGCCACTCGACGGCGGGGATGCCCATCAGCTCTTCGATCTGGGGGCTGACGTAGAGGGGATCGCCGCTGCCGGCCAGGTCGACGTAGGTGATGGCGGGCAGGTTCTCGACCAGCACCCGGTAGCGCTCCTGGGCCTCGCGGAACTCATCGTGCAGCACAGCGTTGTGCACCGCGGCTGCGACCACGTCGGTGAGCGCGCCGAAGAACTCCATCTCAGCATCCCAGGAGCGATCGGTGACGTCGGCGAACTCCATCAGCCCGATCGTCTCGCCGCGCGACACCAGCGGCAGCATCAGCATCGTCTCGTAGCCCACCTTGAGCAGGACGCTGCGCTCATGGGGGTCGCACTCGGGGTCGGAGGCCCGAACCACGACCGCGATCCGCTCCTCCATCACCTTGCGCGAGAGCGGGAAGTCGGCCAGGGCGTACTCGACATCGGCCTCGGCGATCTGGCCGACGATGTGGTTCTCGTAATCGGTGAGGGTGATCAGCACATCCCGGTCCCGCTCCCACAGCGAGACCGCGGTCGCCGCCGCGCCATTCACGGCCGTCGCGTGTGCCGTGAAACACCGCAGCACGTCCTCCAGATCGAGGCTGGAGGAGAGCGCCCGGGAAAGGTCGACAAGCGCACGGAGACGATCGGCAGAAGCCATCGCTAGGACATCGGCCGGGCATGCCCCGCGCTTGAGCCGTTCCCGCGAACACGGCAGCGACTATCGGGGTGCAATCATCCCGACGATTACACCCCGCACATGGCGCCGGTGTTCGGCCACGGGCTATAGCCAATGTGTGCGACCGCTCGGCTTGCGACGGCGAGCTGGTCGGCAGCCGACCAGTACCGGGCATCGCGGCCGTGGTACTTACGCAGCTTGTCCGCGCCCCAGTGCTGCATGAACGAGGCGTCCATCTGGAAGCCGCCGTAGTAGCCGGCGGGGTTGTAGGCGGACCAGCTGCCCTCGTAGTGGTGGATGCACATCAGGTGGGGAAACCGCTGGCGGATGATCCTGCGGAAATGGTTGCCGCGGAGGCGGTAGTGGCGCGTCAGGCGCTGCAGGCGGACGATCCGGTTCATGTGGATCTCGGCCCGGCGGGGGCGGTAGTGAACGCCCAGGCGGCGGGCCAGGTGGCGGGCCTGGTTGCGACGGAAGCGGGCCTTGTGGCGCCAGGTATGAACGGCCTTCTGATGGGCGGCACTGGCCGTCACGGCGGCGCTGGCACGGTGTGCGGATGCTGTCAGGGTGATGGCCGCCAGCATCAAAACGGCAACAAACAGCTGTTTCCTCAGGATCAGGACCTCCTACTCGGGGACAGAGCTGCGCCCACGCGAAGCTGTCACCTACGCGAGCAGATCGAGCGCATTCGGGGTACGGACCCACCGACCCCGGTGTTGGAGCACGCCGGGCATGGTAGCGACCCCGTTTGCCCGCGCGCGCAATACCTCGTGCCGTTGATTGCTATGGTATTTGGAGTCGCTGCAATGCAATCGGCAGGGAGGTGCGGACCATGAGGGTGAAATCGGTAATCCAAAGTGCACGTCCCCGCCTGCCCCGACAGCGCTGATCGACCGCGCTTCGCGGCCTCCGGGGAACCCATCAACCCTGGAGAGATATCCACGTGAGTGACATTTCCTGGTGGCCCGAGGACGGGCCGCCCGAATCTGAGCGTTTGCAGCAGCTGGGCTGGGATCAGGCCCGGGACGAGGAGTTCGCGCAGCTGGGCGAGCAGGACAGCGTGCCCGGCCGCATCGCACGCGTCGACCGCGGCATCTGCACGGTGTTCGCCGCGCAGGCCGTGCACCGGGCGGTGGTGCCGCCACGGTTCGAGACGCCGGCCGTGGGAGACTGGGCGGCGGTGAGTCCGGCCGTCCCGGGCGGCGACGACGCCGTCTTGCGGGCGCTGATGGAACGTCGCACCGCCTTCACGCGGCAAGCCTCCGGCGAGGAGACGATCGGGCAGGTCGTGGCGGCCAACATCGACGTCGTGTTCCTGGTCAACTCGCTCGACCAGCGGTTCAGCCTGCGCCGGCTGGAGCGATACCTGACGCTGGGCTGGCAGAGCGGCGCGCAGCCGGTGATCCTGCTGACCAAGACCGACCTCTGCGAGGACACCGAGCGGTTCGTGCTGGAGGCCGAGTCGATCGCGTTCGGCACCGATGTGCTCGCGATCAGCGCCGCCACCGGCGATGGCCTCGAGGCGCTCGACGCGCACATCAGGGGCAACCGCACGGTGGCGCTGCTGGGGCTGTCGGGCGCGGGCAAGTCCACACTGATCAACCGGCTGGTGGGCGAGGAGCGCCTGCGCACGCAGGACGTGCGACCGGACGGACGCGGCCGGCACACGACGTCGCACCGCGAGCTGATCCCGCTGCCGTCGGGCGGAGTGTTGATCGACACCCCGGGCATGCGGTCGGTGAGCATGTGGGACGGCGACGGGGACGGCCTCGAGCAGACCTTCGCGGATGTGCACGAACTGGCGGCAGGCTGCCGGTTCAGCGACTGCAAGCACGAGGGCGAGCCGGGCTGTGCCGTGACCGCGGCGATCACGGCCGGCACGCTCGCTCCCGACCGCCTGGAGAGCTACAACAAGCTGCTGCGGGAGCTGCGCTTCCAGGAGCTGAAGCAGGACAAGCGCGCGCGCTCGGAGCAGCGGCAGCAGTGGAAGACGCTGAGCAAGCAGATGCGAAACGCCTCGCGGCCCTCGCGGGACTGATGGGGACGGCCGGCGACAGCGGCGTGGCCGGCGTGGCCGTGATCGGAGCCGGGTTCGCGGGCCTGGCGGCGGCCGCGGCGCTATCGGCGGCGGGCGTCGCGGTGACGGTGCTGGAGCGCGAGCAGCGGGTGGGCGGCCGGGTCTGGTCGCAGGCGCTGCCGGGCGGTGCGATCGTCGAGATGGGCGCGGAGTTCGTGACGGAGGGCTACACCGTGCTCCCGGCGCTGGTCGGCCGGCTGGGTCTCGAGCTGGCGCCGATGGGTATGAGCTTCAGCCGGCGCGACCCGCGCGGCGGCATCGGCGTCGATGCGGCCGCGCTGGACGCGGCGCTGGCGGGGCTGGTCGGAGCGGTGGAGGCCGGCGCCGGCGAGGGGCTGACGGTCGCGGAGCTGCTCGAGCGGGTGCCGATGGACGCGGGGGCGCGCGAACTGATCGCGTGCCGGATCCAGGTCTCCTACGCCCATCCGGTATCGCTGCTGGCGGCCGGCGCCGTGCGCCACGTCGGTGAGCTGTTCGACGACGTGGAGGCGCGGCGGGTGGCGGGCGGAAACCAGCGGGTGGCGGAACGGCTGGCGGCTGGGTTGCGGGTCGAGCTGGAGACGCCGGCGGTGCGGGTGGCGCGGGTCGGGGACGGGTTTCGGGTCAACGGCGACCTCGACGTGGACGCGGTGGTGGTCTCAGTTCCGGCACAGGCCACGAACGGGATCGCCTTCGACCCGCCGCTGCCCGCCTGGAAGGCCGACGCGCTGGCGCGGGTCGTCTACGGGCAGGCGGCCAAGCTGGCGGTGCCGCTGCTGGCGCAGGCAGGGCCAGCTCGGTGCTGTCGGTGCCGGAGCACTTCTGGACGTGGACGGCGAAGGACGGCGACGGCGCCGTGGCGCCCCTGGTCACGGCGTTTGCGGGATCGGGGCCGGCCGTGGACGCGCTGCGCGTGGACGCGGGGCCGAGGCGGTTCCTCGAGCGGGTCGCCGCGCTGCGACCCGACCTCGAGCTGGACGGCGCGGTAGCGGTGCTCTCGACCTGGCCGGACGGGGCCTACAGCGCGCGCCAGCCCGACCGGCCGGCGGACCTCGACGATCGGCTGGAGGCCACGGTCGGGCGAATCGCCTTCGCCGGCGAGCACACGGAGCGGCACTGGTACTCGACCATGGAGGGCGCGCTGCGCAGCGGCGAGCGCGCCGCGCGGCAGCTGCTCGCAAGCGCCTGAAACGCCGTGCGCAGGGCCAAATCCGGTGTCAAACACCGACACGGCGACCGTGACACTCCGGCACGCAACCCTGACAGAGGTCACGACGGCTGTGACACGCGTTTGGCGTGGTTGAGCCAAAGCGCCAATTATTGGAGTCAAACACCGCTTCGGCCCTCGCCAGGGGTTCGTGCGAGCACCGTGACGAGTCGTTGCGAAATCGGCACCCGGCTACATGGGCAGGTCGCGCACCGCGAACTGCACCGCTTCGCTGAACGTCGGGTAGGGCTGGATCGTCTCTCGCAGCAGCTCCACCGGCACCTGCGCGCGTACCGCCAGCGTCAGCTGGCCCAGCCACTCGCCGGCCTCGGGACCCACGGCCACCGCACCCACCAGCACCCCTCGCTCCGGGTCGGCCATCACCTTGAGAAACCCCGGCCGCTTCGGCCGCTCGTAGGTCGACGTGCGCGACACGCTGTCGATCTTGCGCTCGCCGGTCACCAGCCCATCGCCGCTCGTCCGCCCCACCGACGCCACCTGCGGGTCGGTGAACGTCACGGCCGGCACGGCGCTGTGGTCGGCCTTCGCCGGCTTGCCGGCCATGTCCGCCGCCGCCACGCGCGCCTGGTACTTGCCGACGTGCGTGAACATCGCGATCGCGTTCACGTCTCCGATCGCCCACACCCCGTCCGCCGCGCGCATGCGCTCGTCAACCTCCACCGCTCCGCCCTTTCCGAGCGTCACCCCCAGCTGCTCGAGGCCGAAGCCATCCGAGTTCGGACGCCGCCCGGTTGCGACCAGCAACCGCTCACCCTCGACCACGGTGCCGTCCTTCAGCAGCAGCTTCACGCCCGGGTCGATCCGATCCACCCCCTGCCCCAGGTGCAGGGTGATGCCCTCGCCCGTGAGGAACTCGCCCAGCAGCTCACCCGCCTCGGGGTGATCGCGCGGCAACAGACGGTCGGCTGCGTCCACGATCGCGACTCGCGCCCCCATGCGGCTGAAGAACTGGGCCAGCTCGCATCCCACCGGCCCTGCGCCCAGCACGATCATGCTGGACGGAACCTCGCGCCGGCTGGTGGCCTCCCGGTTCGTCCAGTACTCGACGCCGTCCAGGCCCGGAATCGGCGGGATCAGGGGACGCGACCCGGTTGCGATCACCAGCCGCCCGTACTCGACCTCCCGGTCGCCAACCGCGATCACTCCCGGCCGCAGCACGCGGGCCTCGCCCCGCACCAGCGCCGCATCCTTGGACGCAAGCCACTTCGCCTGCGAGGAGTCGTCCCAGCCATTGGTGATCGCCTCGCGGTGTTCAAACACGCCATCGGCGCTGACCGGGCCCGTCACCGCCTCCCTCGCACCGGGGACGTTGCGAGCCGCGGCGACGGCCTCCAGCGGCCGCAGCATCCCCTTGGTCGGCATGCACGCGTAGTACGAGCATTCGCCGCCGACCAGCTCCCGCTCCACCAGCGTGATCCGCGCGTCCGGCTCGAGCTCGCGGAGGGCGGACACACAGGCCTCGCCCGTGCTCCCGCCTCCCAGAATCACCACGTCGCCGCCGGTCATTTCCGCTCCTCCTGTTGTCAGTAGGGGCGGAGAAGCGGGCCGAGGCCCCCGGGGGCTCCAACCCGAGGACCTCGGCAACAGTCACGCGAAGCGCTGCAACAAAGCCAGGAGTAGACCCCAGTTTCGCCCGCGCAACGTGGCTGCCGCGCACCCTTACGGTGCGCCACCCCAGATTTCAGCGCACCATCGAGTCTAGTGCGTCACCCTAAAGGGGGCCCGTCGCACATCCGTCGGGCGACCTGTTCGGCGTCCACGAGCGCGCCGTAATCGGCGTAATCGAAGATCCGAGCGCCCCTGTCGGTGTTGACCGCAACCACCGTGGCGCTCTCGGCCATCCCCACCAGATGCGGGATTGCACCCGAGATGCCGAAGGCCAGGTACACGTCCGGCGCGACCACGTGGGAGCTTGCCCCGACCAGCTCGGCCCGCGTTGCCCGCGCCGCCTCCACCTGCGGCCGCGACACGGCGAACCGCCCGCCGTAGCGCTCGGCCAGCCGCCTGTAGGGCTCCAGATCATCGCCGGCACCACGCCCCGCCGCCACCACTACCTCGCCTCGTCCCCGCACCAGCTCGTCGATCCGCGCCGCCACCTCGCCCGCCGCTCCCTCGAGCAGCTCCACCCGACGCGGCCGCGGCTGCGACCGCTCAGGCAGCGCCAACGTCGCAGGCGGCTGAGCCGGGGCCGGCGGCGGATCCTGCATCGGCCGCTCCCGCAGGTAGGGCAGCGCCACGTCCGGATCCGGCTGGTCGATCTCCCGCGCCAGCCGGTGGCCGTCGAACACGACCTCGGCCAGGATCCGCGGTGCGACGCAGTCCCCGATCCGGTGCACCCGCGGCAGCGTGCCTTCCAGCTCGTGGTAGAGCCGGTCACGGGAGACGCGCTGGGTGGCCAGCACCACGGCGTCGGCTGCGATCGTGAACGGCTCGCCGAACTCGTTCTCGGCCTCCACGCGCCCCGGCTGGATCCCGGGCAGCGTGGTGGCGGAGCGCATCGCCACTCCCGCCTGGTGCAGCCGGCTGCGGGTGAGCACGTCCTCCAGCGTCTCGGCCGCGAACGGCGCGACGGTGTCGTAACCGGTCACCAGCTCCACCTCGTGCCCCTCCCCGGCCAGCAGCTCGGCCAGCCCGGCCGCGGCGAAGTACCCGTCGCCGTCGTACACCACGACCCGCCGGCCCGGCGGCCGCTTGCCCTCCAGCAGCACCTGCTCCGGCGTCAGCACGTGAGGCAGGGCGTCGTCGGCACCCGCGATCGGCTCACGCGTGAAGCCGTTGAGCCCGTCGCCGGCCCAGCTCGAGCCGGTGGCGAGCACCACCACGTCGGCGCCCCAGCCGCGGATCTCGTCTGCGTCCAGCTCGCGGCCGGTGGTCAGCTCGATCCCCGGCAGCCGCTTCAGCTGCACCGCCCGGTACGCCACCAGCCGGCCCCACTCCCCCATTCCCGGCAGGCGCGTGATCCAGCCCATCGAGCCGCCCACCATTCCGCCCCGCTCGACGAGGTCGACCCGCGCCCCGCGGCGCGCGAGCGTGATCGCGCACTCCAGGCCGCTCGGCCCGGCCCCGACCACCAGCGCGTGCAGGGGCTGCGCCAGCGGCGGCACGTGCTCCGGATGCCATCCCCGCCGGTGCTCCTCACCGGCGGTCGGATTCTGGGTGCAGCCGATATGGCGACGGCTGTCGGCCTTGGAGATGCAGACGTTGCAGCCGATGCACTCGCGGATCTCGTCCACCCTGCCCTGGCGGATCTTCTCGGGCAGATACGGGTCGGCGATCGAGGGGCGGGCGGCGCCGATCAGATCCCAGACGCCGCTTCGGATCACGCTCGCCATCAGGTCGGGATCCGTCATCCGGGCCACCCCGACGATCGGCTTTCGCGTCGCCTCGCGCACGCGGGCGGTGCTCTCCAGCTGCCAGCCCTCGCGGTAGAAGCGGGACGGCCCGGAGTCCAGCGACCACTCCCCGATCGAGCCGACCGTCACGTCCCAGAGGTCGACCAGGTGATCCGCCAGCGACACGAACTCGAGGCCCTCGTCGAGATCGACGCCCAGCGCGCCGCGGCGGTCGACCGCCACCCGGCAGGCCACCGCACAGTCGTCGCCGACCTCCTCGCGCACCATCTCCAGCGTCTCCAGCCAGAAGCGAGCCCGGTTCGGCAGCGATCCGCCGTACTCGTCGGTGCGGCGGTTGTAGTGGGGCGACAGGAACTGGCCGGGCAGGTAGGTGTGCGCGCCGTACACGTAGACGATGTCGAAGCCGGCGGTGCGCGAGCGCCGCGCGGCCGCCACCCAGTCGTCCTGCACGCGACGGATGTCGCGCCTGGTCATGGCCCGTGGCACCAGCCCGACCGCGAAGTCGCCGGCGATCTGTGACGGCGCCGCCGCCGGAAGCCGCGACTCGCTGTTCTCGCCGTGCGCGCCCGTGTGCGACAGCTCGATCCCGGCCAGCGCGCCCAGCTCGTGCGCCTGCTCGGCGGTCACCGCCAGCATCCGCAGGTCGTGGTCGTCCCACATCCGCGCGGCCACATACGGCGTCTCGTCGGACTCGGCGCTGATGGTGCAGTACTCGGTGCAGACGGCGGCCCAGCCGCCCTGCGCCTTGACCGCCCGGTGCCGGGCCTGCGACCACGGCTTCTCGACGCCGAACCCGGTGCAATGGGGCACCTGGTAGAAGCGGTTTCGAAGCGTCTTGGGGCCGATCCGGACCGGCTCGAACAGGATCTCGTGTCGGGGATCGCAGCCCATCTGAGCGAGCGATCCTAGTCGGCACGCCCGGGCTATGCTGACGGCCATGCGACCGCGCATCGAGCTTCTCTGGTGGCAGGGCTGCCCGTCCACCGAGCGCACCCTGGCCGATCTGCGCGCCGCGCTGACCGACCTCGGCCTCGACCCCGATGCGATCGAGATGCGCGAGATGGCGACCGAGCAGCAGGCCGTGGATGAGCGCTTCCCGGGGTCGCCCACCATCCGCATCGGGGGCGTCGACCCGTTCCCGGCCGACGACATGCCCGGCCTCACCTGCAGGATCTACCGCCGCGCCGACGGGCGCCCGTCGCCCACCCCCGACCCCGCGCGGCTGCGCGAGGCGCTGGCACAGGCGGTGGCCGCGTGATCGCCACCGCCCACGACTTCGCATTGCCCGACACCGACGGCCACGTGCACCGGCTCTCGGAGCTGACCGCCACCGGACCGGTGGTGGTCGTGTTCACCTGCAACCACTGCCCCTACGCGCTGGCCTGGCACGAGCGGCTGGCCGATGTCGCGCACGACTACGGGTTCCGCGGCGTCCGCACGCTGTTCGTGAACCCCAACGACGGTGAGCGCTACCCGTCCGACTCGCTCGAGGCGATGCGGGAGCGGGTGGCCGACGAGGGCTGGTCGGTGCCGTATCTCCACGACGAGGCACAGGACGTGGCACGTGCCTACGGCGCACGCACCACGCCGGACGTGTTCGTGATCGACGGCGAGATGCGCATCCGCTACCGGGGCGCGCCCGACCAGGACTACGAGGACCCGGCGGCCAACGCGCTGTGGCTGCGCGAGGCGCTCGACGACGTGCTGTCGGGCGTCGAGCTACGACGGCCGGAGACGACGCCGGTCGGCTGCAGCATCAAGTGGAAGCCGTGAGCGCGGCCGGCCGCTGGTAGCGGGACAGCGCGGGCAGCAGCAGCTGCATCAGCCCGGCGCCGGCGATGCAGATCAGCCCGCCGGAGACGACCGAGAACCGCACCGACGTGAGGCTGGCCACCACGCCCGACTCGACGTCGCCCAGCCGTGGCCCGCTGGTGACAACGGCGATGTGCAGCGACGCCATCCGGCCGCGCATCTGGTCGGGGGTGACCTGCTGCATGATCGTGTTGCGGAACACGGCGGAGATCACGTCGGCGGCGCCGGCCACGGCCAGCAGCGCCAGCGCCACCCAGAACAGCGCACCTGGCATCAGCCCGAAGGCAGCGATCGACCCGCCCCACACCACAACCGACACCATCACCGCGGCGCCCTGCCGGCGCACGTGCAGCACCCAGCCGCTCGAGACCGCGGCCAGCAGCGCGCCCGCCGCCGGCGCCGCGTAGAGCAGGCCGAGGCCCTCCGGCCCGACGTGGAACGTGGTCGCCGCCAGCGCCGGGAACAGCGCCCGCGGCATGCCGAACACCATCGCATTCAGGTCGACCAGGAACGTGCCCAGCAACGCCGGCTGGCGACGAGCGAAGCGCAGGCCGTCCATCAGCGACGACCAGCCCGGCGCGACCGTGCCGCCGGCCGGCAGCAGCGCCGGCAGCCCCAGCGCCACCAGCACGGCGATCGTGAACCCGGCCGCCGCCGCGACGTAGGTGACCGTGATGCCGAACGCGGCCAGCAGCACGCCGGCCACGGCCGGCCCCGCGATCTGCGAGGTCTGGTCGACGATCTGGTTGAGCGCCGCGGTGCTGGGCACGCGCGCCAACCCCACCAGGCTCGGGATCACGGCGTTTCGCACCGGCGACTCGACGCTCGAGGCGAAGGCCAGCAGCGCGGCCAGCAGGTACAAAACGGCCAGCGGCGTGTGGCCGGACGCGGTCAGGACGGCCAGCAACACGCAGCCCGCGGCGGAAGTGGACTGGCTGGCCAGCAGCAGCCGCTTGCGGTCGAACGCGTCGGCGATCACCCCGGATGCGAGCGCCCCGACCAGCAGCGGCCCCAGCGCGGCCAGCCCGATCAGGCCCACCTGCAGCGACGAACCGGTCTGGCGGTAGACCTGGTAGGGAAGCGCAACGGCGGCGAACTGCGAGCCGCCCGACGCCACCAGGTCGCCGACCCAGAGCCTGCGGTATGCGGGGTACTCGCGCAGCGGCGAGATGTCCACCCAGAGGCGGGTAAGGCGCGAGCGCGGGGCGGGCATGTCCCGAGACTAGATGATTGATTCCACGAGCCGCGGCTCGATGGTGGCTAGCAGCCGGCGGGGTCGAGCAGCGGCCATGCCGCCGCCACCACTCGCTCGGGCCAGGCGTCGTCCAGCGTGCCGCCCGTCAGCACGCGCTGGATGCCCGCCCCGAACAGCATCGTCACCACCATCTCGACGTCGATGCCCTTGCGCACGTGGCCGGCTGCCGCGGCCGCTTCGAGCACGGAGCGCATCCGCTCCATGCGCGGCTCCACCACCGCCCGACGGAACTCCTCCAGCATCTCCGGGTGCTGCTCGCGGTTCAGGTAAAGCGAGCTGCAGATGGCGACCCCATCGCACGCCTGGATCCCCGCTCGGAACACCGCCATCAGCGTGACCAGGTAGGCCCGCACGTCGGCGAGATCGCCCACGCTTGCGTCGTCCGGGTAGGCGCTGAGCGCGGCGCACACCAGCTCCGCCTTGCTGGGATAGCGCCGGTAGATGGTGGCGCGGGTGACGTCTGCCTCGGCTGCCACCGCCTCCACCGAGAGCCGGTCGTAGCCCTGCAAGGGCAGCAGCCGCAGGGTGGCGGCGATGATCTCGCGGTCCGCCTCCTCGTTGCGCGGCCGCCCCGGGGGGCGTCGCTGTTCAGCAGTTGTCAGATCAGACATCGCATCCATAACTCGAAGTTTGACATGGCCGGAACGTTTTGATACACCACTGTATTGTATCCTATCCTAACACGACTCCGAGTTTGGAGATTTTGATGAGTCCTGACAGTGATCGCAAATGGCTCGCACTGGTGCTGCTGTGCGCAGTCCAGTTTATGGTGGTGCTCGACGTGGCGATCGTCAACGTCGCCCTTCCCACCATCAAGAACGCGCTTGACTTCTCCGACGCCAACCTGCAGTGGGTGGTCAGCGCCTACACCCTGACCTTCGGCGGCTTCCTGATGCTGGGCAGCCGCGTCGCCGACCTGCTCGGCAGAAAACGGCTGTTCATAGGCGGCCTGGTGCTGTTCTCGGCCGCGTCGCTGGCCTGCGGCCTGTCCCAGTCGGACACGCAGCTGATCGTGTTTCGCGCCATCCAGGGCCTGGGCGCCGCGGTGATCTCACCGGCCGCGCTGGCCATCCTCACCACCACGTTCGCCGAGGGCGAGGAGCGTAACAAGGCACTCGCCATCTGGGGCGCCATCGCCGGTACGGGCGGCGCCGTGGGCGTGCTGCTGGGCGGCATCCTCACCGACCAGGTGGGCTGGGAGTGGATCTTCTTCCTGAACGTGCCGATCGGCCTGATCGTGATCCTGGCCGGCCAGCGGGTGCTGCACGAGAGCCGTGTCGAGCTGGGCAACCGCAGCCTCGACATCGCAGGCGCCATTCTGGTCACCGCCGGGCTGACGCTGCTGGTCTACGGGCTGGTCACGACCGATACGTACAGCTGGACATCGAGCAGGGTGCTCGGCTCGCTCGCAGGCGCCGCCGTGCTGCTGGCCGGCTTCATCGCCGTCGAGCTGCGCGCAAAGGCTCCGATCCTGCCGTTCTCGATCTTCCGCCTGAAGTCGCTGACCGGCGCGAACATCGTCGGATTGCTGCTGGGAGCGGCCATCTTCTCGATGTTCTTTTTGCTGTCGCTGTACATGCAGCAGGTGCTCGGCTACTCCGCCCTGA
>Ga0070660_100000682_pt1 | contig 22457 bp, 20 predicted proteins | sample KBSC33metaG_FD_64670 | JGI IMG/M metagenome (GOLD analysis project Ga0070660, IMG submission 64670) | Corn rhizosphere microbial communities from Kellogg Biological Station, Michigan, USA - KBS C3-3 metaG | ecosystem: Host-associated > Plants > Roots > Rhizosphere > Soil ... | reverse complement strand
GGGCCATAGGTGTTGAAGATGCGCGCGATGCACGTATCGACCCCTTGCTGCTGGTGGTACGTCATCGTCAGCGCCTCGGCGTAACGCTTCGCCTCGTCGTAGACGCCGCGCGGCCCAATCGGGTTGACGTTGCCCCAGTAGGTCTCGGGCTGCGGGTGTACCTGCGGGTCGCCGTACACCTCGCTCGTCGACGAGATGAGGAACCGTGCCCGCTTGAACTTCGCCAGACCGAGCGCGTGATGTGTCCCGTACGAACCGACCTTCAACGAAGCCAGCGGCATTCGCATGTAGTCGACAGGGCTCGCGAGCGCCGCCAGATGGAACACGAAGTCGATGGGCTCGTCGATCGCGATCGGGAGCGTCACGTCGTGGTTCACGAAGGTGAATGCGTCGTCGCGGATGTGCGCGATGTTCTCGAGCGAGCCGGTCTCGAGGTTGTCGACGCAGATGACCCGATGCCCCTCGGCGAGGAGACGGTCGCAGAGGTGCGAGCCAAGGAACCCGGCACCCCCCGTGACGACAGATGTAGGCATTCGAACGATCGTACTCGGCGACCTAGAAAAGTCCTCTGATTCCTTACGGATCTTTTTCAAGGGCGGCTACCGCAGGTCCTTGTTCGACTCCATGTCGAACCACATCGCGAACAGCGTGAACTGGCTGCCCGAGATGAGCAGGAGCGCGACGAGGACGATGGTGGCAGCCGGGATGTTGTGGCCGCCGATGCGCTGCACCGTCTCCACTACGCCGAGCGCGAAGCCGACGGTCGTCATCAGGAAGCCGAGGGCGTAGAAGAAGACGAGCGGATGGAAGTCGCGGATCACGTACTTTTCGCGCAGCCGCCAGAAGAAGCCCTTCCAGAGCAGCCACGAGATGCGCGGAACGACGCGCCGGATCTTGATCCCGGAGCGCTCGCCGACGCCGTAGATCGGCCGAGACGGAAAGTCGCGCACACGCGCGTTCCACACGTTCAGGTGCACGAGCATGTCGTTCGGGAAGCCGTAGGACGTGTAGATCCGGTCGAGGTCGAGCAACCGCAGCATGCGCAGTGACAGCACCGTGTAGCCCGCCTGCGAGTCGGCCACGTGCCAGTAGCCGGACGCGATCTTCGTCAGGAAGCTCAGCACGGCGTTGCCGAGGTAGCGGCTGCGCGGGATGAGCGTCCACGCGCTCCCGGTGAAGAGCCGGTTCGCCTTTGCGTAGTCGAGCTCTCCGCGCACCACGGGAAGCGTGAGCTCCTCCAGCTCGTCCGGGTCCATCTGGTTGTCGCCGGCCATGACCGCGGTCGCGTCGACGCGGTCCGCCAGCGCGCGCTTGTAGCCGGTGACGATGGCGGCGCCGACGCCGCGATTGCGCTCGTGGACAATCACCTCGATGCGGCGGTCGTCGATCGAACGCGCACGGTCGGCCGTCTCGTCGGTCGAGGCATCGTCGACGACGTAGACGTGGTCGACGAAGCCCGGAATGCCCTCGAGCGTTGCGACGATCAGCTCCGCTTCGTTGTGCGCCGGGACGACGACGGCGACGCGCTTCGCCTCGATCATGAGTGCTACGCCCTGCGGAGGCGGCCTTCGCCGGCGATCGCGACGAACGCCCCGAGGATGAGCCCGATCAGCGCGCCGACGACCAGCGAGGTGGACTTCGTGTGCGCCGCTGCCTTGAGGGCGGCGGCCGGCTCGACAACCTTCGCGCTCTCGACCTGCTTCGCGAAGACGAGCTGCTGCTGCAGCGTCTCCTGCTGCGCGATCAGGTTGCCCTGGCGCGTCTCGGCGTTGTTCTCCTGCCCGACGATCACGAGCTGCTGCAGCGGATCGAGGTTCTTCTTCCGCGCGTCCTCGAGCGCCGCCTGGTAGACGCCGAGGGTGGTAGTGATGCTGTTCAGCTGCGCGGTGACGTTCTTGAGCGTCGCCTCGAACGTCCTGATCTTCTCCTGCACGTACGCAGCAGTCGTCTGAGCCACGACGATGTCCGCGAGCTTGTTCGCCGCCAACGCGACGTTCTTGCCGTGCGCCCCGGTAACGGTGAGCGAGATCAGCTGCTGCGTGCGCGCCGCGCCGGCGCCCGCACTGCCGATCGTGCCGACCGAGACGTGACCGCGAAGCGCGGCCGGCCGCATGTCTGCGTAGTTCGCCGCCTCCTCCTGGAACTTCGCACCCGAGACGATCTGCGACACCGCTCGCGGATTGGTGCCGTAGCTTGGAACGAGCGCGCCTCCAGGCGACGTCGGCTGGCCAAGCGAGATGAGCGCGGTCGCCTTGTAGTTCGTGCCGCCGCGGAACGAGTAAAGGACTCCGACGATCGCCCCGAGCACGAGCCCGGCGACGGGCAGCCACCACAGCGCGACGACCGCGCGGCGCCAGCGCGCGAGGTCGACCTCGCGCTCCGCGTCGAATTGGGAGGCCGTCATGCGCCTGCGACCCTAGCGGACGCCCATGACCAATGTTCGGCGAGACCCTCGCGCAGCGGCGTCGTTGCTCGCCAGCCGATCGCGCGTTCGATGCGCGACGTATCCGCCTTCGTGCGGTGGTTGTCGCCGGTCTGCGGTGGGCCGAAGCGCACACGGACCGGTCTGCCGGCGACGTCCTCCAGGAGCGTCAGCGCGTCCCTCATGGTGTACTCCTCGCCGCCGCCGACGTTGTAGATCCCCGGCGGCGCGTCGAGCGCCCGTACCGTCGCGTCGACGACGTCGCGGACGAACGTGAACGACCGCGACTGGGAGCCGTCGCCGTACAGCTCGAACTCCTCGCCGCGCGCGGCCGCGTCGACCATCCGCGCGAACGCCATGTCGGGGCGCTGCCGCGGGCCGTACACCGTGAAGTACCGGAGCGCGACTGCATGGAGCCCGAACAGGCGCGCATACGTGTCGTGCAGGTGCTCGCACGAAAGCTTTGTGACCCCGTACGGGTTGTTCGGACGCGGCTCGACGTCCTCGGCCGTCGGATACGCCTCGGCGTCGCCGTAGACCGACGACGAGCTCGCCCAGACAACGGGGATCTCGGCCTCGACGGCGGCTTCGAAGACGCGCTGGGTCGCGAGCAGGTTGCGCCACAGGTAGTCCGGGAACACGTGACCGAAGCTGCGGGCGCCAGGCTGTCCGGCGAGATGAAAGACCGCGTCGAAGCCCCCGAAGTCGAGCGGCGCCTGGCCCAGATCGACGCGTCGAACGTCGAGCTCGCGAGCGTTCTCTTCCTTCAGTGCCGGGTCGTAGTAGTCGGTGAAGCTGTCGAACCCGACGACGTCGTTCCCGGCGGCGGCCGCCAGCGCCTCGGCCAGGTGCGACCCGATGAACCCGGCCGCGCCGGTGACCGCGTAGCGCATCGCGGAGGAGCCTAGCCTCGGCAGGCAGCCTGTACGCGCTTGACCGTCGCCCAGAACGTGGCCGGCGGCGCGCCGCTCCTTCGCAGCACGACGTTGCACACCTGAACGCCGCCATGAGTCGACGCCGTCTTGCGAGACGCATACCGAATGGCGGCGACGCCCGGCTGCCGGAGCCGCCGCAGCTCGGACGCCGTGACGGTGCGGGGCGTGGCGGTCGGGACGAGTCCGTAGATCCGGGCGTTCCCGATCAGGTAGAGGCGCTTCGCGTCCGCGACGACGGGCGAGTACTTGCCGTCGGGGAACGTCCAGAGGAGCGCACCCGAACGCGCGTCGAGCGCATAGGTGCGCCCCGACAGCGTTGCGAAGTACACCCGTCCGGCGATTACCGTCGGCGACCCGGAGATCTGACCGTTTGCCTTGAACTGCCACAGCACCTTGCCCGTCGCCGCGTCGAAGCAGAAGAACCGCTTCGAGTACGAGCCCGCGTAGACGCGGTCGCGCCACACCGCAGTCGATGAGTACACGTAGCCGCCGGTCGACTGCGACCAGCGCAGCTTGCCGCTGGAGGCACCGAACGAGTACACCTTGCCGTCCGTCGCCCCGGCGTACACGCGGCCGTACGCAGCGGACGGCGTCGCGTAGAAGTTGCCGCCACCCCCAAACCGCGGCTGAACCTTCGCCTTCCAGAGCACCTTGCCGCTCGCGTAGCTGAGTGCGTACAGGTGGCCGGAGTAGTCGCCGACGAAGATGCGGTCGCCCGAGATCGCGACCGCGCCCTTCACCTGACCGCCGAGCTTCGTCACCCAGCGCGTCTTGCCGGTCTTGCGGCGGAGCGCCCAGACCCGGCCGTTCCAATCGCCGACGAAGATCGAGGCCCGCGACACGACCGGGGACGTCTCCGACGGGCCGATCGCCCTCCGCCAGAGGACACGTCCCGTGCCGACGGCGTAGGCGATGACCTCGCCCGACAGAGACGCGCTCGGCTTGCGGTTGCACGGCGGCGCGTTCAGATATGCCTGATAGACGACGTGCCGGTCCAGCGCCGGTGACGAGGCGACACACCGATTCGAGGCGAGCTTCCACGCGCGCTTCCCGTTCTTCGCGCCGATCGCGAACATGACGCCCGCGTTGTTGGAGAAGAAGAGGCGGCCGTAGCCGACCGCGGGTGGGAACTCGACGAGGCTCTGCGCGCGGAACGTCCAGACTCGCCTGAACGGCGGGGCGAGTGAGATCCCGTTCGCGAAGCGGAGGTGCCCCGCGTCGTGACCGTACGTCGGCCAGGCGATGCCCGGCTCGGGTGGCGCGGGCGGGGTCTCCTGGGTCGTCACGAACTCGACCGTCGACGACCCTTTGACATCCCGCGACGCGTGCTTCACGTGGAGGTACCACGCGACGAGCACACCACCGGCCGCGAGAACGACCAGCGCCGCGCCGGCGATCACCCAGCGTCTCACTGTGCCTCGACTGCGAAGACGCGTGAGTAGCCGTGCAGGAGCAAACGCTTGCCGCCGCCGGAGACCGGCACGTACTCGCCGTGCGGAAAGTCGAGCACGATCCGACCCGTAGCGGCGTTGACCCCGAGGATTCTGTGCGCGAACGAGCCGGCGTACGCGACGCCGTCGACCACGACCGCCGCTCCGGAGATCGGCCCGCCTGTTCGGTGCGTCCACAACGTGCGACCGGTACGCGCGAGCAGTGCATAGAAGGTGCCGTTGTAGGAGCCGAAGAACACGCGGCCGTGCGCAACCGCCGGGGACGAGTAGACGTACGAGCCGGTCGCGCGTGACCAGAGGCGTCGACCTCGAGTCGAGAACGCGGTGAGTGAGCCGCCGGTCGAGCTCGGTACGAAGACGCGACCGGCGGAGACGGCAGGCGTGCCGTAGACGCGTCCGTTGACCGAACGCGACCAGCGCAGTGCGCCGTTCGCAGCGCGCAGCGCGAGCAGCCGCCCGCAGTAGTCGCCGAGGTAGATCGTTGAGTTGGCGTAGGCGGCCGACGACGTGATCTTGCAGCCGAAGTAGCGGCGCCAGCGAACGCGGTGCGTCCGCAGGTCGAGCGCAGTCACGGTGCCATTCCACGCGCCGAACACGTCGATGCCCCTCCCGATCACGACGGGAGAGGACTCGATCGGTGAGCCGACGGTGTAGTGCCAGAGAAGCTTGCCGTCACCGCGGCGAAGGATCCAGACATGACCGTCCATCCCGTGCACCACCAGCGTCGAGCCCCACACCGCCGGCGACGACGCCATCTTCCCGTGCGGCGTGTCGTGCCGCCAGACGACGTCCCCGGTCCGCATGTCGAGTGCACGGATCGTGCCGCGCGCATTGGCGACGTAGGCGATCCCGTCGGCGACGACCGCCGGGAACTCGACGAGGCCGCCGACCGCACGCGACCAGACGACGCGGAACGGAGGCCGCAGCTTGATCGCGGCTTGCGCGTTGCTTCGCTGGGGCACGGCGCCGTACATCGACCACTGCAGCCTGCGCTGGTAGATGCGGATCGTCGACTTCGGATGCGTGTGGAACGCCAGGCGGACGACCCGCGTCGAGTACCCGCGCTTCGAGGCCACGGTGACGAGCGGCGCGCGGCGCTTGAGTGGGATCTTCGCGATGCCGTAGCGATTCGACACGGCCGTGCGGCTTCCGATCCGCACTCGGACATGCGCGATGCGACGGTGCGTGTCGCCGTCGATCACCGTCACGAGCACCCGGTGCTCCCGACCGACCGGAGCCGCGTGCTGCTTGCGGAGGGTCGTCGTCGGGCTCTCTCGATGCCAATCACAACCCACCAGCAGCACCGTGGCTCCGACAAGGAGCAACGCGAGACGTCTCACGCCTCGCCCGGCACCGCCTCCGCCTGCACCGGCTCGAGCGCTCCGTCGGCTTCCTCGAGGATCACCTGCGAGAAGAACCGCGTCATCACGACGCCCTCGCGGAAGTCGCCGAGGCGCGGCTCGAGCGCCTCGCCGTTCGCGAGGGCGAGCGCGAGCTCCGGGTACCGCGAGCCTGCCGCCGTCGGCAGCGGGAAGCCGCCGCCGAACCGTGGGTTCACATCGGTGACCTGAAGCGTGCCGTCGGGCTCGCGGAAGCACTGCACATTTGCCGGGCCGATGATCTCGAGTGCCTCGGAAGTGGTCTTCGCGAACTCGATCAGATCGGGATCTTTGATCGTCATTCCCTTGATCGATTCGCCGCCTTTCGACTCGATCATTGTTCGCGGCACCGCGGCGACGCAGCGTCCTTCGAGGTCGCAGAACACGTCGACCGAGAACTCGACCCCGCTGCAGACACGCTGCACCATCGACTCGACGGTCGTGTAACGCAGAAAGAAGTCGAGCTCCGACTGGTTCTCGGCGCGGAAGATGTGGCGCGAGCCGAACCCCCGGCGCGCTTTCACGAGGACCGGGAACGGCACGTCATCCGGCAGCTCGGTCGGAAGCCACGTGGGTGGGGAGCCGATCCCATGCTCGTCGAAGAAGAGGTGGGCGAGGTACTTGTCCGCACAGCGGAGTGACGTCTCCTCGTTCGGGACGAGGACGACGGCCGGCGCAAGCTCGGCTCGCGAGCGCGCGAGAACGACGTGATCGAGATCGGTGAGCGGAACGATCAGCCTGACGTCGTGGACCGCGACGAGGTCGCGCAGGGCGCCGACGTACCCGAGGTCGTCGACTCGCGGTACGAGCGCGCGGTGGTCGGCGTGATAGAGCGCGGGAGCGAGCGCATCCAGGTCGGTCGCGATCGTCGTCGCGCCGACACGGCGAAACGCGGTGACGATGTCGACGCGCTGACCGGCGCACGTGAAGAGGACGGCCGTCACGGATGATGAGGGTACCGCGGGGCCATGAAGGCCCCGTTAGCGCGACCGGCTGGGCACATAGTGTCCAGCCGTGAGCCGCCTTCAAGCCGCGCTGCGGGGCCGCGAGGCACAGCTTCTGCTCCTCGCCCTCGCGGCTGTCGCCGGGGTGCTCCTCCGGTGGTGGTTCCTGGAGTCGTCGCAAGGCGCACTCGATTCGGACGAGGCGGTCTGGGGGCTGATGGCGCGCCACCTCCAACACGGGGAGTTCCCGACATTCTTCTGGGCGCAGTCCTACGGCGGGACGATCGAAGTGATCCTCACCGTGCCGGTGTTCTGGGTATTCGGCTCGAGCACGGCAGCGCTTCGCGTCGTCCCGATGGTGCTCTGGGCCGTCGCCGCAGTGCTCGTGTGGCTCGTCGGACGCCGCATCCTCGGCGAGTGGCGCGCACGGGTCGCTGCTGTGCTCTTCTGGACGTGGTCTCCGTACTTCGTCTGGAAGTCCACCCGCGCTCACGGGTTCTACGGCGCCGGACTCGTCCTCGGACTGACGGCCGTGCTGCTGGCCCAACGTCTGCGAGAGCGCTCGTCGCGGCTCGAAGCCGCGGCTCTCGGTCTGGTCGTCGGTCTCGGCTGGTGGGAAACCCCGCAGACGGCGATCCTCACGGCCCCGGCCGTCGTGTGGCTGGTGTTGGGCCGGCGCGAGATCCTCAGGTTTGCTCCGCCCGCGCTCGCCACATTCGCGCTCGGCAGCCTCCCGTGGTGGGTGTACAACGTCCGCCACGACTGGGCGTCGCTCCGTCCGAGCGTCGATGCGACCAGCAGGCCCGAGCATCTGCACAACCTCCTCTCGGCCACGCTTCCGACGGCGCTCGGGTTACGGCTGCCGGTCGAGTTGTCGTGGTTCCCCGACACACCGCTCGGTGTCGCGGCATACGGGGCGCTTCTCCTCGGGTTCGTCTACCTGCTCGTTGGCCGCCCGCGCGGACTTGGGCTGGTGCTCCTGACGGCGCTCGTGTTCCCACTCTTCTATGCGGCGTCGACGTTCACGTGGCTGAACACCGAGCCGCGCTACCTGGCGTTCGCGTATCCCGTGCTCGCGCTCCTCGTTGCGTACGCCGCGCGCCCCGGAGCTGCGGCAGTCGCGATCGTGGTCGCGGCCGTCGCGCTGTCCGTCGGCGGCGCCGCCGCGATGGTCCACCGCAACCTGATGGCTCAGCATGCGGATGGGGTCGCAGTGCCGGCCCATTTCGGGCCGCTGATCGAAACACTCGAGCAACGCGGCGTGAACCGTGTGTACGCGAGCTATTGGCTCGCGCATCGCATCACGTTCGAGAGCCGCGAGCGCATCGTGGCGGCAACCGTCGCCGAGCTCTCAGGGCAGCGCTACCGCGTCACCGCCGGACGGGTCGTTCCCGTCCCCGGCAAGACCAACCGAAGCGAGGGCCGCTACCCGAGGTTCAACCGGCTGGTCGCGCGCAGCCGAGACGCTGCGCACGTCTTCCTGGCCGGAGCACCGCTCGACACCGGTCTTCGACGGCTCTTCGCCCGCGAGCACTACCGCCTCGTTGCGGTCCAAGCGTTCCGGGTCTATTTGCCGCCGTCGTAACGGCGTTCGCGCCGGCGCAAACCCATGATCGAGAGCAGGAACGAGGTGAAGAACACCTGGAGCCCGACGATCACGAGCGTCGCCGCCAGGACCGACAGGCGTTCCTCGGCCAGCCCGCCGAGGCCGCGGACGATCCACTTGACGACGATGACGCCCTCGACGCCCAGCCCGAGCACGGCGAGGGCAGCACCGGCGAGGAGACCATGTTCCAGACGAAAGCGGCCCTGCATCCGCTGGAGCCATGGATCCCGGTCGCCGAGCTGGTAGACGCCGTAGGCGCGCCCGCACAGCCCGAATCCGATCACCTGCGCTCCGGCGACCACGAGCAGCGAACCGCCGAGCAGCGTGTGGATGTAGAGGTGTCGCCCGAACAGCGGCACGTGCGCGAAGACGAGCAGCATGATCAGCGCGCCGAGCCCGAAGAGAACGGCACCGGGCACCACGAAGAGGAAGGTCGGGTTGTAGACGAGCATCAGCCGCAGGTGACGCCAGCCGTCGCGGAACGGCGACAGCTTCGACTCGCCGCCCCGCGGATGGAGTCGGATCGGGATCTCGGTCATGCGCACACCGCTCCGCGACGCCCGGATCACCATCTCGGATGCGAGCTCCATGCCCGTCGAGTGCAGGTCGAGCGTCGCCAGCGTCTCGCGGCGAACCGCGCGCATCCCGCAATGGGCATCACCGATCGGCGTGCGGTACAGCAGGTTGAGGAAGCCCGACAGCAGCGGGTTGCCGAGCCGCGACAGAAAGCCCATCGCGCCGGGCTGCACGCCTTGCATGCGATTGCCCATCACGAGATCGGAGCCGGCATCGAGGGCGGCGACGAAGCGTGGTATCTCGTCGAAGTCGTACGTCAGGTCGGCGTCGATCATCACGACGTAGTCTCCGGCCGCGTGCTCGAAACCCGTCAGGTAGGCGCTTCCGTAGCCGCGCCTCGGCTCGACCACGACCAGCGCTCCCGCACGCCGGGCGAGCTCGGCGCTGTCGTCTTCCGACGCGTTGTCGACCACGATCACCTCGCCGTCGATCGCGTTCTCCGCGAGGACGCGGATCGCGGACGTCACACATTGCTCGATCGTCTCCGCCTCGTTCAGGCAGGGAATGACGACCGAAACCCGCGGGGCGTGACGGACGCCGCCTTCCTCGAGAGCGGTTGTGGGCCGAACCGCGCTCACAGCGTCTAGCATCGCACACCAGTCCGGCGGCCTGTCTCGAAGCCACGTGATCTCGGTGCTGATACCCACCAAGAACGGCGGGCGGCCATTCGTCCGCTGCCTCGAGGGCATCCGATCCCAGGACGTCGAGGCCGAGGTCGAGATCGTCGTCGTCGACTCAGGCTCGACCGACGGCAGCGTCGAGCAGGCACGCACGCACGGCGCCGTCGTGCACGAGATCCCTTCCGCCGAGTTCGTTCACGGCGCGACCCGGAATCTCGCAGCACGGATCTCGCAGGGTGAGCTGTTGGTGTTCACGAGCCAGGACGCGATCCCCGACGACGCGTCATGGCTCCGATCACTCACCGCACCCCTTGCCGACCCTGAGGTCGCAGGCGTGTACGGGAGGCAACTGGCGCACGCCGATTCGGCGGCCGCCGAGCACTTCTTCCTCGACTTCATGTACGGGCCGAACCCCCGCGTTCAACGGCTCACCTCGCTCGCCGAACTGAGCTTCGAACGAACCCTGTTCTCGAATGTCAACTCGGCGATGCGACGCACCGACTGGGAGGCGAACCCGTTCGCCGACGACGTCGAAATGAGTGAGGACCAAGAGTGGTCGCGACGAATGCTGCTGCAGGGGAAGGTGATCGTCTACGAGCCTCGCGCCGCTGTCCGACACTCGCACACGTACTCGCTCCGCGATGCATACCGGCGGTTTCACGCCTCGGGCGCATCGTCGACCCGGTCGTACATGGCGGGAACCACGTCGGCAGTGACGCTCGCGCGCGCGATGACGCGCTATGCGCGTGCGGAGCTTCTGTGGCTCTGGCGGAGCGGCCGCCGGCGCGACATCCCGTACACGGTCGTCTACGAGCTGACGAAGGCGTTCGGGCTCGTCGCCGGCCTCCGGGCGGCGAAGCGCCGGTGAGACTGCGCAGTCCGGCGCCCGCGCTCGTCGTCGGCGCGCTCGTCACGCTGTCATTCCTCGCGCGCCTCGTGCTGCTGACCCGCGTCCACGGGCCCTGGATCTTCCCCGACGAGCTCGGCTACCAACAGGTCGCCGCGAACATCGCCCGCGGCCGGCTCGCGCTGTACAGCGAGAACGGGCTCTCGTACTCGCCGCTGTACCCGCTGCTGCTGGCGCCGCTCTTCGGGCTCGGCCTCTCTGCCCCGGACGCCTACGGCTGGATCAAGGCGGTCAACGCAATCGTGATGTCACTGTCCCTGGTGCCTGCGTACGGGATCGCGCGCTTCCTGCTTCCGCGCCGCCCGGCCTATCTCGTCGCAGCGCTCGTCGCGGTCGCGCCGCTCATGTACTACACGGCACTCGGGATGAGCGAGAACCTTGCGTTCCCGCTCGTCCTGGTCGCCGCGTGGCTCCTGCTGCGGGCGCTCGACCAACCGTCGCCTCGCAACGACCTGTGGTTCCTTGTCGCAGTCGTGGCTGCGGCCGCTACGCGGATCCAGCTCGTGACGCTTCTCCCCGCCGGTGTCACCGCACTCGTGCTCGTCGGTCTCGTGCCAGCGCACCGCGGCCGGCCTCGGCTGTCGGACTTTCGAAAGTGCCTCGACGCCCACCGCACGCTCCTCGTGGGATCGATCGGCCTCGTCCTCGCCGGGGTCGTGCCCGCGGTGTTCGGCCACAGCCCGTTCTCCGCCGCCGGCCGCTACTCGAACGTGCCCGGGACCTCACACCCGAGCGTAGTCCACATGGCAAAGCTCTTCGTCTACCACGCCGCGGAGCTCTTCTTCGCGACGGGCGGTCTGCCGTTCGCCGCGACCGTCGCGGCCGCGTGGATCCTCATCTCGCGTGGTGCGAGCCGCCGCGCGATCATGTTCGGCTCGACCACGACGGCCCTCGCCTTCTGGCTGATCTTGGAGACGGCGATCGCGACCGATTCGTTCGAGCGTCTGGGCGACGCCCCGCGCATCCACGAGCGCTACCTGTTCTACGTCGTTCCTCTCTTCCTCGCCGTGTTCGTCGCGGCGCTCAGAGACGAGCGCGTTCGACGCACGTACGTTGGCGCTGCGCTCGGCATCGTCGCCGCGGCCCTTGCCGCGCTCGCGATCCCGTATCAGACAGTGATCAACGGCACGGTCGTCGCTGACACGTTCAGTCTTCAGGTGGTCGCCCGCAACGGGTCACTACAGGCGATCGACCACGCATCGCTGGTCGCACTCGCGATCGCGGTCGGACTGGCTGCAGCATTCGCGCTCCTGCGGTCGTATCCCATCTTGGTTGTCGGAGCGCTCGTCGCGGCGTTCGTGTACGACTCGGCGGTCCTCGGGTCGCGCATCGACGCTGCCTCGCGCGGCGCCAAGACATTCTTCACCTCCTCCCACTACGACTGGGTCGACCGAACCGATCCGCAGTCCGGCGTGTCTCTGATCACCGGCCCCACGGTGACCGATCCAGTCGGCGAATGGCACACCGCGTACTACAACCTGACGATCGATCGCCTCTACTTCACATGCCGACGAACGCTCAGCCGGGATTTCGGTGAGCGCCGCGTGTCGGTGGCGTCCTCAGGAACACTGCTCGTCGCCGGAACGCCCCTGCGAACGCGCTACGCAGTCGTCCCGAGCGGTCTCGGGGTCGTCGGGACGGTGCTCGCCCGCGACCGCGTTGCGGACGAAGTGCTGGTCGCGCCGAGCGGTGGCGTTCTCAGGATCGATCCGGCCCACCAAGCCGGCTGGAAGTGCCGAACCACCGCGTGATCGAACCTCTTACGCCGGGGTGGCGGCGACGATCAACTGATAGGCGAACAGTGACGGGCGGAGCCGGGCGATCGTGTGCGCGACGCGCTCAGCCGCCGGCGTCGCGATCAGCGGGACCGGTGCCGTCAGATCGCGCCTGACGATCCGGTAGCCGGCCCGCTCGACCGTCTCATCGAGCGTCTTCCTCGTGAAGAGATGCGTATGCGTTCGGTCCAGGATGCCGCGATCGGTGTAGCGCCAGCGCCCCCCGAGCAGGCTCAAGCGCATCGCCCAGTTGGCGACGTTCGGCGTCGTCAACACGACGAGCCCGCCTCGTCGAAGGAGTGGTCGCACACGCACCAAGAATCGTTCCGGATCGCGCAGGTGCTCGACCACGTCGCCGCAGAGAATCGCGTCGAACGACTGGTCGGGAAACGGAAGATCCATCGTCTCGATGTCACCGACGAGAACGTCCTCGCACACAGCCGCGGCTTCCGCTGCTGCCGCGGGATCCAACTCGAGCCCGACGACCGTGTTGCCCTGCTGGACGAGCCGCGCAGCGAGATATCCCGACGAGCAGCCAACGTCGAGTACGCGCCCCGCCTGCCCAACGAGCTCGAGCAGCCGCTCGTGCCCTCCGTAAGGGCGTCGATTCAGCGGCACGTAGCCGGTGCTCACGATCGCCACCCGCCCGTCGACCCTTTGTAGGTGCCGCCGAACAGCGCGAGCGGGGTTCGCAGCAGGATCAGCAGGTCAGTCTTCCAGTCGTGATGGCGCACGTACCAGAGGTCGAGCTCGATCCGGTCGGCCCACGGCAGCGAGGCTCGCCCATGGATTTGGGCCCACCCGGTGATGCCCGGCTTCACGTCGAGGCGGTGCGCCTGACGGTCGTCGTACCGCTCGACCTGGTAGCGGAGCGTCGGGCGAGGCCCGATCACCGACATGTCACCGCGGACGACGTTCCAGAGCTGCGGCAGCTCGTCGACCGACAACCGGCGCAGCAGCCGCCCCACGCGCGTGATCCGCGCGTCGCCCTTGTCGACCGCGAACCCGGCCCCCTGCTTCTCGGCGCCGACGATCATCGTCCTCAGCTTGAGCAGCTCGAAGTCCGCGCCGTCCTTCCCGACCCTCGTCTGGCGGTACAGAACTGGGCCTCGGTCTTCGAGCTTCACCGCAAGGGCGCCTGCCGCGAGCAGCGGACTGCTCACGACGAGCCCGGCGCCTGCGATCGCGACGTCGAGCGCCCTATTCACGCGCCGGCTCCCAGCCGGCGGGCACACCGCGCCGCAGGTAGTTCCAGAGGCTGACGAGCGTGGCCCAGGTGACGAGGACGTAGTACCGCGCGATCCCGACCCCGGCAACGGCGGCGGCGAGCAGCAGCACTTGGAGCACGAGCCCGGCGACATACACCCACGAGGTCGTCACGAGCGCAATCGACGTCGCCAGCAGGATCACGTGCAAGATCCCAGAGCCGTAGCGAAGCAGCCGGTGCGAGACGATCTCGAGCCCGTACACAACCCCGAGCCCGCGGAGCATGCGGCCGCGGAGCACGATCAGCCAGCAGTGCTCGAACATCCGCACCTTGCGCCGGTACTCCGTCTCGTTGCTCGGCGTCGGCTTCTCGAACGCGTGCGCCGCAGGCTCGTACACCGCGCGCCGGCCACGCTGCACCATCAAGTACGGCAACGCCAGGTCGTGGCCGAAGCGCGGATCGACCTCGACGTAGTCGGCGCGCCGCAGCGCGTAGATCGAGCCGTTGCCGCCGGTGACGGACGAGAGCCGCGACTCGGCGCGGCGCACCGCCATCTCGTAGCGCCAGTAGACGCCCTCCTTGTTCCCGCCGTCGGCAGCGAGGATCCGCAGCTGTCCGCACGCGTACGCGACGTCGGGATCGGCGAACGCACGGACGAGCCTCCGCAGCGCATCCGGCTCCCAGGTGCAGTTTGCATCCGAGAATGCGACAAGCTGGCTCGACGTCTGCCGGACGGCCCGGTCCTGCGCGGCGACCTTGCCGCCGCGCGGGTTCGGAACGACAACCACGCCGGGGTACTGCAGTGCGATCTCCTCCGTGCGGTCGCTCGACGCGTCGGAGGTGACGACGATCTGAAGCTTGTCGGCCGGATAGTCGAGCGCGAGCAGGTTCTCGATCCGCCTCGCGATCACGTCCTCTTCGTTGTAGGCGGCGACGATGACGGCGACGGTCGGCTCGTAGTCGCCCGACCGGAACGGCCGACCGAGCGGCCCGGCAGCCAGCGTCGCGACGAGCGGGTACAGCGCATGCGTCCAAACGAGGAGGAGCGCCGACACCCAGAACAGGACTTCGACCGCTGTCATCGCGTCCGATGGTATTCACGGTAGACACCTGCCAGAGCCGCGCCTGCGTCCGGGTGAGAGACCGCACCCGTGCGCGCCTCGCGGCCGAGCTCGACCCGGCGACTCTCGTCGGCGAGCAGCGCACCGACGGCTTCGCGCAGCGCACCAACGTCAGCGGGCGGCACGAGCACCGAGCCTGCTCCAAGGTCGGCCAGACCGCCGACGCGGGTTGCCACGACGGGTCGCCCGTAGGCCATCGCCTCACGCGCCGCCATGCCGTAGCCCTCGCGCCTCGACGGCACGCAGACGACGGCGGCACGCTCGTACCACGAGCCGATCTCGCTCGGCGGGACGAAGCCGACGGCCTCCGGCACCCGGTCGCGCAGCGGTCCGTCGCCGACCACGACGCGAGACATCCCTTCAGTGGCGGCGAGGAACTCGAGAATCCCTTTCTCCTCGCTGAGGCGGCCCGCGAACAACACATGCGGAGGGTCGTCGGGGGCAGCGACCCGTTCGGGAAGGTCGACTCCGGTCGGAATGACGAGCACTTCGCGGGCACCGAGCGCGCGCGCCTCGTCCGCGAGGAAGGTCGACGCGGCGAGGACCACCTGTGCGCCGCGCAGCAGCGGGCGCGCGAGTGCGGGGAACCGCCGCGCGAGGACGATGTCCGTTCCCCAGACCTGCAGCAGGTAAGGCTTCCCGCTCGCGCGCGCCGCCAGCGCCGACGGGATCCAGTGGGCGTGCACGAGATCGGCGTCGCGAGCCGCGCGCCGCGCCTCCCACGCGAACGAGACGACGAATGCCGGCAGAAGCGCCGCCTTCCATCTCGCCGTACGGAGGTTCTGGACAATGCCGCCGCCGTACGCGATGCCGAAGTGCCGCACACGGGCCGGGGAGACAACGTCGACGTCGACGCCATTCGCACGCACGGCGTCGACGGCGGACGCGACGAAGTTCCCGGCCACCGGGTGCTCCGGCGTCGGATACGACGTCGTCACGACGACCACCTTCATCGCCGGGTCGTCACATTTGCGCTTCGCGCCACTTCTGCTCAGGTGTTCCCGAACGGATTCACGGGGTAGTCCGCCGGCACCGTGAGCGAGAACGGTCGCGAGGTCGCCGCCCCGGCAACCGCTCGGAGGAAGCCACGCCTGGAGGGAGATGCGATTGCGCCGGTGATGATGCCGTTCGCGTTGGAGCGATTCGTGGCCACGGTCCTCCAGTCTTTCCCCACCGCCTGCTCGATACGAACGGTCACTCGCGCCGCGCCCGGGACGCGGCCCCAGTACGACGCTGTGCCGTCCGCACGCTCGTACGCGACGAACGGGAAGCGAAACGCGTTCGCCGCTGGTTTCGGCCGGTCAAACGACTTCCCTCGGTAGTACAGGCCCGATTGGAATGGGCTACTTGGTGGGAGGTCGCTCAGCCTGAACCACAGGAAATGCGTGAAGCCGTGTAGCCACGCCTGGTACAGCGCTTCCGAAACCCACCGGGCCTCGAGCCCGACGGGTACCCCTTTGGAGTCGGGCGGTTTGCTGTCCCAGCTGAACTCGGACACCCAGGTGTCGAGTGGCCGCGCATGCACGATGTGATGAGCCCGGTCGGCAGCGGCAAGCAGAGGCCGCAGCTTGCCGAGATCTCCCAACGACAGGTCGTCGGCGTTCGCCGCGCGATGCGTGGCGTTCCCCGACGTGTAGGGATGAATGGAGAGCGCGTCGAACGCCACCCGCGTCGAGCAGGTCGGACGGCCTGCAGCGGAGACGCAGAGCAGCCCCCGCAGGAACAGCAGTGGCCCCATCGCGTCCACCCCCGGCTCACGCACAGTGAAGGGCGCCAACGCCCCTGCAATGGCGACGTTTCCGGGCGCCGCGGCATGCACCACCCTGGTGAACGCGTTGAGCATCTTCCGGTACCAGACGAACGAGACCGGGCTTCCGCTCTCGTACTGCGGCATCAGATAGAACGAGATGTTCGGCTCGTTCCAAGCCTCCCAGTACCGAACGCGCGGTAGCCCCTCGAACTGCCCCGAGTACCTCTTGGTCGCCGCCGTGACGAAGTTCGCATAGGCAGAGATCGACGGCGTGGTCGGCCCGTCCTGTGTGTGGGCGGGGGATGCCGGCGACGCCCATGACGGCGCCGTCACGATCGAGAAGACGGGCTCGAGGCCCGCGTCCTTCGCGGCGAGGACCTCGGCGTCCACATCAGCCCAGTCGTACGCGGGATCGGCGGGATTCCGTGCGTCGAACGAAGCAGGCTTCGTGGCGGGCGCGATCCCGTCCCAGCGGAGCAGCAACCTCACCATCGATCCCTGTAAGCCGCCGATCTGCGCCATCGCCTGCGCCGGATCGCCGTCGCCCGTAGCGAAGTCGACGCCCGTCACGAGCGGGCGCGTCGGCGGAGTGATCGTCGAGGAAGCCGTCGTCGCCGAACTGATCGCCGTACCAGAAACGGAGGCAGCGGTGGCGACGACTACAACCGCGACGACAGCCCTCCAAGCACACGGAGACAGCCGGCTCACGCGGGCGATCGTAGCCGGGGCTGCGACGAGTTGCGCCGGCCAGCGCGTCCAGAGTGGGAGCTAGACTGCGCCGCCGTGCCGAGCATCGCAGAGGAGGTGTTGGTTCCGTTCCTCGACTTGTCGGCGATCCACCGCGACCTCGCGCCCGAGGTGCTGCGCGATTTCGAACGGATCATCGTCAGTGGCGTGTTCGGGGACGGCGACGACGTTCGGGGCTTCGAGGAAGCGTTCGCCGCATACGTCGGCACCGCCGGGTGCATCGGCATGTCGAGCGGCCTCGATGCGTTGAAGATCGGCCTACTCGCCGCGGGGCTCGAACCGGGCGACCGAGTCATCGTTCCCGCCAACACGTTCGTCGCGTCGATCGAGGCGATCGTGCAGGCTGGCGGTGTCCCGCTGCTCGTCGACGCGTCGGAAGACGACTTGAACATCGATCCCGCGCTCGCCCGCGCGGCGGCTGAAACGGCCGAAGCACGGTTCTTGATGCCCGTGCATCTCTACGGCCAGCTCGCGGACATGCGCGAGCTCCTGCACATCGCTGCGGAGACCGGGATCACGGTGATCGAAGACGCCTGCCAGGCGCACGGTGCGACGCGCGACGGCTTCCGGGCCGGCGCGGCCGGCGCGGCTGCTGGGTTCAGCTTCTACCCCGGGAAGAACCTCGGCGCGATGGGTGACGCGGGTGCCCTGACGACGAATGACTCGCGAATCACCAGTCGCGCACGCGCCCTCCGCGAGCATGGCCAGGTCGCGAAGTACGACCACGCCTACGAAGGGTTCACCGGGCGCCTCGACGCCTTCCAGGCTGCCGTCCTCGTGCGGAAGCTCGACCTTCTGGCGGGCTGGAACGCCGCGCGACGGGAGACGGCCTCTTCATACCTCGCCAGCCTCACGGGTGTCGGCGATCTGCAGCTGCCACCTGTCGCGCCTGGCTCCCAGCCTGTCTGGCATCTGTTCGTGATCAGGACTGCCGATCCGACCCGGCTCGGCAGTCACCTCGCGGCGCACGGCATCCAGACGGGCCGGCACTACCCGATCCCGGCCCACCTGAGCGGTGCCTTCGGTCACCTGGGACACACGCGCGGATCGTTCCCCGTCACCGAGTCGATCTCCGAAACGTGTCTCTCACTCCCGCTGTTTCCCGGGATGTCCGCCGACATGGTGGACACCGTCGTCACATCGATCCGACAGTACTTCGACGGTGCCTGACCAGCCGGCGAACAACGCCCCGTTTCGGCTGATCCGGGATGTGAGGTTCGGTGAGGGCGTAATCGTCCAGTCGTTCGTGAATCTCTACGGCTGCGCGATCGGGGACGAGACCAGGATTGGACCGTTCGTCGAGATCCAAGCGGGTGCGACGATCGGCGCTCGGTGCAAGGTGCAGAGCCACTCGTTCGTGTGCTCCGGCGTCCATATCGGCGACGAGGTTTTCGTCGGTCACGGAGTGATGTTCATCAACGACCGCGCGCCCGCCGCAACACGCGAGGACGGCATGCTCAAGGGCGCCGCGGACTGGTCGATCGAAGAAACGACCGTCGAAGCAGGAGCCTCGATCGGAACAGGCGCAGTCGTCCTGTCCGGAATCAGAATCGGTCACGGCGCGCTGGTCGGCGCGGGCGCCGTCGTCTCGCGCGACGTTCCGCCGAACACGACCGTCCTCGGGGTTCCCGCACGCGCCACCGCGGCACGGTCGGTCCGTCGGTGATGGCCGCGCGCTCGTTCACTCGGCGCGCTTCCCGATTCGTTCGCAGCGAGACGTTCCGAAAGCATCCGCTGAGCTCCGTCGCGCGACGGTTCGCGTGGCATGCGCGCTGGCGGATCCAGCGCAAGCCACCGCTCCTACGGATGCCGCTCGGGTACGAGCTCGAGCTGGCCCACACGAACGCGACGTCGCCGATCTACTTCAACCGCACGTTCTCGGATCCGCCGCAGGCGCAGTTCTTCATGGATGCGGTGAAGCCGGGAATGACCGCGATCGACTGCGGCGCGCACGTCGGTGAGTACTCGCTCCTGTTCTCTCGTCTCGTCGGGCCGACCGGGCACGTGCATGCCTTCGAACCGGACCCGCGGATCGCGGCGGTCCTGCGCAGGAACGTCGCGTTGAACGACGCCGACAACGTCGTGGTGAACGAGGTGGCCATCGCGGATGTTGAGGGGACGCTCTCGTTCACTCTCGATCCCGAGCCGTCCCGTTCGGCGCTATCGGCCGATGGCGATGTGGAGCACGCGATCGAAGTCCCGGTGACGAGCCTCGACGCCTACATCGCCGCCCAGTCGCTGGCACGAGTTGACGCCATCAAGGTCGACGTCGAAGGCGCCGCACTTGCGTTCCTCTCCGGAGCGGAGCGCGTGTTCCGCGATCTTCGGCCGTCGGCCGTCAGCGTGGAATGCGAAGCCGACGATGAAGGCGAGCGCGTTGCGGCCGTGCTCGCGGGACTGGGATACGAGGTGGCGGTGTCATCGAGGCACATCTACCCGCACGTGACGGGCCGCCTCAGCCGATGAGGCTGCCGTTCGACCCCGCCGTCCTCGCGTGCCCGCGCTGCGGTAGCGGCGTGTCCCTCGAATCAGACCCTGTCCGCTGCCGCGAGCACGGACACACCTATCCCGTCGTCGACGGCATCCCAATCCTTGTCGACGAGGACGAGAGTGTCTTCCAGATCGAGGACTTCACCGCCGGCCGCAAGACGACGTGGCCCACGACTCCGCGTCACCGCCGTCTCGTCTCACGCTTCCTGCCGTCGCTCAGCATGACGATGGGCGCGCATGAGCGCCTGCGCACGATGATCGATGTCCTTGCGTCAGAGACGGAGCGACCACGTGTCCTCGTCATCGGCGGCTGCGTGCTCGGTTCCGGCATGGACGTCGTCGCGGCCGACAACCGGATCGAGTTGATCGAAACCGACGTGACCTTCGGACCACGAACGCAGCTGATCTGCGACGCACATGCCCTGCCGTTCGCCGACGGCTCGGTCGACGCCGTCGTCGTCCAGAACGTGCTCGACGCCGTGCTGGACCCGTACCGCTGCGTCGAGGAGATTCACCGGGTTCTCCGTGCTGGCGGGATCGCCTACGCCGAGACCCCGTTCATGCAGCAGGTGTGCGGACGGCGCTTCGACTTCACGCGCTTCACGTACCTCGGTCATCGGCGCTTGTTTCGACGGTTCACGACGATCGAGGACGGCATCGCGAGCGGTCCGGGCATGGCCCTCGCCTGGTCGGTGCAGTACTTCCTGCTCTCGTTTCCGCGTTCGGCGCACACCAAGGCCGCGACCCGAGGGCTCTCCCGCCTCACGCTGAGCTGGCTGAAACGGCTCGATCCGTACCTCAGACGCCGCCCCGGCGCGTTCGACGCGGCGGCCGCGTTCTACTTCGTCGGACGCAAGTCCGACACCGTGCTCGGCGACCGGGAGCTCCTCGACCTGTACGTCGAGTGACCGCTCCTCGGTTCAGGAGGCCAGTCCTTCGAGCATCGCCGTGTAGCGCGCCGCGTTGAGTGGCCACCGGTACTCCTCGTACCGGCGACGGGCCGACGCCGCACGCTTCGCAGCCTCCGCCGGCGCCGCGGCGATCGCGCTGAGCGCGTCCGCTAGAGCTTCGGCGTCGGCCGCTGCATAGAAGAGGATCTCGTCGGACGAGAAATGGTCTCTCAAGGTCGGCAGGTCGCTGCAGACGACGGGGATCCCGAGCGCGACGTACTCGAAAAGCTTCGAAGAAAGCGCGTAGCGGTTGAGATCGCTCGGCACGTTCGGAACGACGCCCGCATGGGCGCCCGCCACCGACGCCAGGACCTCGGCGTGCGGCAGGTACTCGCCGCTGAACCACACGAAATCGGCGACTCCCAGTGCCTCGGCACGGTCGCGAAGCGCCTGCAGCTCGTCGCCCTCGCCGTAGATCTCGAGCCGCAGACCCGGAATGCGACCCTCGAGCAGGCCGACGGCATCGACCAAGGTCGGAAGGCCGTAGGCCGGCGTGATGCTGCCGTGGTAGACGACACGAAACCCGTCGCCGACACGGGGATGCGCGGTCGTGGGAAGGAGCCGCTCGTCGATGGAGTTCATCACGACCGTGATCTTGTCCGCAGGCACGCCGCGCGCCGCCAACGCTCTCTGGTACGGCTCGTGCACCGTCACCACGCGGTCGGCGAGCGACGTAGCGATGCGCTCGACCAGGCGGAGAACCCGGTCGACAACGCCACCTGCACGACCGCCGAAGCGCATGCGGAACATGTCCGGAGCAAGGTCGTGGACGTCGAACACGACGCGTGCGCCGAACAGCTTGGGCACGAGCACGGCGACGACGAGGAAGTCGGGAGGGTTGTGCACCTGCACGACGTGCCAGCGCCGTCCCGGGAACGCGCAAGCGACAGAGGCGGCAGCGAGCAACGTGAAGCCGAGGTACTCACGCGCGACTCCCAGTGCCCCGTGACCCCGCTGATGCTCGACAGGCAACCGTCTGATCCGCACACCCGCCGCATCCACTTCACGGGCGGGCTCGCCGCGCCGGCGTGCAGCGATCACGTCGACCTCCCAGCCGGCGTCCAACGCCGCCTGAGTCTCGCGTACGACACGAGGCTCGCCGACCGGATACGGGCCGTGGACGATCATGAGGAGGCGGCGTCGCATCGTACGAAGGCGCCGGTCACGCGGCGACGGGCGAATCGAGGAGGCGAGTATAGGCTTCCCGCCGTGAAGGCTGCGGCCAAGGAGGTCTTCGGCTGCGTCGTCCGGTTCAGTGGGCTCACGAAGCTGGTTCGGGCGACGTTCGGCCGCGGTCGGGCAGCGATCCTCGTGTACCACGATCCTCCGCCTGAGCGGCTCCGTGCACACCTCGCGTACCTGGCGCCGCGATTCGATCTCGTGTCGCTGCCGGAGCTTGTCGACGCCTTGCGATCACGACGCTGGGAGGCCCTGCCGTCACGGCCGCTCGTCCTGACGCTCGACGACGGGCAGGCGGGCAACGCCGCACTCGAACCGGTGCTCCGAGAGTTCGGAGCGCGCCCGACGTTCTATGTCTGCTCTCAGATCGTCGATACGAACCGCCACTTCTGGTTTCG
>Ga0070660_100000677_pt1 | contig 22533 bp, 24 predicted proteins | sample KBSC33metaG_FD_64670 | JGI IMG/M metagenome (GOLD analysis project Ga0070660, IMG submission 64670) | Corn rhizosphere microbial communities from Kellogg Biological Station, Michigan, USA - KBS C3-3 metaG | ecosystem: Host-associated > Plants > Roots > Rhizosphere > Soil ... | reverse complement strand
GCTGTTGGCTGTTGGCTGTTGGCTGTTGGCTGTTGGCTGTTGGCTGTTGGCTGTTGGCTGTTAAAGGTTCGAGCTGCCAACCGCTAACTGCTAACCGCCAACCGCGCCGCTAACTTTGCGCCGCCAGCTTAGCTCCGCGAGGGGCCGGAGATCGCCCCTCCTTGCGAATCATTTCCAGCTTGTGCCGAATCAGCTTGTGCGTTCGGTGCAATCGTGAGCGGATCGTGCCGACCGGCTTCTGGAGCATGTCGGCAATGTCCTTGTAAGGCACGCCCTCGACGTCGGCGAGCGTAATTAGAAGGCGCTGTTCCGGCGTAAGCGTCTCCAGTGCCCGCTGCAGGTCCTCGCTGAACGCGCCCTGAAGCAGTTCCTGCTCCGGGTTCGGCGCGTGGTCGGGCATCTCGAAATACAGGTTATCGTCACCAGAATCTCGCTGCAACGGAGTGTCGTAGGACACCGCCTTAATGCGGCGGCGACGGCTACGAAGCAAGTCGAGGAAGAGTCGCGTGACGATCCGGAAAATCCAATTCTCGAATGGGCGATCGCCCTCGTACTCTCGGAAGCTGCGATAAGCGCGGTAGAAAGCTTCCTGGGTCAAGTCTTCGGCATCGGCGCGATTGCCCGCAAGACGATAGGCCATGTTATAGACCTTGCGGTACGTCTCTGCCATCAGCTCGTTAAAACGAACTTGTTCTTGCGGTTCTAGCGTGTTCTGTTGCTGAAGCATTTAAAGGTGGAAACGGTGCCCTCCCCGGGCGGTCGTTTGTGCAAGATTCGCGGTTCGCGATTGTATATATAGAGACAAAATTGGGTGGAAATTCGTTCCTCTGGTGGGACGGGTCAGCTCTCCTCGAAGGTTCTCCAAATAGTGTTCTAAACACCAAACACAATGACTTAGACTGCCTTTATGCTGTAAACGAGCAGTCTTAATCTGTGCATTCCTGCACAATTTCGTCACGTACCCCCGGAATGCACCTGAAATGTGGAATGCAGGCAGTTTTGGCTACTTGCTTGCGAGAATCGTCACTCTGGGGAGCGTGAACCCAATTCCCTGCTCGTGAACCCTGATCTTCAAAGCTTCGCGGAGTTCTGGCCGAGGGTCCCGAAAGCGCTGGCGCAGAGCTTCGGCATCGGGTTCAGGCGTTCGCATCCGTGCCAACCAATCGTCCGAGTCCAGCTCGGAAATGTAGCCGTATTCCGCCGATTCGATGTGGAATCCCGCGGCAGTGAGCATCTGCTGCCATTCGCTGAGGCGGTAATTACGCACGTGCGACGGATCGCGGATCTTCTCGATCTCGTTGATCTCCGCGTCCAGAGCACCGTCCTCGGGCACGCTTGTATCCACCACCAGGTACTTGCCTCCGGGCTTCAGAACTCGATGGGCCTCACGGATCGAGAGCGAGAGGTCGGCAAAGTGGTGGGGCGCGATTCGAACCGTGTAGAGGTCGAAAGTGTCGTCTTCAAAAGGCAGTTGCTCCGCGCTACCCAGCACCGTTTCAATGTTCTTCAGCCCGCGCTGGTTCGCGCCTAAGCCAGTCTGCTCAAGCATGGCCGGAGTGAGATCGTAGGCGACCACGCGCTGCACGTGGGGCGCAAACGCGAAGGCCGTATGTCCCGCGCCGGTGGCAAGGTCCAGGACCACATCGCTCAACTTCGGCTGCGCCACGCGGACCAGTTCCTCCAAAGCGTCGGCATCCGCATGGACGGCGCTCGTCGCATAAAAGGCTGCAACAGCTGCAAACGACTCCTCGGCCTTGCGCTGGATGTCTCGTTGGTGCACCGAGTTGATTCTGCCCCATCCCCAAGCTCCCGGTAACCTGAGCCATGGCCGACCGCGACATTGCCTCCATTGTCCAAAACTGTCAGCGCTTTCTCGCCGGCCATCCGCGCAGGAGCGTCCAACGGCTCCTGCAAGAGGCCGCAGAGCATCCTTGGGCGACCCTCCGAAGCGACCAGTATGGCAACGGCGGCGCCGTTGCGGAGCTCGAAAGGGAGGTCGCAGGTCTGCTGGGCAAAGAGGCGGCCGTCTTCATGCCGAGCGGCACCATGGCGCAGCCGATTGCCCTGCGAATTTGGTCGGACCGAGCGAGCAACCCACGGGTCGCGTTCCATCCCACTTGCCACCTCTATATTCACGAGCAGATGGGCTACCGTGAGCTTCACCGCCTCGAAGAAGTTCTCCTAGGTCACCCAGACCGCTTGATCGAACCAGACGATCTGGCCGCAATCGATGTCTCGACCGTACTGCTTGAGCTCCCGCAGCGAGAGATCGGCGGGCAACTGCCTACTTGGGAGGAGCTGGTCGCTACAGTGGAGCGGGCCAGAGCTGAAGGCGCTCGCTTGCATTTGGATGGAGCTCGCCTTTGGGAGTGCGCACCCTACTACTCACGCACCTATTCGGAGATTGCCGGTCTTTTCGATTCCGTTTATGTCTCCTTCTACAAGGTGCTGGGCGGCTTGCCTGGGGCGATTCTCGCCGGTCCCGCAGACTTCATTGCCGAGGCTCGCGTCTGGCAGAGGCGTCAAGGAGGCAATTTGCACCAGCAGTCAGCCAACGCGATCACAGCCAAGATGGGCATGGATCGCCATCTGCCGAAGATGCCGGACTACGTCTCAAAAGCGCAGGAGGTCGCGAGCATCCTCAGTCATTTCCCCGGCGTTCGTGTAATGCCGGAGCATCCCCCGACCAACATGATGCACGTGTACTTTCCGGGCGATGGAGAGCGCTTGATAGAAGCGGCACTCGACGCGGCGGAGCAGGAAAAGGTGTGTCTTTTCCTGGGTTTGGGCGAGAAGAACAAGGTGGAGCTTTGGTGCGGCGAAGCCAGCTTAGAACTAAGTAAAGATGAAATCACCAGGCTTTTCGAGCGCCTAATCGACGCCCCCAAAATCGGCTAGCAGTCTTATCGCAAACGATCTCTAATAGCCCTGCCGCTCGCGAGTTGCGATGGCCGCCTCCAACTCGGACTTGCGGGGACCCAAGAGTTTCACAGAAACGCCCGCTCGGTTAAAGAGGCTGTTCAGCCTTCCGCTCAAGATCAGCAAGTAGAGGATGAAGCCGCAGGGAATAAAGATGACGAGAATGCCAAGGATGATCGAGAGCGTTGGGCTCGTCTTCAAAGGACGAGTGGCTTGTACCGCGGCAACGATCGCGAGGACCAATGCGGCGATCTGGGTGCCGTAGATCAATAGGATGGTCGGCGGCATCGCTCCAGGGGTTGATGCAAAGGTTGCACCAAGAGCAAACGCAGCAATGATCCCGAGGAAGAAAAGGGCTCCCGCCATATTCACCCACCGGTATGCCGTCGCCGCTATGCGAAGATCTTCCGCGCTAACCGCGTTGGGATCAAACCTCGGGTAATCCGCGTAGGTAGGCGCCACAAGGAGCACTTCCTCGGACGTTCTGGCGCTCTCGCGGACATACCAGCGCGAGAACGAAGGTTCCCAACCGGATCCGGTCAGGCTACCGACGACCTGCTCCTCCGAAGCCCCCCTGTCGAGTTGAGTGCGGACAGATCTCGCCAGGCCTGCCAGGTGCTCATGTGAAACGCCAGCTAAGCTCCCGGCGAACTCCTCAGGCACATTGATGGAACGGGGAGGGAGCATAAGGTAGGACGAACGTTACCTTAAGTAAGGAAAGATGCGGTTGAACCCACCGATCGAGTGGTCCAACCGCAGCGGTCCAGGCTTGGAAGTAGTGGTCTTACTCCATCGTGACGTCGATCGCGTCCAGCACCTGCTGCACGCTCGGCAACGCCGCGTATTCGTAAACCGGGTTGTAGCCGATGTGCACATCCGGTCGAGCGACGAGCTGCGGCGGTCCGAGGAGCAGGTTGAACCGCTCCGGCACACTCGTCATATTCGTGATGATCGCTTGGCCGAAGCCGCAAGTCTCGGTGTCCTCATGCAGGACAACCAAACGACCCGTCTTCGACACGGAATTCGTGATTGTCTCGTAGTCGCATGGCACGATCGAGCGCAGGTCGATGACTTCCACACTCGCCGACGACTTCTCTGCCGCCTCGAGAGCGACCTCGGTGCAATTGCCCCAGGTGACGATCGTGACGTCCGAGCCCTCGCGAAGGATGTTCGCCTTGCCCAGCGGCACTGGCGCAACGTTGCTCACGTCGATCTGCTTGCGGAAGATATGCTTCGGCACGAGGATGAACGTGGGGTCGTCCTGGCCCATCGCGGACCAGAAGAGGCCAGCCGCGTCCTGCGGAGTCGAAGGAATCGCGATCTTGATGCCCGGCAGGTGCGCGAGGAAGCCCTCGTTCGCCTGCGAGTGCCAGATACCGCCGCCCGGCAGGTAGGCACCGTAGGGCGCATACATTACGAGCGGGCACTTCCAGTTGCCGAAAGAGCGCCAGCGGAGCGTGCTCATGTTCGTCGCGACCTGGTTCCAGCCTGGTGTGAGGAAGTCGATGAACTGGATCTCGAACATCGGCTTGTAACCGTAAGCCGCCATACCCACAGCGACGCCCACGATCGTGCACTCGGCGAGCGGCGAGTTGAAGACCTGCTTCGGAAACGCTTCGCTCAAGCCCTTGGTCATCCCAAAAACGCCGCCCTTCGGGTCCTCGATGTCTTCACCGAAGAAGATCACCTTGGGGTCGTTCTCCAGCGCCTTGCGAAAGGTCTGATTGATCGCGCTCACCATCGTCATGCGGCCGCTCTGGATCGGCGGAGCCTCTGCCGGTGCGGAGTCGCCGAAGATGTGGTCCATGACCTCTTCAGCCTTCGGATCCTCATCCTTTTCAGCCTTCAGGTAGTCCTCGTCGACAGTCTTGACGACCTCCTCCTGCATTTGCGCGTAGGCTTCCTCCGTCAGCTCGCCTGACTTGATCAGTTCCTCGGCAAGCAGACGGATCGGATCCCGCTGAGACATCTCCTCAATGTCCTCGAGCTTTCGGTAAATGCGGTGGTCGTCGGAGCTGGTGTGGCTGGAGAGCCGGTCGAGGTCCGCCCAGATGATGGTGGGTCCATCGCCGCGGCGAGCCTTAGCAACCGCCCGCTGGCCGGCTGCAAAGACGACATCGGGGTTGCGGGCGTCAATCTTCTCGATAATGTCCGGGTTGAACAGCCCAAGGTTGAACGGCAGCATCTGCTCAGTCGGCGTCGAGATGCCGTACTTGTTGTCCTCGACGACGAAGATGACCGGGAGCTTCTCCTGAATCGCAAAGGCAAGCGCCTCTGCGAACTCGCCCTGGCGGCTGGCGGCATCGCCCACGCTCGCGAAGCAGACCGTGTCCTTGCCCTCCATCCTCATCGCCCACGCGGTACCGCAGGCCGGCAAGAGCGAACCGCCTGTGGGTGTGGTGACGCTGAAAACGTTGTGCGGCCGGCTGGAATAGTGGCTCGGCATCTGGCGGCCGCCCGATTGCGAGCCGCGCTTCGCGAAATAAGCCAGCGCCAGCTCGTAGTTGGTGAGTCCCCGCGCAAGCATGAGGCCGCGGTCGCGGTAATACGGGAACACCCAGTCGTCCTCGCGCAGGCAGTACGCGAAGGCGCCAATCGCTTCGTGCCCGCTTCCGCCGACTTGGAACCAGCCTTTGCTCTGCCTCAGCAGAATGCCTTCGCGGCGGTCTCCCTCTCGGCTGAGGAGCATGAGCTTGAGGAACTCAAGCTTGTTGTAGATTTTGGTTGCGGGTGCTGCGGACATGAGTATTTGACCTGCTTTCGTCTTTGAAAGGGGATGCCCGAATTTTACCTTGGCACCTGCCCCCGTTAGGCCACTCTCCAGCCCGAAGACCACAGCGCCCCGACGCATCTATAAAGTTTGGGATGATCTCGCTAGCTGCGCTTCACGCACCGCAAGGGCTCGCTCGTACCGCAGCAAGGTTCCAGACTGAACCGAGCTGCGGTATGTTGGCTTGTCTAGCGGCGACGGCCGCGGAAGGCGTAGGCGGTTTCGCCGGCTCGCTTCTGGCCTCGGGGGCCGGGGAGCTTGCGTTGCGGCGGAGCCTTTTGGTTCGTCGGCAGGTGCTTGGCCTGCGGCAGCCGCGAGGGCTTCAGGGGCGAATCGGGCGAGAGCGGAATCTGCGCGCGCATCGACCTCTCGATGTCGCGGATGTCCTTGCTCTGCTCGGGGGCGGCGAAGGTGATCGCGTGCCCAGGCGAGCCGGCTCTGCCGGTGCGGCCGATACGGTGAACGTAATCGTCGGGGTTATCCGGCAGATCGTAGTTCAGAACGAGCGAGATCTCCTTCACGTCGATTCCGCGCGAGGCGATATCGGTAGCGACTAAGATCCGGAACTCTCCGGTTTTGAATCCGGCAAGGGCTGCCTTTCGCTGTGGGAGGGTTCGGTCGGAGTGGATCTCCGCAGCGGTGTGGCCCATGTTGCGAATCGACTTGGCGATCTTGCGTGCGCCGTGCCGCGTTCTCGCGAACACGAGCACGGAGCCCTTCTCGCGATGCAGCATGTCTTCGAGCAGGGTCGGCTTGTCAGCCGATTCCACCACGAACAGCTCCTGGGTGACGAGCTCGGCGCTGGTGCCGGGCTTCTCCACTTCGATGCGAATGGGGCGCTTGAGATAGCGGCCCGCAATATCGGCGATCTCGCCGGGCATCGTGGCCGAGAAGAGCATCGTCTGGCGCGCCGCGGGGGTGACGTCGAGAATTCGACGTATCGCCGGCGCGAAGCCCATGTCGAGCATTCGATCGGCTTCATCGAGGACGACGACCGAAACGTGCGAGAGGTCGACCGTGCGCTGCTGCATGTGATCCAGCAGGCGGCCGGGAGTTGCGATGATCACGGCGGGACGGCCTCGCAGCTGTCCGATCTGCCGGTTCATCGGGGCGCCTCCGATCAAGACTGCGGTTCGCATTCCGAATGGCTCAGTGATTTTGTGAAAAACATCCTCAACCTGGAGCGCGAGTTCGCGCGTCGGCACGAGAATCAGCGCCGGACCCTTTAGGTCCCGCAAGCGATGCACGATCGGTAGGCCAAACGCGAGGGTTTTGCCGGTGCCCGTCTGGGCGATGCCGATCAAGTCGCTGCCTTCGAGGGCGTGCGGGATGGCCTGCTGCTGGATCGGTGTCGGCTTAACGAACGCCAGCTTGTCGAGAAGGGTGTGCAGGGAGGGCGAGAGGGCCAAGGCGCGAAAGCCCTGGAGTATTTGTGTGTCAGGCATAAAAGAAACCCGGGGCACGAGTGACCCGAGCGCTACTCATTATGACGCATGCGCACGCGCGGTCGTTACCCGGGTGCTTTACACTAGGTTCATGACGCTTGTATTTCTAGCCTTTGCCCTCTCGCAAACTCAAGGCAGAGTGCCGGCCCGCGTGGTCGCCACCACCCCCGCCGATTTCACCCCTGCCGAGCAGCACGCGGCGGTGGAGCTCTCGGACGCTCTGACCAAGATGGGCCAGCCCGCCTTCAACACGCCAGTCGGCCGCGCCCGCATCCACCTGGGCTGGACCCTCGAGGCGCAGCAGGATTGCAAGGACATCGATCCGAAAAGCTTCGGCCCAGATGGATTCCTCATCCGTGAGGTCAAGGATCACGTGTACATCCTGGGAGGTCGTCCCAGAGGAGTGCTAAACGGCGTCCACCGGCTGCTGAACCTCGTTGGGGTGCGATGGTGGACGCCGTGGGCGGCGGAGTACCCGCGCAAGCGAATCACATTCACTTCGCTGAACCTGCGAGAGGAGCCTACGTTCGAATACCGCGACCCGTACTGGCACGCGGCATTTCAGCCGGAATGGGCAAGCCGCAATGTCTGCAACGGATTCAACGAAAACCTCCGCGACGAGCATGGAGGAGGCACGGTTTACGAGGGATTCGTGCACACCTACTACGCTCTTGTAGACCCGAAAGAACGGTTTGGCATTCACCCAGAGTGGTTTAGCCTCATCGACGGCAAGCGCACTGCGGAGAACGCCCAACTCTGCACGACCAATCCGGAGCTGCGGAAGTACGTTCTCGAACAGGTTCGCACGAACCTGCGCAACAACCCCAAGGCCACGATCGTGAGCGTCAGCCAAAACGACTGCTTCAACCCCTGCCAATGCGACGTCTGCCAGGCGCTGGCCAGGGAGCAGGGCTCGCAAGCGGCGCCCGTGATCGCGCTTGCGAACTACGTCGCGGACGGGATCAAAGATGAGTTTCCCAATGTCGCAGTGGACACGCTCGCGTACCAATGGAGCCGCCATGCGCCCAAGTCCCTGAAGCCGAAACCGAACGTAATCGTCCGGCTCTGTTCCATCGAGGGCGACTTCGGCACACCGCTGGACCGTGGCCGCAACGCGACCTTCGCAAAGGACATCCGCGACTGGAGCCAACTCACGAAGCGCCTCTACATCTGGGACTACTGCACGAACTTCGCGAACTATATGCAGCCGATGCCGGACTACCTGAACATCGGCCCGAACCTCCGCTTCTTCGCTGCGAACGGCGGCAAGGGCGTGTTCGAGGAGGGCGATTACAACAGCGAAGGCGGCGAAATGGCGGAGCTGAAGAATTGGCTGATGGCCCAGCTCCTCTGGAACCCTCAGCAAGATGACCGGAAGCTCACCGACGAGTTCCTGCGCGGCTACTATGGCGAGCCCGCGGCGCCCTCGATCCGGCGCTATGTAGAGCTCATGGCCGAAGCCGCCGCCAAGTCGCCAGTCGGCTTCGCCGATCGGACGGACAAGCCCTACCTCGCATGGCCCGTGATCCGCGAAGCGGATCGCCTCTGGATCGCTGCCGAGCTCGCGACCAAGGATCCGGTGAAGCTGGCGCGCATCAAGCGCAACCACCTCGGCATTCAGTACGTGATCCTGAAGCGCTGGGACGAGTTCCGAAAGGCAGCCCTCGCCGATGGCAGCATCTGGACCCTCGCCACCGCCCGCACCGAAGCCGCACAGCAATGGCTGGCGATAGCAAAGTCCCAGCTCCCCGACGGCACGCCAGCAGTCACGGCCGTGGACGAGGGCGGCTTGACGCCGGAGGCGTTTGTCGCTAGATTGTAATTGAGGTTCCCAATTTCTCAGAATGGTTTCTTTCTGAGGGATTGGGCTCAGAGGTTTACTACTGAAATGCCACTGACCCACACGGACGAGAGCGGAAACGTGCAGATGGTCGATGTCGGCGGCAAGGCGGACACACCTCGAGTTGCACGCGCAACCGGGCTCCTTAAGATACAGCCCTCACACAGAGAGGCTCTAAGCAACCTTCCCAAGGGGGATGCGCTGACCACCGCCCAGATCGCTGGCATCCTTGGTGCGAAGAGAACGGCCGATCTGATTCCCCTGTGCCACCCCCTTCCTCTCGACAGCGTGGACGTTCACATCACCCCCACAGAGCAAGGCATTGAGATCGAGGCGATCGCCCGTACCAGCGCCAAGACCGGTGTCGAGATGGAAGCCTACACCGCAGTGGTGGTCGCCGGAATTACCCTGATTGACATGCTGAAGGGAATCGATCCCGACCTGACACTCACCGAAGTACGACTGATGGAGAAGACCGGAGGGAAGCGCGATTGGAAGAGAACATAGGCGTTCTGACCGTCAGCGATTCCCGGACATTGGAAACTGACGCGAGCGGGCCAGCAGTGATCGACGCACTAAAGCAACTCGGATTCGAGCACTTCGTTCGCGACATCGTTCCAGATGACATCGACCTGATTCAACGTGCCTTAACAGCTATGGCATTGGATTGTCGGGCAATCTTCACGACCGGCGGCACAGGCTTCAGCCCGCGTGACCTCACGCCCGAAGCGACCGCCCCGCTCCTGACTCGATGGGCGAACAACCTTGTCGAGCTGATGCGCCTCAGGGGCTTAGAGGACACTCCTTACAGCCACCTATCTCGCGGGATCGCCGGCATGATCGGGCAGACGCTGGTGGTGAATCTGCCGGGCTCCCCCAAAGGCGCTCGTGAGGGCATCGAGGCTCTAGCGCCGCTGCTTCCATCGATCCTAGGCAGCTTGCAAGGAGAAAGCTGCTCGGCCCACAACACCAACGTAAGCCCTTAATACCGTGCGCCTAATAGACACCCACTGCCACATCCACGATCCGGGGGCGTTTCCCGACCCGGAGCAGACCATTAGGCAAGCCCTCAGCGCGGGCGTAGAGCGGATCATCGTCGTAGGCACCGGTCCAGAAGACTGGTCCATGGCTCTCGAGTTCGCCCACGGATTTGACCAGGTCAATGCAATCGTCGGATGGCATCCAAATTACACCGCTACTTATAGGGGCGACCTCGAGGACCTGCGCCAAGCGCTGCAGAACCCAAAGGTGCTCGCCCTCGGGGAGATCGGGCTGGACTACCATTGGGACTACAGCCCGCCCACGCTTCAGAAGCAAGCATTGAATGATCAGCTGGACCTCGCAACTGAGTTGGACACCCCGGTCGTCTTTCACGCTCGAGAGGCTTACGGCGACTTGCTCGACATCCTTGAAGCCCGCGCGCCGCACCCTTACCTATTCCACTGTTGGGCGGGAAACGCGGAGCAGGCGCAACGGGCCGTTAAGCTCGACGCCTATTTCGGAGTCGACGGACCCATTACGTACAAGAAAGCGGACGACCTCCGATCAGTAATTGCCGCCCTTCCGAGAGAGCGAATTGTATTGGAGACCGACTCCCCCTATATGTCGCCCGTGCCTCATCGAGGGAAGCTCAACCAACCCGCGTATGTGGATGAGGTGAACAAGGGCCTGGCAGCCGCGCTCGGCGTATCAGAGGAGGATTGCGCGCGACTTACGACAGAGAATGCGGAGAGATTCTTTTGGCGGAACGAATGAATTGCCTACCTTATTTCACCGCTCAGCTTTTCAATTTCCGCCGTCCCCGCCATCGCCTGTCCCCGTTGGGGGCGGCGTCTCCTGAGTGGGCGGAGGCGTATCTTCCGGTGGCGGAATAGGCGCATGGGTCGGCGCAGGACGTGGGCGATGCCGTCGGCTCCTCCTGCGTGGCCTTTGCGAAGGTGAGGCCGTAGGGTCAGCCCCTTCGACGCTCGCCTGCATCCCTTGCGCTTGGATGTCTACGGAAGGCGAGGGGAACGGAGTCGCCGATGGCTCGTCGGTTGCCGGAGCAGCGGATGTCTCAGCCACCGTCGTGTTGGCGGCTTTTGGTTTGAACACCTCGTCACCCAGTTTGGGTCCAAGAAAATAGAAGCCCGCCGCTCCGACGATCGCCGGAGCGACGATCCACTTGCCCAGAAAAATCAGCTTGTCGGCAGCGGCCATGGTCGCGATTGTAGCGTAACTTTAGACGCTGATTCGATGCCGAACGGTGCCCGCCCGCTCGTGTTTAATCTCGATCTCGTAAGTACCAGACTGGACAACCCATTCGAATACCGCCACGTCGGAAGTCGCATCCAAGTGCCATCCGAACCCAGACGTAGGCACGTGACTCCAACCCGTAAGCTGCCCCTGCTCTTGCCGCAGCTTGCCCGAAACCAGCCATTCCGGTTCACTCGAACCACCCTCAAATGAAGCCGCCCCTTCCTGACGAATGTCTGCGACGACGCCGCGCACCAGCCGCCGGTCGGCCGCGATTTTGGCTACGTTTGTGGGAAGCCAGCCAGTGTTCTGAACTGCGATCCTGATGCGAGTTGCTCCGCCAATCGAACCGGTGACCACCTCCCTGATGGAAAGCTTCGGCGAGCAGCCCGCTTGCCAAAGCACCCACTGCGCCAAGGGCTCCACTTCCTTCTCCAAGAAATCGGGCGGCGGATTGCGGAAGGCGTAGAGCGAGTCCCATCCGCCGATCTCGACGCGGCCCAACTGCGGATGGTCGAACTCGTACCAGTCGATGTAGCCCTTGCCGCCAAGCTTCTCGTCGCTCCAGCGCAGCATCTTGAGGTCGTCCTCGAAGGGGTGCTCGCGGAACCAGTCGATGTACTTGTAATCGGTGATGCCCGCCTGTCGCTGAGGCGACCAGATCTCCGTCGTCCATGCGAAGACGCCCCGGTGCTCGTACATCCAGTCGTCGAAGACGCCGGTGATGACCTCTTTCGGGTGGTATTTGAACTCGTGGTAGTTCGAGATCGCGGGATATCCGGTCATCTCCTCGCCCTTCTTCCCGATCGCCTTGAACGCCCAGATGTCCTCGGGCGGAAGGTCGTCATCTGGCATACGGCTCGGTGGGCGAAGGTGCACACCCGAGAAGGTGTGGAACGTAACTGCGCCGCAGATGTTGGGCCGCTCCACAATAGCCTGAACCGCGGCACGGATCTCCGGCTCGCTTGTCGGGAATGGACCTGCTCCATGCTGCTCGTGCTCCTGGCGCCAAGCAGACGGGAAGTTGCGGTTCATGTCCAGCCCTTCCTTGATCTTTCGTCCGCGCATGGTGAGCTGATCGTAGTTGTGGAAGAGCCCCTCGGGTAGGAGCCGGTAGTACTTGCCGCCAGTCTCCCCAGGCTCTCGCTTCTTCAGGAGGCGCGGATCTTCCTCGGCGACCTTCCAAGGTCCGTTCGGATCCTTCAAGCGAATGTTCAGGATGCGGCCGTCACCATCGATGTCCGACCGCTCCAGACCGTAGGGATCGTCCTCGTCGTAGGGATAGGGTCGAGTAGAGCTGCGGACGATCCGTGGAGGGTTTTCCAGCGCCCATTCCGCGCCGTCCGGGTTCAGTCGCGGCACGACATAGAGTGCACGCTCGGCGAGCAAGCGCTGGGCGTTGGGCGTTGGACGTTGGGTGAGAAGGTCGATGACCATCAAAGACGCAGTCGAAGCACTCACTTCGCTCGCGTGGATATTGCCATCCACCCAGAATGCGGGTTTGTCCTTGGCCGGGCCGGTCTCCCGGTCCGTTAGGGTCAGAAGCCAGATGTCGCGTCCCTCGTGACTCTTGCCGATGCTTGTAACCTCGACCAGCGACGGAAACTCCTGCTCGTAGGCGTGAAGCAGCGCAGTCAAGTCGGCGTAACGGTAGTAGCGATCAAAGGCGATCTCTGGCATTTAGCGCCTCGCAAGGACGATGTCGAATGCCGCTGGGCCGACGTTCAGCGTGTCCGGAGACAGCGCCGACAACGTGCCATCGGAGTTGACCGCGAACTGCGACACCGTTCCATCGTTCACGTTCGTGACGTAGACGAACTGGCTCGTGGCGTTTACCGCAACTCCGTAGGGTGCGTTTCCTGCCGCGATGGAAGCGGGCGTAAGAGCAGTTAAGTTGCCGCTCGCAACATTGAACGAGTACTGACCCACCGGGCTTCCGGCCTGGCCAGCGTTGAGATTGGCTTGGTAGGCGAAGCGTCCATCCAAGGTGAAGGCAAGCCCCTTCGGCGACGCCCCCGCAGTTGCGACGACGCCATTGGTGTCCAGCGATCCGTCGGAATTAATACCGTATTGCTGAATGTTGCCGGCATCCAGCCCGGCGAATAGCGAACCGCCGTCCGGCGACACCGTAAGTTGGGTGACGTTGTCGCCCGTGTCGTAGGAGGCGGTTGGCAACGGCGTGAGCTTGCCGCCGACGCCGATCGCATACGCGTCGATCTGATGAGTCGAAAAGCCGCCCGCGTACAGATACTTGCCATCAGGTGTGGCAACGAGGGCGTTCCCATCTGTAACCGTTGGCACCGAGGCTGGGGATATCGCATTCAGCGCACCGTCAGAGGTCGTGAACTGCGCGATCGAGTTGTGCGTAGTGTCGAGGACATACACATAACCTTGAGGCGTGGTTGCAATCGCCGCCGGTCCCGCAACTGTTACGCTGGCAGGCGAGAGCGGGCTGAGCTTCCCGTTCTTCTGTATGGAGTATTGGTAAACCTTGTCCTGCTTTCCAGCGGCAGCATAAAGAAACTTTCCATTGCCTGAGCGGGCGAGCGTCGTCACTCCCGTGGCGGTGACTTCGGCGGGAGCCAGAGGTGTAAGCTGGCCGTTGCTTGCAACCTCGAACTGGCGAATCCCATCGCCATTGCCCACATAGGCGTACTCATGGACGAGTGTGATCTTGTCGCTCGTGCCACCGCAGCCGACAAGGAGAAGAGCGCCGGCGAAGCCGATCGCGAGAAATCCGAGCTTGCTCACGGAAGCAAGTATGCCAGAGTCCCCGCGCGGAGTTCCTTTTTTGTGGAGATTCCGCCGAGGCAGCGGTGAGCGGCTATCAGGTAGCAGTCCTGCCCAACCTCCCTTCTGCCATTCCGCTGTTCCGCTATTCCGCTATTCGAATCCCCCTTGCGCGAACCCTCACGCATCGGTCATAATTCTCAGGCTGTCCCGCATCGAGGGCTTGCAGCGAGGAAATTCCATGGCTAAGAAGAGCGAAGCCCGCGAGATCATCCGGATCGTGTGTACCGAAGACGGGAAGAACTACTACACGACGACCAAGAACAAGCGCAATACGACCGAGCGCTTGGAGATCATGAAGTACAACCCGCGCCTGCGGAAGCACACGCTGCACCGGGAGAAGAAGTAATGCCCAATCCTAAGAGACGACACAGTCACCAGCGCACCGCGTTGCGCCGCACGCACTACGTAGCCGAGATGCCCCCGATCGTGGTCAACAAGCAGATGGGCGGCGAGCCGTTCCGGCTCAACCACAACGCGACTCCGGATGGCTACTACAAGGGTCGCCGGCTGCCAGGCTTCAAGGACTGAGCAGGCTAGATCGAAAAGCCGGAGGTGCGAAATCGCACCTCCGGCTTTTTTGTTTAGAGAGTCCTGGCGAGGACATGACTGTCCTGCCCGTCATCCCAATGGTGCTCGGCCACTATGCTGTAGCCGCGTCGCTGATAATAATCCGCCAGTTCCGGCGCTCCCATTCGCGTGTCGCAAGCAAGCTCCGCAGCACCGCCCTCACCCGCCGCCTGCTCGGCAGCTACGATCAGTCTCGCTCCGATTCCCGTGCCCTGCAAGCTGGGCTCGACCGCGAACTGGCCGAAGAACCACACGCCTGGGCGCGCGTAGTATTCGGGTGAATGCTCCTTCGGCCCGGAGTAAACGGATATCGATCCGACAAGCCGCCTGCCCTGGACTGCGACGAAGTTGATGGCCCCGTTGAGGCGGTCGCGCGTCGTTTCGTTGCCCTGATCGACTGCGGTGAAGAGTAGGCCGCGCTCACCCCACTTTGCATAGGCTCGATGCAGCAAAGCCGTGAGTTCTTCGACGGAGTCGCCAGACTCCCACTCACGGATGACAATCTCCTCCACCGGCGGATTTTACGCAGCTTCGGCTCTGGCTAACCCGTCACAATCAAAGGGCCCATGATTGTCGAGCTTTCGGTCGAGAACATCGCGATTATCGAGCGAGCTCACGTCGCGCTTGGCCCCGGCTTTACGGTTCTCACCGGCGAAACCGGTGCGGGAAAGTCGCTTCTCATCGACGCGATCGAGCTGGCTCTGGGCGAGCGCGCGGACTTTGATCTGGTCCGCAGCGGCGCAAGAACCGCGAATGTCTCCGTCGCAATTGACCTTTCCCACCGGCCAGACCTCTTGAAGTCATGTGAGGAGATGGGCATTCCGCTCGAAGGGTCCATGCTCTACATCCAGCGAGAATTGATGGCGGAAGGGCGTTCCCAGTGCCGTGTCGGCGGCAAGCTCGTGCCCGTCAACAGCCTTCGACAGCTGGGAACCATGCTAGTCGACCTCCACGGGCAGCATGACCACCAAGCTTTGCTCCATCCGGAGAGGCATGTCGAATACTTGGACCTCTGGATCGGCGCTCCTGCTTCGCACGCTCTCGCGCAAGTCGCTACGGCACACGCAAGGGCACAACAAGCCAAAGCTAAGTTGGACTCTATTCGTGCCGGAATGCGGGAACGGGAGTACCGGCTGGACCTCCTTCGTTTTCAAGTGAACGAAATCGAGTCCGCCGGACCTCAGCCTCGCGAGAGCGAAGAACTGCAAGGCCAGCTCACGCGCCTGCAGCACGCCGAAAAGCTTGCCAATGCCGCATTTGCAGCTTTGGAGGTTTTGTCGGATGGGGAGGTCAACTCGGTGGATCTGCTTGCATCCGTAACCTCGGGCCTTGGTGCAGTCGAGCGATACGACGGAAGCTTGTCTCCTGTTGTTGAGGGTCTGAACGAATCACTCGTGCAGCTCCGAGAGGCCGCTCACGAACTCAGCGCTTATGCGGAGGGGCTGGATGCCGATCCAGCGCAGCTCGAGGAAATCGCAGGACGACTCGATGTTCTGAAGCGGCTCCACCGGAAATATGGCGGCGCAGCCGAGACCGGCGCACTGCCAGGAATAGCGTCGCCCGAGGAGGAAGTGCTTGCGTTCCTCGACAGAGCAAAGTCAGAACTGTCTCTGCTGGAAAGCGCGGATGAGAGTGAAGAAGAGTTGGCGATGCGCCACGAAGCCGCCCGAACTGAGCTGCTGAAGGTCAGCAACACGCTAACCGCGCTTCGTCAAGAACGAGCCCTTGAATTCGACCGACTCGTAGCCAAACAGCTAGGCGACCTTGGTATGGAGCGCTCGATCTTCCGCACCGAAATGATCAGCCGTGAGCCGGACGCTACAGGCGCGGACGATATCCAGTTCTTCTTTTCGGCCAATGCAGGCGAGCCGGAAAAGCCTCTGAGCAAGATCGCCTCTGGTGGCGAAATCTCTCGCGTGATGCTCGCGATCAAGAGCGCGTTCGCAGGGCGAGCCGGCGTGCCGACTCTGATCTTCGACGAAGTGGACGCCGGGCTTGGTGGCAGGGCGGCGGCGACAGTCGCCGCGAAAATCGAAGAACTCGCAGCGCACTACCAGGTCCTCGTGATCTCCCACCTCCCGCAAATTGCGTCACGCGCCGCATCGCACTACAGGATCGAAAAGGCGGAGTCCAATGGCCGAGTCGTGGCTCAAGTGCGCCGACTCAATGATCAGGAACGGGTCGAAGAAGTTGCTCGCATGTTAGCGGGCGAATTGGTCACGAACTCCGCGCTGGAAAACGCGCGGGAAATGCTCACCCGCTAGCGGCGCTGGGTACGGTTCATCGACAGCCAGTAAAGGCCAAGTTGCCGAACCGCGTCCATGAACTCGTCGAAGTCCACCGGTTTGCGCACGTAGGAATTCGCGCCCAAGTTGTAGCTCTCGACGATATCACGCTCCTCATCCGAGGAGGTCAGGACCACAATCGGCATGGTCTTGGTCCGCTCGTCTTTTCGCACACGCTCGAGCACCTCGAGACCGTTGACCTTCGGTAGCTTTAGGTCTAGGAGCAGAAGGTCGGGAAGCTTGGGCGTGATCGTGCCATCTCCGAAAAGGAATTGCAGGGCTTCTTCGCCGTCGCGCGCCACGCGAATAATATTCGGCACCTCACTCCTGCGCATGGCGCGCAGCGTCAGCTGCTCGTCATCCGCGTTATCCTCCACCAGCAGAATCGTTTTAGGTTCTGAAGCCAAGTGAGCCCTTCCCTACGCCTACTTAAAGGCGCACGACGAAAATTATGCCTCAAATGGGTGACTGCCGTTAAGGGGATTGAGTTCTAAACCACAACAAAACATAGGTCGGGATCGTAAGGATAGGTAGCCTCGTTAGTAGGTTGTATGGAGCCCGCCCTTTATCCTCTGCTCCGCCAAATCGTGGATCCTCGCGATCTGCACCGCTTCTCCGACAAGGAGCTCATCGAGCTTGCGGACGAAGTACGGCAGGCGATCCTCGACAAGGTAAGCATAACCGGAGGCCACTTCTCCTCCAATCTGGGCACCGTGGAGCTCACGGTGGCTCTCTACGCTGCCTACTCCATTCCCCCTGATAAGGTGGTGTGGGATACCGGACACCAGGCCTACCCGCACAAGCTGCTGACGGGCAGGTTGGATCGTTTTGACACCCTGCGCAAGCACAAGGGGATGAGCGGTTTCCTTCATCGTGAGGAGCACGAATTGGATGTATTCGGTGCAGGTCACGCGGGTACGGCCGTTTCGGCAGCACTCGGCTTTGCGTGCGCACGCGACCAACTCGGCGGCACCGAAAAGGTCATTGCTATCGTGGGCGATGCTTCGATCGCGAGTGGGATGAGTTGGGAAGCTCTGAACCACGCCGGAGAGTTACAGACGGACATGACGGTCGTGCTCAACGACAATCGAATGTCGATCGCTCCGAACGTGGGCGCGATGACGAACTATCTCGCCAAGCTCCGCTCGCGGCCATGGCTTCAGGATCTCGCGGGCAAGGCTAAGCGGGTCGTTGAGAGGATGCCGTCCCCGCTCACGAAGATGGCAGCGGGTTTCCGCCACGGAATTACGCACTACTTGGCGCCTGACCAGGTCGGCACTATTTTCGAGGAGATCGGACACGAATACATCGGACCGGTCGATGGCCACAGTTTGCCAGTGCTGCTGGAGGTATTTCGAAACGTTCGCGAGCTTCGAGGTCCCATTTTCGTGCATGCGATTACGGTCAAGGGTAAAGGCTACGAGCACGCGGAAAGCGATTCCAGAAAGTGGCATGGAGTGGCGCCTTTCGATTTGGATACGAGCGTTATCTCCAAGTCTGCCAGTACGCCAACCTATACGCAGGCCTTTGGGGATGCCGCGATCGAGTGCGCAGAAGCCGACCCGGCCGTTGTCGCGATTACAGCGGCGATGCCAGATGGCACGGGCCTAACTGAGTTCGCAGCCAAATTCCCGACCCGCTACTACGATGTCGGCATCGCGGAGCAACATGCCGTTACCTTTGCTGCCGGGCTCGCCGCCGGGGGAATGAAGCCGTTTTGCGCGATCTACTCCACATTCCTTCAACGAGGATATGATCAGGTTTTACACGATGTTTGTATACAAAACTTGCCTGTGCGGTTCTTCCTCGATCGCGCCGGCCTCGTCGGAGACGATGGCCCAACCCATCACGGGGCGTTCGACATCTCCTTTCTCTCGAGCATTCCGAACATGTCGTTGCTCGCTCCAAGAGACACCACCGAGCTACGAGAAATGACCCGTTGGATGGCCGACTATGATGGCGGCCCATCCGCGGTCCGCTATCCGCGCGGGTCCAGCGACGATCGCCTGCCAGAGCAGCGAACACCGATCGTCCTGGGTAAAGCCGAGGTCTTGAAGACTGCTTCCGAAGGCACGTCGAAGCGATTAGTGCTGATCGGGATCGGCAGCATGGTTGCCCCCGCGTATGAAGCTGCCACGGCACTGGAATCTGCCGGTATCGGGGTGACGGTCATCAATGCTCGATTCGCGAAACCGATTGACTTCGAAACTCTGCGTGAACACACCGAAGGCGCAGATCTGGTTGTCACCCTCGAGGAAAACGTCGTCCAAGGTGGCTTCGGCCAAGCTGTACGCGAGGCGCTCCAGTGTCCCGTCCAGATAATTGGTCTACCGGACGAGTTCGTGGAGCATGGCGCCCAGCCGGTCTTGCGATCTCAAGTTGGGCTGGACGCAGGCTCCATCGCCAAGCGAGTGTCCGAAAGCCTCGGACTGAGCAGCGCCGGAAAGGTAAAATCACCTTAATGGCGAACTGGAAAGAAGGAGATCACGTGCGCGTGGTCGTCCGCAACGTGACCGAGGATGACCGCAAGAAGAGCCGCTACTTCGACCACATGGGTGGTCTTACCGGCACGGTTCAGAACATCTACGCGGACGACGAGATCGCCATCAAGGTCGATCAGGAGAGTCTCAGCAAGATCTCCGAAGATGTCCACAAGGAATCAACGAAGAGGATGCAGCAGCGTTTCTCCCGCGAGATCAGCGAGGAGCAGAAGAAGCAACTCACCAAAGAGGAGTTGGACTTCCAGCCCCACTATGTGATGCTTGTGCACGCCGCCGATTTGGAGAAAGCCTAAGCGTGGCGGCCCAGGATTTTAGCTTCGACATCGTGTCCAAAGCAGACATGATGGAAGTCAAGAATGCCATCGATCAGGCGCAAAAGGAGCTCCACAACCGCTACGACCTGAAGGGCACAAAGTGCGATATCGAGGCGGAAAAAGAAGACATCACCCTCATCGCGGACGATGAGTTTCGCATGGACCAGCTAAAGGACATCGTCTTCTCGAAGATGATTAAGCGCGGCATTGACGCGCGGCAGATCGAGTGGGGCAAGTTGGAGCCGGGTGCGGGCATCTCCGTCAAATGCAAGCTGACTCTGAAGCAAGGGATTGCTCAGGACAAAGCCAAAGCGCTCATTAAGCAGATCAAGGACAAAGGCTTGAAGGTTCAGGCGCAGATTCAGGGCGACGAGATCCGGGTGTCGAGCAAGTCCAAAGACGACCTGCAGAAGGCGATCACCTTTGTGAAGGGCTTAGACCTGGATTATCCCGTCGACTTCATCAACTTCCGCTAAACAGCGGAAGCGAGCGGCAGCGTCTCTCGACGCTCCGTGAAGGTGTGCTGCGGAGCAAGCACGTGCATGGGGCCCATGGTGTCGTTCCAGACGGATCGGTCGCGGCCCATGAACGAGTAGTACACGAGGGAGCCGTCCTTTGTTTTGGTCCAGCGTGAGATGCCCGTGCCACTGCGGAGGAGCACATACATGCCTGCAGGAATCTTCTCTTCCTCGCTGAACGCGTGAGCCGCTCGGAACATGTCGTCGCTGGCGATAGCGGACTCACTCATGACCACATGGCCCCGCAACACGATTCGCAAGGAGCCTTGGTTTTGAAGAAGAACGAACTCTTCACTCGGGTTGGCGCTTTTCTGTACGGCGACGATACGGATCATGCAAAAGCTCTCCGGCAATCCTGTTCTAAATAATGACGGACCGGAGCCGATTCTTGCAGCCGCGAACTGCATTATTCGCCAATTAACGCAATTTCAGGAACTTCATCCATCTCGGCCTGACGCCGCGCAAAGAAGGTCTCCGCGAAGTAGACGGAGTCCGCCGCAAGATGCCGGAAAGCTTCCCGTTGCCGCTTCCGCTCACAGGGATTCCACGAACGTTCGATCGAAGGCCGGTGATCGGTTGTGAACTTCGCCGCGATGACCTGGAGTGCGTTTGAAAGCGGATACAGGCGTCGATACAAGGGCAGATGTGCCCGCAAAGCTTCGACGGATAGGCGGCCGACCATTTCAGGGATGGCTTCTGAGCAGGCAAAGGGCATCCGTAGCCGCACTTCCCATCGGACGTGGTCTTCGACGACGTCGCCCCACGCGTCCATTGCGGCGAGGATCTCCAACTCGTCGTCAACCTCTTCCGAGTTGATTAGGAGGTGGTGAAACGCGGCGCATCCCACGAGGCCGTATCGCAGAGCTAAGGACAGAACGAAACTCGAAGGGCTTAAGCCATCTGCGTTGGGCACACGATACTGCACGCACCTGAGCGCTTGCATGGTCGTGATGTCGGCCCGTTCCTCAATCGGTCTCATCTCGTGTTATCCCGCCTATCCCCCTTACGACAGAGTGCAACGGGAGCGAGGTTCCGAAAATTGGAGGATTGGGGAAAACTACGAGGGTGGGAGGAACGAGACGGAAATGTAGCTCTTCCAACCGTCGAGTTCCCATCGCTCGCAATGGTAGAAGAAGCCGCCCGAGGCAATCGGGCTGAAACTCTGTCGCATCTTCTGAAGGCCATTGCCCATTCGCACCGGTTCGCTTAACATCACCAACGAGCCATCGACGAAGGTTCCTGAGCAGATGAAAGGATCGAGTGCTCTTGTTGAAAAAGCCCAAGAACGAAAACAGCCGTTGTCCTCGTCGTATGTGATTAAGAGCCTAAAAGTATCGACTCCGAGCGTGGGTATATCGGCGAAGTAGTCAACGCGCACGTACCGGTCGCAGCTTTCGCGGGAACCTGAAACAAAAGCCTTATAGTGGAGAACTTCTCCGTCCGGCTGGTACATGGCCTCGACGCCTTGGCCCTCCCCCAGGAGAAAGTCAAGTTTCTGTAATTGAATTACAGGAAGATTGATGCGGGTTATTTCAGACATAGCCGACCCTAAAACATCGAAATTATAAGACGAATTTTCCAAATTGGCAAGGAACTTTCCAGCGTCCTCTTCCGCTAGCCTTCGCGGCACATAATACGTGCATGAAACCGCAATTATCGTTCTCTGCGGCCGCCGCGATGATGTTCCTTTTGAACGCCGCCGCAGCTCAATCAGTGGTTGGCACGTGGCACGGTCGCTTTAGTGTAGACACCAGTAAGTTGCCCAAGGTGACCGACCTTAAGCAGAAACAACTGTTGAGCGATGGTCTGAAGCGCATGCACACCACATTGGGTCGAGCGGTGATGACCCTCACCTTAAAGGGTGACAAGACTTACCGCTTCGTAGGTGAAAACCTTCCCGGTCCCAACAAGTCGTCTCACACGGAAGGCACTTACGCCCAAGTGGGCAATACGCTTACTCTAACAACAAAGAAGGAGAACGGTAAGCCGCCTAAAGGCGAAGCGCTTAAGCCTCATAAACTAACCGTGGAAGGCAGTCACCTCGTCCGCAAATTGGAGGGTGCCGGCCAAGTGAGGATATCCATAATTTTTGGCCGCTAGGGCTGACGCTCCTCCGAACCGGATGCCGCAGCGCCGCTACTGGCCCTGTTTTGCAGGGCATCGGCAGCCATCCAAGGAAGGTACACGGCGGCAATCATGAAGCCGAAGCCCGTAACGAGCTGCGTGTAAACGGAAGATCCCGTGCGCACGAGAATAAAGTAGAGCAAGATGCCAATGGACGTGAGCGTTGTACGCGCTCCGATGATCACCATCTTGCCCACGGGGCTCCGCTTCTTGTCCAGGCCC
>Ga0070660_100000676_pt1 | contig 22556 bp, 25 predicted proteins | sample KBSC33metaG_FD_64670 | JGI IMG/M metagenome (GOLD analysis project Ga0070660, IMG submission 64670) | Corn rhizosphere microbial communities from Kellogg Biological Station, Michigan, USA - KBS C3-3 metaG | ecosystem: Host-associated > Plants > Roots > Rhizosphere > Soil ... | reverse complement strand
CAAATTGAATCACAGTCGAGAGTAACTGAGGTTAGGCGCGCGGCAGCATTCCCTGCAATTCGCTGCTACGCTGGCAAATTACAGGGAAAATCGATCCTACTGCGGCTGCGGAAAGGCGGCGTTTTGAGCGAAATCCGGCCCTTTTCGCGGAAAACTGACGGCTGGTCGGCCTATGAAAACAGGGAATTCAAACCGCGTGAGCAGGGAAACCTAAGCGGCCTAACAGCGAACCCATCTCAACCTGAGGAAATGCTCGAGGCTAGCCGCCCCAAAGCGCCTCGCTCCGTTCGCTGCCTGTTCGACATATGAGCGCGTTTGTTCTAAAGTTGCTCAGCGTGCCAAGGAGATCGGAAAATGTCGTTCCGTGCCGCAATTATCGACCGAGCAATCGACGAACTCAAGCCCTACCCGCGTAATGCCCGTACGCACTCGCGAAAGCAGATAAAGCAAATCGCTTCGAGTATCGAGCGGTTCGGATTCACGAACCCTGTCCTTACTTCGGATGAGTGTGAGATCATCGCCGGGCACGGCAGGGTAGAGGCCGCCAAGCTCCTCGGAATCAAATCAATTCCGACCATCACCCTCTCACATCTCAGTGAGGAGGAACGGAGGGCGTATGTTCTCGCCGACAACAAGCTTGCGCTCAATGCCGGATGGGATCGAGAGATTCTCGCTATCGAACTCCAGGCCCTCGTGGATCTCAATTTCGACCTTGAGGTGACAGGATTCAGCCTGGCGGAAGTAGACTTCGCCCTCGATGAATTCGCAGACTCTGATCCCGACGGCTTTGATAAGCCTGAAGATGTCGTTCCCGAAGTCAGGGGGCCGGCAATCACTCGCCAGGGCGACTTGTGGATCCTTGGGCGGCACCGTCTCGTTTGCGGTGATGCCCAAGATCAGAATTCATTTCAGGCACTCCTCGGCGAGGAGAAGGCGGATCTGGTGTTCACCGATCCGCCCTACAATGTGATGATCGATCGCAATGTGTGTGGTCTCGGTTCGGTCCGGCACCGCGAATTTGCATTCGCATCGGGAGAGATGAGCCGCGGACAGTTCACCGCCTTTCTCAAGACTACGCTCGGGAATGCTGCGGCCGTCATGCGCGATGGCGCAATAGCCTTCGTCTGCATGGACTGGCGCCACATGCGCGAGATTCTGGAGGCCGGCGAAGAGGTCTTCACGGAGCTTAAGAACCTGGTAGTCTGGAACAAGACCAATGGCGGGATGGGTAGCTTCTACCGCTCCAAGCACGAGCTGATCTTCGTGTTCAAAGTTGGAACGGCCGAACACACGAACAGCTTCGGTCTCGGGGAGACCGGCCGCTATCGCACCAATGTCTGGGATCATGCGGGGATCAGCTCGCTGGGGCCAGACCGCTCTGATCAACTGGAGATGCATCCAACCGTGAAACCCGTCGCGCTCATTGCGGATGCGGTTCGCGACTGTTCCAAGCGGGGAGAGATCATCCTCGATTGTTTCGGGGGTTCCGGATCGACGCTGATTGCCGCCGAAAAGACGGGCCGGCGAGCCCGCATGATCGAATATGACGAGCTTTACTGCGATACGATCCTGCTCAGGTGGGAGCAGCTCACTGGAAAGCGCGCCGTCCGTAGCCGCGACCAGTCCACCTTTGAAGATCTTGTGGAACTTAAATCCGTAGCTGCGGGAGGACGGCAATGACCTTCCGTTCCGACGACAATGGTGCTGAGGAAGCTCCGCCGGCACAAACCGCGTACGCGGTCGGGTACGCCAAGCCGCCCGCGGAACATCGGTTCAAGAAGGGAAGGTCAGGCAACCCGAACGGTAGACCCCGTAAGCCGAAGGGTCCCAAGAGGCCCGAGTGCGACACACAGCTCGCGAAAAAATACCTGCTCGAGGAAGCCTATCGGCCAGTGACACTTCGGGAGGGCGACCAGCTGATTCAGCTCCCGGCCATTCAGGCTGTATTCCGGGCAATGGGCGTCTCGGCGATGAAGGGCAACCGGTACGCCCAGCGCTTCCTGACCGAGCTGGTTCAGGGAGTCGAAGCGGAAAATCGAAAGAGTGAGCTCGAATACCTCGATGTCGCCATCACCTATAAGACCAACTGGGAGCGCGCGATCGATCAGGCACGCGAGCTTGGCGAGGTCGAGCCGCAGCCGATCCCGCATCCGGACGATATCATTCTGGACTTCGTGGCCGGGACGGCGACCGTTTGCGGGCCTATGACCAAGGAGGACAAGGCGAATTGGGACATGGTCCTGGGGATGCGCGACATGGCGCAGGGTTTGATCAGCGAGTTTGCCGGAAAGTATCGAACCACACGAAGCGATAAGAGGCCATTACTCCTAGAGGCATGGAAATCGGTGCAAAAGCGGTTCGATCAGATCAACGATGATTTGCCGAAGCGATATCGGAAGGAACTTCAGGATCGCTGTTGGCTCGAAGGCGCTTCACGGCCGGGATCGCAGCGGACCTGCAAGTGGCCCGGGGAAGACTTCTAGCGGCCCTGTCCCCGGCCAGACCGCGGTCGGCGTACAATGGAAGCTCTTCCCGGCCAAGAGCACGGGCGTCGCAGCGAGTGCGTCTGCTGGCGGGAGGAAATTCCAGCCGACTAATGCGATTGCAAACTTGGTCAGAAACTTCACGGGTTATCCCCTGAGCCATTGGGCAACGCCACCGTGGCGACTGCAGGTTCCACGACGGTGCTCGCTGAAGCTGTACGTACCATCTCGACAGCGGGCGCTGGCTCCCACCGGTGCTCGGACGGCCTTAATGGGCCGATGTACGCAGTGACCGCTCGAATTGATGTAGGAGTCCGATCCGCACGCCGCGGCTATCGGCCGCGCGTCGGCTGAAGCTGCCTTAGGTCCGAACGTTGAAACCGGCGCGGCAACCGCGAGGAGTGCCAACGCAACAATGCTCGGCAGCCGCATGGCAGCACACTCTCCCCTGCCTTTTTCCGAGCGCTGTCACGAAACTCCCGCGCTCCCGGCGAGTCAAGCTGATGGCAGCTCGTGCCGGATATTGCGGGCTATTTCTCTGCCTGCTCGACGCTGGGCAACCGGTAGTCCAATTCGAAATAAAGACTCCGGCACCTTCTGATCCGCCATTCGACATGGCGCCGCCATACCTTCCGGCCATCCACCAGGTTGACGGGCAGCCATGCGAAAGCGCGCTGCCACTCGTAATTCAAGATTTTCCCTCCAAGGGCCCATTCAGTAGCATTTGAAGCTTCTCACAGGCGATTCGGCGACGAAATTTTCTCACTGCTGCTGTTGGCTTCGAGCGGTCGGGCCAGCTTTCACTTAGGCGCCGCGGCTGAAGCCGAAGAGCCAGATCGCGTCGCCCTCTTCATAGTGGGTGCAGAGGAAGCGGTAGGCATCGAGGACATTGTCGTCGAGGCCGTAACCGGTCGCGAGACCGAGGAACTCGCGAACGCGCTGCTTGATCAGCTGCCAGCTGTCGTAGTCGCCCACCGTGCCGACGCCCGGACTGTAATAGACGAGCTGGTCGTCGGTCTTTTGCAGGACTCGATAGAGCTTAAGAACATTCGAGAGCTGGTCGTTGATCTGGTTACCAGTGCCGTCGCAGCAGATGACCGATATCCTTGCTCAACGCCGATCCTCGCTCACCCGTCGCCGCACGTCTTGATTACTCGATCCTGGGGCACGCCGTGACACTCGCAAGCGGTGGCGGAGCAATCGGCTGCGTGACGCCCGTTGCCAGCGCCCTCTCAAGCAGGTTGGCCAGACGTGCACCGGCAAGGGCTACCTGCTTTTCAGCTGTAGATCCCACCCGCTGCTTGTAGCGGGTCGTCACATAGTAAGGACCCTTTGCGGGGCCAATCGGGGACCGGTAGGCGACTGTCTTCGCTAGCTCGAGGCTCTCCCGGGCCCATTCTCCAGGATCGGTGATCTGGGCCGCCGCGTCGTCGGCGTCCGGAAGGCAGTGCGACGAGGTCCCACCGGAAACGACGCAGGCGAGGACGAGCGCCGAGTGAACGCTTTCGCTGTTGCCGAGGGCGCCGTCCCAAAAGCCGTGAAGCGTGTTGTAGCGGTCAGAACAGGCCTTTCCCCGGACGCAGAGAGTCACGCCGTTGCCACCGCCGTCCCCGTCAGCATCTCCTTGCGTAAACCGGCTCGTCGCATGGAGCGGCTGGTGAATGTCGCCGACTACATGCAGGAGCCAAGAGAGGTCGTAGGATTTGACGTCGTCGCTGACGGCGGGATCGGCAAGTGCGGCCGTTAGCGCCCGGATCTGAGTGACCGCATTCGGTTCTTCCGGACTCTGGAGCGTCGTGCCGTCGGTCGAGAACGGCAGGTCATCAAAGTGCCAATATCTATGCTGAAGGCAGTCGGCGTAGCCGATGTTCTGAGCATCGGTTGGCAGATGATGCGGCTTGTTGCTCTTGTCGCTGTACGTTGACTTGATTTCGTCGGGCCACGTCGCGGCCTTGAGGAACATGCCCGCCTCACGATCCACCGCCGGAACGTTGGCGACCAGCGCGGTCATATCGGGATTGAGCTTCAGCAGTGCTACGGCCTTGCTTCTGGCCTCGGGCGAAAGCCGCTTCCAGGCGGCCGCGGCCACCGTCATGTGGCCTCTTGCGTTCCAGCCTAGCGCCGCCTGCGGCAACAAAACTGTGGCGGCGGCGGTACCGACAAGAAGCCGGCGCATTAAACCTCGAGAATGTCCGCTCATTGCCGCGCTCCCCCTTCAGCGGAAACTCCCGCCGACAATGCAGGTCAGCTCATACGCAGCTTCGGCACGCTGGCCTCGGGACTATCGGTCAAGGTGAGTGTTCGTGCAAGCCGCTCGGTCGGCGAGCTCCCGAGCACCAAGTTCGGGTCCTGTGGCGGCTCAGTCGCCATGCGACCCGGATGGGGAGGGCGATCAAGCCGGCCGGAGGGACAGCGCCGTCGCTGCGGCGGCGATGCTGTAAACCGCATAGAGCTCATCGAGCGGAACGGGTGCACCGAGCAGCACCCGTCCCCCGTTCGATTCGGTACGCCAGGGTTTGGTGGCGTTGCAATTCCTACATTCCAAGCGCTGTGTTATGCGGGCTTTGCTCCCGGCGTCCCGCACTTGGCGTAGTGCCCCTTGGCGTCACGGCACTTCGTCGGCTTTGCCGGTGCGGGCTTCGTGCATTTCACAAACTTGCCCTTGGCGTCACGGCACGGCGCGCCTGCAGGAGCCGCGGATGAGCTGGCGATGAGACCGAATGCTGACAGCGCAATTACGAAATTTCGCATGATTTTCTCCCTATTGCCGGAGTCCAAGCTTATCCGACCGAATGGGGACTCCCGCTGACGCGGAAATTACATCGCTGCAATGCCGGATCGCCAATGGCAGTTTCGACCCATTGCAGACATTAGGGTTCGATGCGGTGCTTTGTGGGGCACGCGCACTGAAGCCAGCTCCGCAAACTTCCGCCTCCGGACTCCTACGGATAGTGTGACGCTGCGGACCGGCTAAGCCGACTTCACATCGAACTCGGAGACGCGGGATGACCTTGGGCTTGGCATTGTTGGCCGCTTTAGCGGCGAACGCTACGGCGGCGCCGGTCGTCTCCTACGACGCAACGACCGATTTCAGCCCCTATCGCAATTATAGCTTCGTGTTCACGCACCCACCGGGGCACTTGGATCCAAACCTCTATCGGCAGGTGCGGGTCGCGATCGACCACTCGCTCGGAGCGCACGGTTTCGGCCATTCCAGCCCCGGCGATTTCGCAGTCGCCTTCACGGTCGGGCCGCGTGCAAAGGTGCACGCGACGGACTATGGCCATTACGCCTTTTACTATAGTCCGGAGGAAGCGGCTCTGCATCGGGCCTGGGTCAATCGCGAGCTTGCCGACCGCAGCGATCGTGACGACACGCTCTCGATCGACATCTACGACACCTACACGAAGCGCTCGATCTGGCATGGCATCGCGCCGGCACCGATCGGACCGCACATGCGCCAGGCGCTAGTGGAGCATGAGGTGAACGAGGTGCTGAGGCTGTTTCCGCCGAAGAAGTGATCGCCGGCGACCGACGTCTACGCGGTCTTGCTCGTCGTTCGCGCACGGTGGGTGAATATCATCCTCGTGTTCTTCGCGTTGGCTTATTAGGGGTGGGGTTGTCGGCATCCGCGTAGGCGGTCCCTGACGAACTAAGGTCCGCTTCCGACCCATCGCTGCCAATATTGCACGACCATTTGAGCCGTGCCGCCTGCGGAACATTTGCGTGAGGTTGAACATTCCCATGCGCAGGAGTGGTCGATGCTGACAGGCTGCACAATCAAGTCTTGGTCGGACCGATCTGCGACGCATTTGCTTGCTGCGGTTCCCGTCGTGCTTCTTCTTGCTGCGTGCGCGACAACCCCGCCAACAGGGTCTGCAATAGCCAAGGTCAATCCCGCCAGCATCGCTGCCTCTCCGGCGACCTGGGATGGGCGCCAGGTTGAGGTCGTCGGGTTGGTCGTTTGGGAAGACGGCGCCTTCGGCCTCTACCAGGACTACGGTACCTATTGTCGCGGTGCCGAGCACGCCGCGCTGTATGCCCATTGGGCAGAGTGGCCTGGGGTGACGAAGAAAGACAGCCGCCGTCGGGCAATCGTGCAGGGAGTATTCCGCAACCGCCTGGGCACCAGACAACCGGACGGCAGCACGCTGAGCCTGGCTGCAGCTCCGGGGCCCGGCCCGCTGGAGCCGGGAACTGTCGTGAGGTGGCTGTCCAAACCTGAGCGCCCGTGTTCAAATCGTTCCTAGGTCATAGGCATCCTCGGCGAGGCCTAACGTTCGCTTTCCACCCATTGCGGACATAAGCGCGTCTGGTAGGCTCCGCCGCTGGCTTGGGGGGCAAGCATGGCGGACCAAGAGGCTGATATTTCGGTTGGTAAGGGCCCGCCAAAGCGCCAGCGCAAAGCCGATGCTTCAACCGCCGCGAGCTTGGCGATCGGCCAAGCCGGGGACGACGGCAGCGTGGCCGCAGAAGCAGCCGCTTTCCTTCGCGAACAACGTTCGCTGACCAAGCTTCAGGTCGACCATTTCAAGGCCGAGCATCACCACACGATTGCAGGCACCCGCGCATCGCGTGCGCTCGAGGCCATGAAGATCATCCTGCAAGGAGCCCTGACCCTGTTCGTGATCGCGGCGACGATCCTGTTCATCAACATGATCTGGAGCGCGTCGCACGATCACAGCCTAGTCATCGAACGCTTCGCAGTCCCGCCGGGCCTCGCCAACAGCGAGATCAGCGGCGAGCAGCTGGCCGGACTCGTCGCTGACAAGCTGGCCACCATCAATGCGACTGCCTCCTCGTTCCGCGCGGAGAACACCTTCGATGTCGACTGGGGCAAGGACATCAACATCGAGGTGCCGGGTTCCGGAGTCTCGCTCTCGGATATCGACCGGCTGCTGCGACAGCGCCTGGGGCATCAGACCCGCATCGGCGGCACTCTCTATCATCAGGGCGCGGGGCTGCGGCTGTCGCTGCACACCGGTCTCGGCGCAGCGGCCTCAGTCGACGGCACCGCCAGTGATTTCGATGCGCTGGCTCAAAAGGCGGCGGAGGCGCTGTCCGATGCCACGCAGCCCTATCGCTACTCGAAATATCTTGAGTTCAGCGGCCGTCCGGACGAGGCGTTGGCGGTCGCCCGGCGAACCGCCGAGAGTCAGGCGCCGGCGAATGAGCGGGCCTGGGCATGGGCGCAAATCTCCAACCTGCTTTCGGCGAAGGATGTCCCGAACTGCGTGCGCGCCGGCTATCGAGCCATCCAGCTCGATCCCGACAACGCGCTCGCCTATCTCAACACCTCGAACTGCGAGGCCTTTCTCGGGCACGACGGCCGCGCGACGGGATTGCAAGCCCGTTCCGTCGAGCTTGCCTCACACGGCGGAGGCGGCCTCAGCGTAGTCGGAATCGAGACCGGTTCGACCCTTAACCGGGGGTGGGGATATTATCTGACAGGCGATCCCGGCGCTGCGGCGCGCATCTTCAGTCAGCCCGTCAATCACGTTTATGGGGGCTTGGCTGATGCCATGCCCTCATTCTACGCCAACGCCCTGATCGCGCTTCACGACGTCAGCGGCTCCTTGCGCGTTCCCGGCGCGCGGCATGACGATTACCTGCTCGGCCACCTCTATCTTCTGAACATATATTCGGCCCCCGATTTCGCCCGCGCCGCCGACGTTGGCGACTGGCAAGCCGCGCTGAAGCAAAACGATGCGGATCGCGCCATCCTCGCCGCGAACCCGGAAGGCCCCGAAATCGCGCGTTACGCCCGCGAGAGATTCCTCCTTCCGAACGGCGCTCGAGCGCTTGTCGAACTCGGCCGCGGCACCGAAGCCAGAGCGATCGTCGCGGCACTTCCGACCGATTGCTACCTCTGCCTGCGGACGCGCGCCTGGGTGATGGGCAGGACAGGCGATATGCAGGCGGCTAACCGTGACTTCGCGGTGGCGGTCGCGAGCAATCCGCGCCTTCCGTACGCGGACGTGGAATGGGGACGGCTGTTGCTGCTACAACGCGACGTCGTTGCCGCGGAAGCTCACTTGCGCCGCGCGGCCGACCTTGCGCCTCACTTTGCCGATCCGCTGAAATACCTTGGCGACGCCCAGTTCGCCTCGAAACGCTTTGACGCTGCCGCCGCAAGCTACGCGAGGGCGGCCGAACTCGCGCCTCGCTGGGGTGCCAACCAGCTAATGTGGGGCAAAGCGCTGTGGGAAGATGGAAAGCGCGACGAAGCCCGCCGCAAATTCGCATCCGCCCGCGCCATGGACCTCAGCGCGTCCGACCGCTCCTGGCTCGACCGCATCGCACGGTCATAGTGCCTGTCGGCTACATGCCATGATCCACGGACGGTGGCAGCCAGGCAACGGCAGCATTCCACCCATTCCTGCCATTACGCGCTGTTAGCGAGTCAACTCGGACCGTGCCGGCCCACGTCGACGATACGGTGCAGGCGGTTGCTCGCTTCCACGCCACCCATGAAGCGGATGCGAGTCCCTTACAGCGCCTGATTGAGCAGATAACGAGACGCGCGGGCAGCCCTGCGTTTATCGCGTTGCTGACAGTACTTGTTGTTACTTGGATAGCGCTCAATCTGGGGCTGATGGCGTTAGGGTACACCCCCGTCGACGAGCCGCCGTTTTTCTGGTTGCAGGGCGCGGTTGCTCTCGCCGCTTTGTACATGACGGTCTTCATCCTCACAACCCAACGCCGCGAGGACAAATTGGCCGGACTGCGTGATCAACTCACGCTTGAGCTATCGATCCTTAGCGAGCAAAAATCCGCCAAGATTATCGGGCTACTCGAAGAGCTGAGGCGAGACCACCCCGACATTTCCGACAGAGCGGATGAAAAGGCGGACGCACTCTCCACACCGGCAGATCCGGACGCAGTCCTCGACGCGCTCAAGGAGACGCAGGAACCGCTGCCCTGATGGGCGAGCGGTAATGTCAGCTTTCGACCCATTCCTGCCATTCGGTGGTCGGCAGCTTTCGATGCCTTAGCTCGCAAACACCACGCATATTCAGCCGACCTGAGAGAAAGGAGTGGTCGATCTCAGGGTTTCACCGGATCGTTTGCACGGGGAGTTCCAATAGGCTGCGCCACGCCAGGCCTCCTGAGGTGCAGCCGGCCGAAGGATTAGCGCCTCGGACGGTCGTTCTAAGGGGGCGTTCCTATGGACAGGAAGATCAGACTGGCAGGCTCCCTCGCGGCGGCCGCAGCGCTCATCGAAGGAGCGCTCTACCTCGCGCAAGCACGCATCGTCCGACCTGCCGGTACGCCTACCGGGCTTATGGCGGCCAGTCTTGCACAAGAAGGCGGCTATCTTCCGGATCCAAATCGAAAATATCCGGAGCGCGTGCTGTGGGGGGACGAGCACGTCCACACTGGCTGGTCAGTGGATGCTGGTCTGGCCGGGGCCACGCTCACGCCCGAAGATGCAGTCCGCTTCGCACGCGGTGAAATGGTCAAGTCGAACACGGGACAGGATGCGAGGCTGCAACGACCGCTAGATTGGATCGCCGTCACTGATCACAGCGACGCAATGGGGACCGTTGGCGAGCTGACCGGGGGCAATCCCGAAATGATGGCCGATCCGACCGTCAAGCGCTGGCACGACATGATGGGCCAGGGCGTGGCGCAAGCGACTGCCGCGACGCTCGAACTCGTTAGGGCTCAGGCAACGCGAAGGATGCCCAAGGTACTCATGGATGAGAAATGGGTCGCGTCGGCGTGGCAAAAGACCGTCGACATCATGGAAAAATACAATGAACCCGGAAAATTCACGGCGTTCATTTCCTATGAGTGGACGTCGAACGCATTTACCGGCGAGAACCTGCACCGAAATGTCATCTTCCGTGGCAATGCCGACACTACGCGCTCACTGACCCCACTGACCACCTGGGCAACTGGCGATCCGGCGGCGCTTTGGGCGTGGCTGGCTAATTATGAGAAGACCACTGGTGGCAAGGTGCTGGCGATTCCTCACAACGGCAATCTGTCGAACGGCAGGATGTTCGAAGAGCGGCAATATGACGGGAAGCCTTTAACGAAGGAGTGGGTCGAAGCGCGTGCACGCTGGGAGCCGCTATATGAGCTGTACCAGTTCAAGGGGTTGGGTGAGGCCCATCCCGCTTTATCTCCGACCGATGAATTCGCCGGCGGTGAGCTTTGGGACACCGGCAACCTTGCCGGAATTACCAAGCAGCAGGGCATGTTGAAGACCGAATATTGGCGCGAAGCGCTCAAGTCGGGAATGCGTCTGCAACGTAAGCTTGGCACCAATCCGTTCAAATATGGCGCGGCCGCCGGGACCGATACCCACACCGGGTTGTCAGCATCGGAAGAGAATAATTTCTGGGGCAAATTAAGGTCAAGCGAGCCGAGCCCCGATCGTTGGGAGCATCTCTTCCAGAAGGAACAGAGTTACGTCCGCAAGGACTGGACGCTGGCCGCCGCGGGCCAAATGGGCGTTTGGGCGACCGCCAACACCCGCGAGGCGATTTGGGATGCAATGAAGCGCAGGGAGACTTACGCCACCACTGGGCCGCGCATCACCTTGCGGTTCTTCGGCGGCTATAACTTCGGCGCTGCCGACGCAAATGCCGACAGGATCGTGTCCACCGGCTATGCCAAGGGAGTGCCGATGGGCGGCGACCTGAAGGCTGCTCGCACTGGCCAAGTGCCAACCTTTCTGATCGCCGCGATGAAGGATCCGATGGGTGCCAACCTGGACCGCGTCCAAATCATCAAGGGCTGGGTCGATAATGCCGGCAAGACTCATGAGGCAATCTTCAACATCTTGTGGAGTGATCCGGCCACGCGCAAGCTCGTCGGCGGTAAGCTGCCCGCCGTAGGCGATACGGTCGACCTTGCAACCGCGACCTACAAGAACAGCATCGGCGCAACAGAACTGGTTGGCAGTTTCAAGGATCCGACTTTCGATCCTGGGCAGCGCGCTTTCTATTACGTCCGCGTGCTCGAAATCCCGACCCCGCGATGGACCGCCTACGATGCGGTCAAATATAGAGTGAAGATGGGTCCCGAGGTGCCGATGAAGCATCAGGAACGCGCCGCATCGTCGCCCATCTGGTATAATCCGGCCTGACGAGGTCGATGGGGGCTGCGGTGCGTGGGTGGAGCATTCGGGCGTTGCTGCGTGATCCGCTGCTGCACTTCCTGCTGATCGGGCTGGCACTGTTTCTGCTCTACGGCCTCGTCTCGCCCGGGGAGGCCGACTCTCGCCGCATCGTCATAACGCAGAGCCAAGTCGATGACATGGTCCGCCAGTACCAGTCGACGTGGACCCACTCTCCGACGCCAGCCGAAATCCGCGGGCTCATCGACACCTATATTCACGACGAGATTGTCTATCGCGAAGGCCTGTCCATGGGTCTCGACAAGGACGATGCCGTCATCAAACGCCGCATCCGCCAGAAATACGAGCTGATCGCGGAGGAGGAAGACCACTCGGCACCAACCGACGCCGACCTCGATGCCTTTCTCAAGGCACATCCGGAGGAGTTTCTGCGCCCCGCGACCGTCAGCTTCGACCAGGTCTATTTCGATGCGACGACCACCAGTCCTGAGGCCGTCGGCACGGTCAGGGTGGCGCTTCAGAAGGGCGCCAATCCCGCAACCTTTGGCCAACCGTCAATGCTCCCGCGCCATGTCACCGATGGCGAAATCGACCTCGTCGGTCGCGAGTTCGGAGACAATTTCGGGAAACGCGTGGCGATAGCCCCGGTCGACGTATGGGTCGGTCCCCTGATGTCGGGCATCGGCGTCCACCTCGTCCGAGTCAGCAGTCGCGCCCCGCCCGTTTTACCGCCTCTCGACCAAATCCGTGCCGCAGTGGAGCGAGAATGGGAAAGCGACCGGCGCTCCCGCTCAAGCCTCGACGATTACCGTAGGGCGCGCACCGGCTACGAAATAATCATTAGGGCCAAAATGCCGTGATCCGGCTTTGGTACCTCGCGATGCTGGCGCTCGTCGGGTCACTAATATTTGCTGCGCCCGCTTTCGCCGACGACTTCCGTCCCGGGTACCTCCAGATCTCCCAGGACGACGCCACCACGTATGACGTGCTCTGGAAGGTCCCGGCGCTTGGCGAGGACGCTGTTCTCAAGGTTCACCCCGAATTCCCGGCCGGCACCACCGACCTGACGCCGCGGCGTAGCAGCTATGCCAACGGCGTCGTAGTGCAGCGCTGGCGCATCATGGTCGCCGGCGGCCTCCAAGGTAAGACAATCGCCTTCCCCGGCCTTTCTCAAGTTCGAATTGACGTCTTGGCCCGGCTGGCGCGCTCAGACGGCACGGTCCAGCTCGAGCGCATTTCGCCGAGTGAGCCCGAGTTCAAGATCAGGGCCGTGCCCGATGCCTTTGAAGTCTCGCGGACCTACACAACCCTCGGCATCGAACACATCCTCACCGGCTTCGATCATCTATGCTTCGTGCTTGCATTGGTCCTCATCGTCGGATTCAATCCCAGGTTGTTCTGGACCGTGACCGCGTTCACACTCGCCCATTCGATCACGCTCGGGCTCGCGACCTTGGGCGTGATCCACATCCCCCGGCCACCCGTCGAAGCGACGATCGCCTTGTCGATCGTTTTCGTCGCCAACGAGATCGTTCAACAAGAGCGCGGACGCGCGGGATTGGCAGCGAGGTCGCCGTGGCTGATCGCGTTCTGCTTCGGGCTGCTGCACGGTCTCGGGTTCGCCGGTGCGCTGGCTGAGATCGGCCTTCCGGCAAACTCAATTCCTCTCGCGCTATTCTTTTTCAATGTCGGCGTCGAACTCGGGCAATTGTCATTCATTGCCGTTGTGTTTGCGGCGAGGCAGTTGTTGTTCGTCATCTCGGCGAGCCGTTTTGAACTGCGTCGCGCCACGATCGTGCCGGCCTACCTGATCGGAGGGCTCTCCAGCTATTGGGTAATCGAGCGCGTCTTCAAATTTTGGTCTTAGAAACTGCCGTGATGCCTAGCGTGGGACGGAAATCCGCGCTTATTGGATATCTGGGGCTAGAGTCTGCTTTCTACCCAAAGCAGCCGTTAACGGTGGGAACTCGATATGCTAGGCGGCCACGAGGGGGTCTGCCGATGCGCCATTCGGTTGTCGTAGTCGCGCTGCTTGTTGTTGCGTGCCAGCGAACACCATCGCAACTCACCTACGACGGCGCTGATGTTCCGACGCAAGCTGCGAAGATAGCCCACGGTAAGCGGCTATCCGTGGTGCTCGATTGCACCGGCTGTCACGGCGCCAATCTCCAGGGCGAGGACATGGCCGACAAGCCTGAAGACGGTGCTATCTATTCTCCGAACATTACGCTGAAGATTCCAACCTACACTGACGCTCAGCTCGATCGACTAATCCGTCACGGCGTGCCGAATGACGGCCGCGAGTTTTGGTTCATGCCTGTCGAGAGCTTCCAATTCCTAAGCGACAAGGACTCTGCCGGTCTAATCGCCTATCTCAGGACCCTGAGGCCGACAGGGAAAGCCCTGCCTCCTTTCAGATTCAACCGCGCGGAACATAAGGACGTCGAACAGGGCATATTGGGCAACGCACAAGCGCAAATCGCCAAATACCGAAGCCACACGCCTCTCGATCTGGGGCCGCAGCATGCCTGGGGTCACTATTTGGTGCAGACGACCTGCACCGCTTGCCACAACAATGCGCTGCAGGGCTGGCCCAATTTTACGCCAGACCTAGATATCGCCGGCACGTATTCGAAGCCCGAACTGATGCGTCTGCTTACGACAGGCGAGAGCAAGACAGGAAAGGATGTTGCGATGTCCCGCGTCGCCCGCAGGAATTATTCACACCTGACCTCGCGCGAGCGCGAAGCGATCGTCGAGTACATCCTGGCTCGCGCAAATCGACCGCAGGCGGGCCGCGCGAATTAGCTAGCGGAAATGAGCGACGCAAAGTGTTTGCTTTCCACCCATTGCAGACACTGATGTAGCCGTGCGCGCGCCGACACCGCGAGAACCGCCAAGCGACCGGCTTGGCTGCCGACGCGCCGTTGGCGGGCGCCGTGAAGGCGAACCGGGACCACCGGCCTAAGTATGCGGGTTCCGAGCCGCCTAGGCCATTGGAAGCATTCGCCCCGCCGCCGCTTTGGCCGCCCTTCGGCATGTGCTAGCCGTGGGCAATGGTATTCAAGCGTAACAATGTGATGATTTCGGGCGAGGGCACTCGATCGATCCTATTCTCCCACGGCTTCGGCTGCGACCAGCATATGTGGACCGAGGTCGCGCGCACCTTCGAGCGTGATTTTCGCGTGATCCTGTTCGACCACGTCGGCGCGGGCCGGTCGGACCTTACGGCGTACAATTCGGCGAAATACGCCACGCTGCAGGGTTACGCCGATGATGTCGTGGAGATCGGGCGGGAACTCGGACTGGCCGATGCCATTTTCGTCGGCCATTCGGTCAGCGCGATGATCGGCGCGCTGGCGAGCGTCAAGGCGCCGGGCATGTTCAGCGAGCTGGTAATGGTCGGCCCGTCGCCCTGCTATATCGACAGCGACGACTATACCGGCGGCTTTTCACGGGACCAAGTCCTCGAGCTGCTCGATTTCCTGGCCGACAATCATCTCGGCTGGTCGGCCGCGATGGCGCCGGCGATCATGGGCAATGCGGATCGGCCCGAACTGAGCACAACGCTCGAGAACAGTTTCTGCGCGACCGACCCGGAGATTGCGCGCGAGTTTGCAAAGGTCACCTTCCTGTCGGACAACCGGGCCGACCTCTCGTCCATCGTCGCGCGGACGCTGATCCTGCAGTGCCGAGACGATATCATCGCGCCGCAGTGCGTCGGTGAGTATGTGCATGAGCACATCCCCAACAGCCAGTTCCGGCTGCTCAACGCGACCGGCCATTGTCCCAACCTGAGCGCGCCCGACGAGGTCGCCGCAGCGATCCGCGAGTTTGTCTGAGCGACCGCCAGCAGAGGACTTTGAGGACCTCTATGAGAATGCGCCGTGCGGCTATCTATCGCTGGCGCCCGACGGCCATATCGCCAAGGCCAACAAGACACTGGCGGACTGGGTCGGCACCAGCAGCGAGGCGCTGCTGGGAACGCCCTTCCACGCGATCCTGACTTTCGGCGGCCGGATCGCTTACGAGACGCACCTGGCGCCATTGCTGCGGCTCCAGGGGTTCGTGAACGAGCTGGCGTTCGAACTGCTGCGCAGCGACGGCACGAAGATCCCGATCATCGCCAACGCGACCGAAAAACGGAATGCCGAGGGCCGGCATTGCTTCACCCGGATCACTTTGTTCAAGGCGGTCGAACGCCGCAGCTATGAGCGCGGCCTGATCGACGCTCGCAACCAGGCGCAAGTCGCCGTCGGCGCGGGCCTGGAAACGGCCGCCCTGCGCGAGCAATTCATCGCGGTTCTCGGCCACGATTTGCGCAATCCGCTGTCGGCACTGGCGGCCGGCATCGGGCTGCTCGAGCGGAAAGAGCCGCTCAGCGAGCGCGGCCGGACCATCGTCGCGGAAATGCATGGCAGCATCGCGCGCGCCAATGCGCTGGTTGCCAACTTGCTCGACTTTGCCCGCGGCCGGCTGGGCGGCGGGCTGACGCTCAGCCGCGACGCAGACCAGCCGCTCACTCCGGTGCTCGAGCAGGTCGTAACCGAGATCCGCGCGATCGCCCCCGAGCGGGAAATCGTGGCCAGCTTCGCGATCGCCCAACCGGTCAATTGCGACCGCGGGCGGATCGCGCAACTTGCCTCAAACTTGCTGGCGAACGCGGTCGCTCACGGCGCGGCGGACATCCCCATCAGCATCGCCGCAATGACCGGCGCCAACTTACTCACCATATCCGTCAGCAACGGGGGTTCGACGATCCCGGAGGAAGCGCGCGAGCAGTTGTTTCAGCCATTCTTCCGGGGCGCGGTCCGCAAGAGCCAACAGGGCCTCGGGCTCGGTCTGTTCATCGTCAATGAGATAGCGAAAGCGCATGGCGGGACGATGAACGTCAGCTCCACCGAGGACGAAACCCGCTTCACCTTCTCGATGCCGTTGATCGCCTAGAGTCCGCTTTCGACCCAAAGCAGACATTAGGAGTTGCCTTCCCCCTGCAGTAACATCGGCGCGGGGGCGCCGATCAATGTTCAGACTATTGAGGTTGAAGCCACCGCACGGCTGGAACGCTGTCGCGTGGGAGCTTGGGATCGTCACGCTCGGCGTGATCATCGCGCTCGGCGCGCAGCAATTCGCGCAATCCATTAATGACCGAAGCACCGCATCCGAAACGCGCGCGGAGGTCACGGATGAGCTTCAGAGCAATCTCATGAGCCTTGCCCTTCGGCAATCAACGGAGCCGTGCATTCGGCGCCGCTTGGACGAACTACGCGCTATCGTCACCCAATGGGAGAAGACAGGAACGTTTGCTACGCCGAAATGGGTGTCACAGCCCCCAATGTTTATAATTGAACTCAGCCGCTACGACGCTGCGCAGTCCGCCGGACGTTTGGCGTTACTCTCCCGGGATGACCAGTACCGTATGGGCACGATCGCCGCGCGGCTCCGCAAGTTCGATTATTGGCAAACGGCGGAGCGGGTTCAGTGGGGACGGCTTCGGGAGCTTCAGTTCGGCGCGGCGTCGCTATCCAAGAGCGACCAATCCGATAGTCGAAGCGCTCTGCAGGACGCCTCGACTCTCGATTACATGGCCAAGGTCAATGCCGCTGAGGCGCTGCCGATGGCGCGCAAGTTCGGTTTCAAGCCTGATGCAAGCGGCTTCCGCGAGATGGCGCCGCAGGTCTGGGCCGGGGGGAAGTTCACACCCTCGATCTGCTTATCGATCGATACGCTTCCCGAGGAAGCCAATAGGAGAGTTGTGGTCCCGCTGGCATTGTGACGCCACCTTTTGGAACGACCGGGTTCCATCCAAAGCTGCCTTTGGCGGAATGTCTGCTTTCGACCCATTCCTGCCATTAGCGATCGCTTGCCTTCGACCCCTTGAGGACGACTGCGTAACGATCCGTGCCGTTTGTCGGCGATCGATATGTCATGTATCGCGGGACTTGCTCGCCAGCGCCTTCAGCGGATTCCCTGCCGTCGCGACGAAGTTCTAGGATTTCAGCGCGTAACCAAATGTCGCCACACGGAGATGGCTACGACAAGGAGCGCGACCGCAAGAACCGCGACGAGCCAGACTGAGTGACCGTTCATTAAGTCGTCAACAGGTCCGAGCTTCCTACGTTCCGCGAAAAGCAACATAGGCGGCAGCGCATCGACTCGAGCCTAGGCGAAGATAACGGAGCCGCAACGGCTCGTCGAAATCTTCACGGCACAGGACGCCCGCTATGCCGCAAGAATGGCTCGGAAGTAGGGACCCAGTGCGGGCCGAATACGTTGTCTTTTATGGCAAATCGCACCTCCTGCCGCTCGTCGGCGAGTTCCGTCGATTACGCCGCCCGCGCCCGAATCACGCCGCTCCCACTGTAGGTGTGACGAGTAACTTCCCTTCAACGTCTGCTTTCGACCCATTGTGGACATTAGCGGCGCCGCGTGCAGCATGTCGTTGGGACGAGGATGAAGGCCATTGGGAAGAGCGGCTGAAGAAGGTCACTAAGCGCGCCAAGTCCCAGGAACATAACCCTGGCTAGTTCGCTTCGCTTAATGTGAGTTTAGATGCGGAAGCATTCCGCAGTCGCGCTATTCAATGTCGCGATGTTGCCAACGGCACCAAAAACATAGAGGCCCAACGGGAGCTCCGCGCCCTCGCTAAAGACCTCGACAACGAAGCCGACGAGATTGACGCTGAAGAAGGCGAATAGAGCGACACTCGCTCATATTGGCCGCTGTCATTGAGCCTTGCGACCAACTCCTTGTTCAACCAAATCTCGCAGCGGTGAGCGTCAGGCCTGCGCTTGCGCGCTTGAGTGATGGCAACTTCGGCGTTGTCGGCCTCAACCCAGTCGGCGAAGCCGATGTGTCTAGCATCGTCTAGGCAAATGGAGCCTGTATGGAGCCATTTTGTGCCGCCCCCGTTGCGGTGAGTTACGTAGACGACATAACGATGGCGAAACCTCAAGTTACGACCGTGGGCGTGCAAGAGTCGCAATCCCCTCTTTTGGTGTCGTTAACCTTTTGGTCGAATGTCAGCTTTCCACCCCATTCCAGAATCTGCCGACTTCTGTCCGCTTTCGATCTAAAGCGGACATTTAGTTGGGGGTGGCATTAAACTTCAATTTACTCGCCCGGGCGCAACATCCGCCCCTAGCAACGCGGCATTCGGGAAAGCTAATGAGCGGGGAGAGACGAGCGACGGCAGTGATCAAAAGTCCGTGGGAGCGGACCGGGCAAGACGATCCGCTGCTGCGGCATGCCAATCGCCGGTCCGTGCAAATGCGCGCCTTCATTGTCCGCGGGGACGACCAGATCGTTGATGTCAGTGTTACAGACCTCTCCTATGCTGGCTGTGCCGTTCATACAGAAACCCCGCTGACGAAGCGTGAAGAAGTACGATTGTCGATCTTGGGTCTGAAGGCCGTCAAGGCGACCGTGCGTTGGTACCGCGGGCGCATGGCGGGCCTGTCTTTCGATGCGACGGAGGGGCAGGAGCATCGGCCTAGACGCAGTGATCGCATTGAACTCAAGGCCACGGCGTTGCTCCGCAGAACGTCTCGATCCGGATACCAGGTCCAAATCCTGGACGTCTCCCCGTTTGGGTGCCGATGCGAATTTATTGAACGGCCCTCGATTGGGGAACGAGTAATGCTCAAGTTCGAGGGTCTGGGTGCGATCGAAGCCTCCGTTCGTTGGGTTGAAGGCACATTGTTGGGCTTGGATTTCGCGAGGCCAATCCATGAGGCCGTCTTCAACTTTATGTTGGCTCGGCTGCGCTGCGGATTGAAGTTCGAGCACGATGCGCGAACAGCGGATGCACCCGCTGGAGGCCGCTGAAACGCTCTCGGTTGGCAGTTGAATATGCTCGTTGCTCGTTGAATTATGGCTCTATGACCCGGGAGCGGCAGCCGATTACCCCGCGCCTAGAAAAGCTACTCGACGACCGCGATCACTGAAAATCCAGATCAGCCTGGAGATGGACTCACCGCAGCCCGACGAGCAGCGGCTGAAGGCGCTTCGCCACGAGCTCTCCGACGTTGAGAGCCAAGTAGGTACGCATCAATAAAAGTGGCTGCTTTCCAGCCAAAGCTGCCACTAAATGACACTGAGCAGAGCCATCGACGAGCCGAACCACCTTTGGAACTGGGGCCGCTTAGTTTCAGATGATGAGCTTAAGTCCGTGCAACCGGACGGCGCGATTCTCGGTACATTCTGGTGCCGCGATCAGACGCATCCAGCGATCCTCGCCGGCAGCCGTTCGTATCTCAGCATCGAGAGTGAATCCGCGTCGGTGCTTGATCGCGTATGCACGCAAGCGTTCCATGGCCGTGCGCGATCGATCACAATAGAGCGCGGCGACCTCCTTGCGGCTAACCTCAATGCCTCTCGGAAGCCCGAAAATGTCGTACACCCCGCCTGACCAAATCAGTGAGTTATCCGAAAGGTCGCATTCCCAGCACCCAACATGATGCACGCCGAGTTGCCCTACCTCGGTTGGTGAGATGACGTCCGTGACGGCGGAATTCAGTACATGGCCGAGTTCAAAGTGTCGCGAGCGCTCCCAGAGCGGCCAGGAATGGGTGAGAGTTTTCTGTTCCATCGGACTCAATGTGACCTCGAAGTTCGGCTGTCCGACATGATGGGTGAACCTGAGAGAGGCCAGCCAAGCAACTTTCCGATTTCCATCACAGACGCAATGCAAAGCCGATCGATTTTGGTACGATCGATTTGTGACGCGGCGGAACAGGTGATAACCTTGTAAGAGGTCGCCAGTGAGTTCTTGAGCGGGGTAGGCTCTATGGGAAACGCGGCTATTGAACGGCGACGCAAGCTAGACGAAGCGCTAGCGCTAATGGGCCATGCTCTCGAATTGCTGGACCAAGCGGAAGCTCCGGGTGAGATCGGCGCCCATCTCGACATGGCAATTTGTCGTCTTGGCGAAGAGACAGGACGAGAGGCGGCCGTCAGCGAACCGGAACAACCGGACGAAGAGCCACCTGCCGAAGATAATTGTGCATGGCCGTCGCGGCCCGCTGCGTAAGCGCGAGCCAATAGCGACGTCCGTCGAGCGGATCGCTCTCGCGGCGTACCCACCCGTCTTTCTCCAGCTTGCCGATCCATCGAAGGGCGGTTGTTGGAGGCACAGCGCTTGCGATGCAGGCGCTGGAAATTGAAACCCTCTCCTGAAACACCTCGGCGGCATACAGTTCGAGGAGGAGATCCCAGCTCGGCTCTCCGAAGAGGTCGGGCGCGAAGGCTGCGTCCCGGCGCCGTCGAGCTCGGAGAATTTCGCGCACGAGTGCCACAGCTTCGTTGGGCTCAAGCTCAGAAGCGATGCTGCTCGGGTCTTCCGCTCCAACAAGCCGCAGGCGCAAGCGGTCAATCTGCTCCTGGAGACGATCCAACTCGACGATTCCGGTATGGCCGGATGTCACCCCCGCTTTAAGGGTGGACGCTCGGGAATGGTTCACACGCTTTCTCCCGCTCCCAGTTCGTCCGTCCGGGAGTCGATTTTAACAATGAAGCGGTGCCCCGAGCTGACAGCCGCACTACCCAACGGCAGGTTTCTCATTTGTGTTCCAGAAAGTGGTCTCGATTCAAGACTGAGCATGGAGAAAGATTGATCCGTTCCGGCGGTTGTCGAGACGGGGGGTTCGGGCCGGGAGGAAGGCGGGACAACATGACCGGCGTCAATTCCGGCATGGGCACCTCCTGCGGCTCTATCCGACCGTCCTGGCCGTGCTCGAGATCGCAGATCCGGACATAATCAGCAGATACGCGGAGCCGCCCACCTCAATCGTCTCCGCTTCGGTGTATTCGGAACGACGACGTTAGTGATTTGCAGGAAGAAAAGCTCCGACCAAACGGGGGAATATTCCAATGCGTTATCATGCCTTTTCTGTCGCCAGCTCATTTGTTCTCGCATCACTCACTATCTCGTCAACGGCCGACGCTGCCACTCCTTGGCGCAGCGAGAACTATTCAGCATTGGCCGGCGAAACCACGCGTTCGGCGGCGCTTAGGTGGGAAATTGGCTACCTGGCACTCAGCGCGATCGATGCAGGCGAAACCATCAGCTGCCTCAACCGCGGGATTTGCGAGGAAGGCAATCCGATTTTCGGCAAGCATCCTTCCGCAAAGAAGCTGATCGCCGCGAAAGTGGGACTTGGGGCGGCGCACTTTTTCGCATTTAGCCGACTGAACGCACGCAACCCCAGGGCCGCGTTGCGCCTCGCCCAGGTTAGCACGGCTGTGCAGGGCGGCGTCGTCATGCTGAATGCACGGTTCTCATTCAATTGATCGCCGCGCCACGTGGGCCCCGACGGGCGAGATCTGCCTCCGAATTTGACCCGGCCCGTCTGCGAGCGGCGGGCATGGGCTAATCAGCCCTTGTTTTTGTCGTGGAACGCCTGGAGCGGTGCTGGACCACATCAATAAAGTACCGCCGCAGGGATGTGCTTACTTCGGGAGCCAACCGGACGAATTTTCTCCGCCCATCCTGTTCGTCGGCAGTACGCGTCACCAAGCCCTGATCCATGAGATTCCGTAACCATCGAAGCGCGGTGCTCGAAGGCACGCCGGAAGCAATGCAGACGCTGCTGACAGATACGGGCGTGCCCTTGATTTCGGCTTTAAGCAAATCGAGAAGCATGTCCCAAGCAGGGTCCGCGAAGAGGTCATTCGAAAGATAGCGAAAGCGAGCGCGCCGAACCTGGATCAACCAGTTCACCGCATCTTCGGAGACTGCCAGCGAGCACTGCTCGTCGGCCCGGTTAATAGGTTCGGATCCCGATGCGAGGTTCGTCGAGAGCCGCGCCAGCGTTCCTGCAATCCTACTGACCTGATCGCTGAGCTCCAACAACCTCTCAGCCTCGTTGATCGCCGAAGATTCAGACAATTATCGTCCCCAAATAGTCGTACAAATTTGGACGCAACCTTACCGTTTCCATTTTGTGTGCGAGCATTTATTCGGATTCACTTTATCGATATTT
>Ga0070660_100000675_pt1 | contig 22572 bp, 23 predicted proteins | sample KBSC33metaG_FD_64670 | JGI IMG/M metagenome (GOLD analysis project Ga0070660, IMG submission 64670) | Corn rhizosphere microbial communities from Kellogg Biological Station, Michigan, USA - KBS C3-3 metaG | ecosystem: Host-associated > Plants > Roots > Rhizosphere > Soil ... | reverse complement strand
ATACCACGGCATCGCATCGGTCTTGTCGACGACGTTGTCGCCTTTCAGCGCCGAGATCGGGATCATCGCCGGGTCGTGGACGTGCAGCTGCGATGCGAGCTCGGAGAGGTCGCGCACGATCTCGTCGAAGCGCTCTTCGGAGTAGCCGACGAGGTCCATCTTGTTGACCGCGTACACGACGTGCGGGAGCTCGAGCATGGAGACGATGTAGGAGTGACGGCGCGTCTGCTCGATCACGCCCTGCCGGGCGTCGACGAGGATCACCGCGACGTCGGCCGTCGAGGCGCCCGTCACCATGTTCCGCGTGTACTGCACATGCCCCGGCGCGTCGGCCAGCTGGAAACGGCGCCGCGGCGTGACGAACGAGCGGTACGCCACGTCGATCGTGATGCCCTGCTCGCGCTCGGCGCGGAGCCCGTCCGTGAGCAGCGCGAGGTCCACGTAGTCGTGCCCCCGGCGACGCGATGCGTCCTCGATGTGCTCGAGCTGGTCGACCAGGATTTGCTTCGTGTCGTAGAGGAGCCGGCCGATCAGCGTCGACTTGCCGTCGTCGACCGAGCCGGCCGTGACGAGGCGCAGCAGCTCGGTGTCGAGGAGCTCCTTAGAAGTAGCCAACGCGCTTCCGATCTTCCATCGCCGCTTCCGAAACACGGTCGTCCGCGCGCGTCTCGCCGCGCTCCGTCACATTCGTCGCCGCGATCTCGTCCACGACCTCCTCGAGGGTCTTCGCCTCACTGAGCACGCCACCCGTGCACGTCATGTCGCCGACGGTGCGGAACCGAACCGTCGCTGCGAACGGATCCTCGTCCGGGTACCGCTCGATGAACTCGGACGCGGCATAGAGCATCCCGTCGCGGCGGAACACGTCGCGCTCGTGCGCGAAGTAGATCGACGGCAGCTCGAGCTGCTCGCGGGCGACGTACTGCCACACGTCGAGCTCCGTCCAGTTCGAGATCGGGAACACGCGGATGTGCTCGCCCTTGCGGATGCGGGCGTTGTAGAGGTTCCAGAGCTCGGGGCGCTGCGCGCGCGGGTTCCACTGGCCGAAGTCGTCGCGGAAGCTGAAGATGCGCTCCTTCGCGCGGGCGCGCTCCTCGTCGCGGCGGGCGCCCCCCATCGCTGCGTCGAACCCGTGCTCCTCGATCGCGTCGAGCAACGTCGTCGTCTGCAGCTGGTTCCGAGAGGCGCGCGGCCCGGTCTGCTCGACGACGCGACCCTTGTCGATCGACTCCTGGACGCTCGCGACGACGAGGCGCTCACCGAGCTCCGCGACGCGACGGTCGCGATACTCGAGCACCTCGGGGAAGTTGTGGCCTGTGTCGACGTGCATGACCGGGAACGGGAACTTCGCCGGGCGGAACGCCTTCTCGGCGAGGCGCAGCAGCACGATCGAGTCCTTGCCGCCCGAGAAGAGCAGCACCGGCCGCTCACGCTCGGCAGCGACCTCGCGCATGATGTGGATCGCCTCGGACTCGAGTACGTCGAGATGCGAAAGCGCCTTCACGTGTGCAGCCCGCATTCGGTGCGGTCGGTCCCGGCCCAACGGCCCTCTCGGCCCGCGCCGGGGATGGTCGAATGGATGTCGCCGATCGACTCATAGCCGTGGTCGTGCAATGGGTTGTACGGCAGCTCCCGCTCCTTGATGTAGGCCCAGCAGTCGGCGTCGGTCCAGTCCGCGAGCGGGCTCGCCTTCCAGAGCTCGTGCTTCTCGTCCCAGCCGACCTTCGGCGTCGATGCCCGCGTCGGCGACTGGTCGCGGCGCACGCCCGTGATCCAGCAGTCGAGATCGAGCAGCGCCTGGTTGAGCGGCGCGACCTTGGCGATCGAGAGGTACAGATCGGGCTTCGTCTCCCACAGCTTGTCCTCGACGCGCGCTCCCTCGAACACCTCGACCTTCGTGTCGTAGCGGCGCTCGACTTCACGCCAGAGCTCGTAGGTCTCCGGAAAGAGGTAGCGCGTATCGATCGCGAAGACGCGCGCCTTCGGGTCGATCGCGAACAGCATGTCGAGCAGCACGCTCTCTTCCTTCTGGAAGGAGCATGCAAGTGACAGCTTGCCGGGGAACGCCTCGACGCAGAAACGGAGGATCTCCTCCGCCTTCATCGAGTCGATGTCAGGCGGGAGTTGCAACGTCGGCGTCGCCAAGGAGCACCTCCTTCAACGTGTCGCCGCGCAGACCGAGCCGCAGCGTCTCGAGGGGGATGACCTCGTCCGGCGGGATGTTCCCGAGGTTCACAGAGGGGCCGAACGTCTTGACGAACCACGCCTGCGCCGCCTTCGTGGGCGCCTCGAAGACGATGTTCGCCGGCCCGACGATGTCCGCGATCTGCTCGATCAAGTCGGTGCGCATCCCGCCGGAGCGATCGAAGATGCCGGCGGTGCCGCCCTCACGCGCCTCGGTGATCACTTTCCAGGCGCCAGCGGCGAGCTCGTCGTTCAGCCACGTCGTCCACTCGTCGACCGTGTACTCGACCGAGGAATCCTTCGACCCGACCTCGGAGAGCACGGTGAAGTCACGGGCGAAGTCGGCGATCAGCTCGAGCTTGCGCTCACGCGGGATCTCGACCGTGCCGTCGGAGATCTCGACGTGCGTGAGACCGAGCTCGGCCAGCCACTGCTTGTACTCCTCGACCCTGCCGCGGGCGTACACGACCTCGAAGAACGTTCCGCCGATCACGACCGGGCGGCCGCGCAGCACGTCGAGCTTGCGCTGCAAGTTCCCCGTGACGTACGCGGTGCCCCAACCGAGCTTGACGATCGAGATGTGATCGCCGGCGACGTCGAGGATGTCCTCCCACGCACGCGGGCCAAGCCCCTTGTCGATGACGTGGGTCAGCCCGACGTGCTTCGGCAGGCCGAGATCAAAGCCGGGCAAACAGTTCCTCCAGCTTCGCCTTGGCGCGCGTCTGCACGTCGCGGTAGAGCGAGTTGCCGTGTGCGTCGATGCCGACGGTGAGCGGGCCGAAGTCCTTGACCCGGAACTTCCAGAGGCACTCGGGCATGAGCTCCTCCCAGGCGACCTCTTCGATCTCCTCGATCTGCGTCGTCTCGAGTGCGGCGGCGCCGCCGACGATCGCGAAATAGACCATCCCGAGCTCGTGCATCGGCTCGATCGCCTCGTCCGGGAACCCGCCCTTGCCGCAGATCGCGCGGACGCCGTACTGACGGCCGAGCGGCTCGGTGAAGCGCACCATGCGCGCGCTCGTCGTCGTGCCGATGCAGATCTTCTCGTACTTGCCCTCGGCGATCTTGCGCACGTTCGGCGCCGTGTGGAGGAGGAACGCGCCCTTCAGATCCATCGGCGGCTCGACGCCTTGATCGAAGATGCGGATCTGCGTCCGGTCGCGGATGCCGATGATGTGGCCCTGCACGGTGACCTCGTCGCCGGCGCGCAGCTTGAGGATCTCCTGCGGATCGGTGATCGGGAACGTGACTTCGTGATTCGCCATCAAAACTCCCGGTCGTAGTCGATGTCGCCGGTCGCGGAGATGTGCGCCGACGCGCGCCGCGCGGCCCAGCACTGGTAGTTGACGGCGACGGGGTTCAGCGTCATGTGCGTGTCCGCGTGCTCGATGTGGCACTGCAGGACGGTGACGTCGCCACCCAGGCCCATCGGCCCGATGCCCGTCTCGTTGAGCAGGCCGAACAGCTCGTCCTCGAGCTGCGCGACGATCGGATCCGCGTTGCGCGTCCCGATCGGCCGCATGATCGCCTCCTTCGCGAGGTACATCGCGTAGTCGGCCGAGCCTCCGATGCCGACGCCGACGATCCCCGGCGGGCACGGCTTGCCCCCTGCGCCGACGATCGACTCGAGCACGAACTGCTTGATCCCCTTCACCCCGTCGGCGGGGACGCACATCTTGAGGAAGCTCATGTTCTCCGAGCCCGAGCCCTTCGGCACGCACTTGACGTCGAGACCGTCCCAGTCGTCGATGAACTCCCAGTGCACGATCGGCAGGCGATGGCCGATGTTCGGGCCGGTGTTCTCGCGCGTGATCGTGTGCACGGCATTCGAGCGCAACGGATGCTCGACCGTTGCACGCGCCGTGCCGTCACGCAGCCCTTCGTAGATCCGCGCGGGATGCAGCGGGAAGTGCTCGCCGACGCGCACGTGGTACACGGCGATGCCCGTGTCCTGACAGACGAGGTTCTTCTCGCTGTCGGCGATGTTGATGTTCTTGTGGATCGTCTCGAGCACGCGCTTTCCGGGGACCGACGTCTCCTTCTCACGCGCAGCTGAGAGCGCATCGCGCAGGTCCTGCGGAATGTCCTTGAGCGACCACACGTAGAGGTGGGCCGCCGCGTCTTCGACCGTGTGCTGCAGGTCGGTGGTGGTGTCGATCGCCATTAGCTCCTTGCCTTCTCGGATGCCGCCTTCCCCGCGCGCCGTCCGAAGACGACGCACTCGAGGAGGCTGTTGCCCATCATTCGATTGCGACCGTGCGTGCCGCCGGCGATCTCGCCGCACGCGAACATGCCCGCGAGCGTCGTCTCCGCGCGCGTGTCGATCACGAGGCCGCCGTTCTGGTAGTGGAGGACGGGGTAGGTGAGGATGCGCTCTTTGAGCGGATCGATGCCGGAGCCGCGGTAGCGCCGCAGCATGTACGGCAGCGAGATCTCCGCGTCGGCGACGTCGATGCGTGTCGTGTCGAGATAGACAGCCGGGCGGCCGTCGGGCGTCTCGACGCCGCGCCCCTTCGCCACCTCGTTGAAGATCGCTTCACTGACGACGTCGCGCGGCCCGAGCGAGTCGGTGAACTCCTCGCCGTCGGCGTTCAGCAGGACCGCGCCGTAGGCGCGCGTCGTCTCGGGAATCGAGTAGCCCTGCATGTTCGGCGGCCACGCACCGCCGTTCGGGTGGTACTGCAGCGCGTCGAGGTCGCGCGATTCGGCGCCGATGCCGAGCGCGATCTGCGTCACCTCGCCGGTCGCGTTCGGATGGTTGGTCGAAAGCTCACCGCGCTTCTCCGCCTCGGCGTAGCAGCGACCGCCTGCGGCGACGATCACCGTGCCGGTCTCGACCTCGTGATCGCCGATGCGTGCGCGCCAGTGGCCGTTGGACTCCGCGAGCTCGCGCAGCGGTGCGTTGAGGAAGCTGGTGCCGCTCGAGGACTCCCACGCCTCGCGCAGCTGCTTGGTGATTGCGTGCCCGGTGCGGTCGCCGACCTGGAGGAGGCGCTTCGCGCTCGCGCCGCCGCAGCGCGCGAGGCGATAGCGGCCGTCCGGATCGCGCGTGAACTCGACTCCGAGCTCCTCGAGCCAGTGGATCGCGGACTGCGCGTCACCGGTGAGCGCTTCGACGAGCTCGCGGTTCGCGGTCTCGTGCGACGAGCGAAAGACGTCGTCGGCGTGCTGCTCCGGCGAGTCGTCGTCGCCGAAGGCCGCCTGGATCCCGCCCTGCGCCTTGGACGAGTTATTCGCCTGCAGCGATCCCTTCGTCGCGAGCGCGACCCGCGCGCCCGCCAACTCCGCCGAGACGGCGGCGGCCAGCCCGGAGGCACCACTCCCGATCACGAGCACGTCGAATTGGCGGCCCGATTCCGTCACGGCCGCGACTATACCTGAAATAACGAAAACTAATCTCTAGTACATCAGTTGGAAAAGCCCGAGGATCTCGGTGGGGGTCGCTGGGCGCGGATTTGCCTGATTTCCGCCGCGTTGGGCCGTCGCAGCCGCGAGGGCCGGCAGGTCCTGCTCCGGGATCCCGAACTGGCGCAGCCGCTCGAACCCGCCGAGGAGAGCCAGTTCACGGGAGCGCTCGACGGCATCGCCGCCGATTGCAGCGCCGAAGCGTTCGACGGCCTCCGGCACGAGCTGGGCATTGAATTGGAGAGCCGGTGCCAGGCAGAGCGCGTTCATCGCCCCGTGCGGGAGCCCGTACGTGCCGCCGAGTGCCTGGGCCATCGCGTGGGCGAGCGCGAGCCCGGCGAGCCCGAGTGCGTGTCCGCCGTGCATGGCACCCCGCAGGAGATCCTCGCGCGCCGCGCGATCCGTCAGGTCCGCGAGCACGCGCGGCAGCGCGGCCGCGATCAGTGGCGCCCCGACCAGAGCCTGCTCGTCGCCCGCCGGGCTGTGCCCCGCGACGTAGAGGGCCTCGGCGCAATGCGCGAGCGCGTTCATTGCGGTGCCCGCCGTCTGGTCGCGCGGCAGGTCGAGCGTCAGGTCGACGTCGTAGACGATCGCCACCGGCCGCGCGCCTGCGCCGCCCCCGCGCATCACGCGGTCGGGCGACCGGACGCCGTAGAAGGTTGTCCACTCGGCGCCGGAGTACGTCGTCGGCACGTGCACGACCGGCAGGCCGGTCTCGGCGGACGTGTGCTTGCCCGTGTCGATCGCCGAGCCGCCGCCGATCGCGACGATCCCGTCGGCGTCTGCCGGCACGTCGACGTGCACCGACGGCACCTCCGACCACCACGAAACCTGCGGCACGTCGAGCGTGCGCCAGCGCTCGCTCGCGATCACGAGCGGCTGCGCGATCCCGACCTCGGCGAGCGTCCCGGCGAGCTCGCCGAGCCCCCAGCGGACGATCACGGCAAGGTCTCGCGCGCGAACTCGACGAACGCACGCGCAGCGCGCGTCTCGGTGCGGCCGGTCGCACGCACGAGCAGGATCTCGCGTTCGAGGTCGAGCCCTTCGACGCGCGCCTCGACAAGCGAGCCCGCGGCGAGGTCGGCCTCGATCGACGTCCGCGAGATGAACGTGACGCCGTACCCCGCCCGCACAGCGTGGGCGACCGACTCCTGCAGGCCGAGCTCGATGCGCACGTCGAGGTCGCGCAGGCGCGTCCCGGCGCGACGCAGCGCCTCCTCGACCATCTGCCGGACGCCGGCGCCGTCCTGCATCAGGATCAAGTTCTCCTGCCGCAGGTCGTCGAGCGGGACCGTTCGCCCCGCGAACGGATGCCCCGGCGGGCAGATGAGGACGATCGTGTCCCGGAGGAACGGCTCGTACTCGACGCCGCGGTGGCGCGGTGCCGCGCCGACGACGCCGAGCTCGAGGGTGCGGTCGGCGACACGCTCGACCACCGACTGGGTGTCGAAGACGGAGAGGGCGACGTGCAGCTGCGGATGCTGCTCGGCGAAGCGGCAGAGCAGCGTCGACAGAACGACGCCGCCGGGCCCGGTCGAGGCGCCGATCTCGAGCGTCCCGGCGAGCTCGCCGGTCGCGTCGTCGGCGAGCTCGTTGAGAACCTCTTCTTCGAGCGCGAGGAGGCGCTGCGCCGATCGGTAGAGCTTGGCGCCGGCCTCCGTCGGCTCGACGCGGCGACCCGAGCGGTCGAGGAGCTGCGTGCCGAGCCGTTTCTCGAGCGCCCGCACCTGCAGGCTCACCGCCGGCTGCGTGACGCCTAGCCGCTCGGCGGCCTGGGAGAACGACTTGCGCTCGACCACCTCGCAGAAGGCCCGCAACTGCCGCGTGTCCATAAGGACATCTTATGGGCACGCGGCAGTGTCTGCGGCTTACGAGCGCCAGCCTGGGAGGGCGATGTAGGCGCCCGTTCCTCCGTTCGGATGCACGAGGACCGTCGGCGCAAGGCAGGTCGCGGGCAGCGTCAACGTGTCCTGGATGCGCGCGTCGCCGTCGGCGGAGATCGGCACCGCGTCGGTCGTCGCAGCCGGCCCGGAGGCATCCGGCGCGCAGAAGAGCGACGCGCTCACCGTCGTGACCGGGCGAGCGGTGTTCGCCGGGAACGTCCCGTGGGCGATCGGAATGACCAGCCCTCGCAGCTGGACCTTGATCTCGCCGTTCGCCGCCAGCTGCACCCGGCCGCGGTCGAGAACCCAGGGCGCGCCGCCTCGGATGACGCCGTGAATCGGCGGATCGGCGAGCTGGCTTCCGACGAGCGACGCCGAGAAGATCTTCGCGGCGTCGTCGCCTCTTCCGTTCTTGCCTTGATCGTCGTCGCCTTTGCGTCCCCCGTCGTCGGCACTCGCGACGGCCGCGACAAGCGCGGCGGCTGCGATGGTGGCGAGCGCGACCAGCACTGAGCCATTGCGTCTCACGATCGAACCTCCCTCGTCGAGCAGTGTCGACAGGGATATACGCGCTGTCAGGCCTGCCGGATCTCGAGCCGGTTCCCGAACGGATCGAACGTGTAAAGCCTGGTCACGCCCGGGATCGCATCGTCGAAGAGCACCTCGTACCCTCTCGCCGCCAACCGTTCGGCCACGGCGTCCAGGTCGTCGTCGACGAGGCCCGGATGCGCTTTCTCGGCGCCTGGTGCGAAATCGCCCATGCCGACATGCAGCTCCTGTGCACCGGCGCGGAACCAGCAGCCGCCCCGTGCAGCGAGCGCCGCCGGCTTCGGGATCTCGACCAGCCCGAGGAGCCCGCCGTAGAACGCGCGCGCCTCGTCCTCGCACCCAGGCGGTGCAGCCACCTGGACGTGGTCGATGCCTGTGATCGTCACCGCCCGGGGTCTACCATCGATTCGATGTCAGCGGCGCCGCCACCGCTCGAAGAGACGCTCGTGCGCGGCTACGTCCGGCTGGCCACCGGAGCGGAGCATCGCCGGATCGATCTCGAACTGCGCGTACTCGACATCGCACTCGCAACAGTGTTCGGGCTCATCGCGCTCCCGTTCGCGCTGCTGATCGCAACGATCCAGCTCGCCGCGAGCGGGCGGCCGATCCTCTACCGCGGTGAGCGTGTCGGCCGCCGCGGGCGCTTCTTCGAGATGCTCAAGTTCAGGACGATGCGTCCGGGCGCCGAGGAGCGCATCGGCCAGTACCTGGGCGAGGAGCTCGTGCAGGCGACAGACGCCGAGCTGACGCGTCTCGGCCGCTGGCTCAAGGTGTCCCAGCTGGACGAGATCCCCCAGCTCTGGAACGTCCTGCGCGGCGACATGTCGTTCGTTGGGCCGCGTCCGATCCGGCCGCGCTTCTTCGCGGAGCTCGCGAACGACCTGCCGGCGTACTGGCAGCGGCTCGTCGTACGGCCAGGACTGACCGGGTTCGCGCAGGTTCGGCGGGGCTATGAGACCTCGATGGCGGAGAAGCTCGCGCACGATCTGGAATGGATCGCCGACCGGTCGGTGCGGCTGTACCTGCGAACAGTGCTCGTCACCGGCTTCCGTGTGGTCGCGCAGGTCTTCGGGCGCCGCAAGTGATGGGGCCGGTGACGTTGCGCGCTCCCCTGGGTCGCGAGCACCAAGCGATGAAAGGACACAGTCCTCGTTCATAGCAGCGCTATGGACGAGGGCGAGGACGCCTCAGCGCGCCGCGTGATCGCGGGCCAGGGAGCCCGCGGACGTTGCCGGTTCCATCACTAACCTAGGTCGCCATGTGCGGGATCTGCGGGATCGCGTCCGCGCACGCGCCGCTCGACGTCGACCGGCTGCGTGCGATGTCGCAAACACTCATCCACCGCGGCCCCGACTCGGAGGGCATGCACACGGACGAGCACGTCGGCATTGCCGCGCGCCGGCTCGCGATCATCGACCTGACGGGCGGCGACCAGCCGATCGCGAACGAGGACGGCGCGGTCGTCGTGGTGCAGAACGGCGAGGTCTACAACTACCGCGAGCTCATGCACGAGCTCGAGCGCGCGGGTCACCGGTTTCGTTCACGCTGCGACACAGAGGTGCTCGTGCACGGCTACGAGGAATGGGGGCCTCGCCTCTGGGAGCGGCTGCGCGGGATGTTCGCCGTCGCGGTGTGGGACGCCCGCAGGCAGCAGCTGGTGATCGCGCGCGACCGCTTCGGGATCAAGCCGCTCTACTACCGCGCAGCCGGCGGCGAGCTCTCGTTCGCGTCCGAGCTCGACGCGCTGCCGCACGGCGACGTCGACCTCGACGCGCTCGAGGAGTTCCTCGCCTTCAACTGCGTGCCTTCCCCGCGCTCGATCTTCGTCGACATCCGCAAGCTGCCGCCGGGTCACACACTGACGTGGTCCGACGGCGCCACGCGGCTCGAGTGCTTCGCAAGGACAGGCCCACTCGAGGCGAGACACGGCGAGGACGAGGCCGAGCTCGTCGAGGAATGCCGTGCGCGGCTGCGCGACTCGGTGCGTGCGCACCTCGTCTCCGATGTTCCGGTCGGCGTCCTGCTTTCCGGTGGTGTCGACTCCGGCGTCCTCGCAGCGCTTGCGGCCGAGGAGTCGTCCGACCGGGTGCGCACGTTCTCGATCGGTTTCACCGAGGCGTCGTTCGACGAGCTGGCCGGCGCGCGCGCAGTCGCGCAGCGCTACGACACGATCCACCGCGAGCTGACGCTCGAGCCCGATGCGGCACTGCTATTGCCGGCCCTCGCGGCGGCGTTCGACGAGCCGTTCGCGGACTCGTCCGCGCTGCCGACGTATCTCGTCTCGAAGCTCGCCGCAGAGGACGTGAAGGTCGCGCTCTCCGGCGAGGGGAGCGACGAGCTCTTCGGCGGCTACTACACCTACGTCGCCGACCTGCTCGCCACTCGCTTCGGCACCGCTGCGGCCGCGGCACGGCCGCTGGCGGAGCTCCTTCCCTCGTCGACGAAGCGGGCGAGCTTCGACTACAAGGCGAAGCGCTTCACGCGTGCCGCAGGCCTCCCGGCGCTCGAGCGCCACCACGGCTGGAAGGAGATCTTCTCCGCGGACGCGCGAGCCGAGCTGACCGGCAGGCAGAGCAGCGTCGATCCGCTGGCCGGGCATCGCGCACGGTTCGCCGAGACCGACGGCCATGAGCTCCTCACGCGGCTGCAGGATCTCGACTTCGGCCTGTACCTCGTCGACGACCTGCTGACGAAGACCGATCGCGCGTCGATGGCGTGGTCGCTCGAAGCGCGGGTGCCGTTCATGGACACCGTCGTCGCGAACTTCGCGTTCTCGCTCCCGGCGAAGCACAAGGTGCGGGGCGTGTCGAAGAAGCGGCTGCTCCGGCAGGCGGTGGAGCAGCTCCTTCCACACGAGGTGGTGCACGGGCGCAAGCGTGGCTTCTCGATCCCAGCGGCAGCGTGGTTGCGTGGCGGACTCGAGCCGTTCGCACGCGAGACGCTGTCGGCGGAGACGGTCCGCCGGCAGGGCTTCTTCCGGCCGGACGCGGTGACGCGTGTGCTCGACACCCACGTGTCCGGCCGCGAGGACCTCTCGCGTCAGCTGTGGGGGCTACTCGCGTTCACGCTCTGGCACGAGCACCACGTCGAAGGCATCCGGCGCGACACGGCCTTGGAGTCCGTGCTCGCGTGACCGGCGTAGGCTCGACGGAGCCGGCCAGGAGCGGAGCCCCCGGCTTCGCCGGGGGTGGAGCGGGATGAGGGTTTGGTGCGACTTCACCGCGAGCGCGCACCCGCTCGTGTTTCGGCCGCTGGTCGAGCGCCTGCGCGCGCAGGGTCACGAGGTCGAGATCACCGCGCGCGACTACGCGCAGACGCTGCAGCTGATCGAGTCGCACGGGATGACCGCGACGGTCATCGGCCACCACGGCGGCCGCTCGGCGATCGGGAAGTTCGCGCAGATGCGCTCGCGGCTGAAGGCACTGCGGCACTGGGCGAAGGATCGTGAATTCGACGTCGCCCTCGCGCACGGCTCGCACGAGCTGACGATGACGGCAAGGCGCCTCGGCATTCCGAGCGCGACGACCTTCGACTACGAGTGGGCGTGGCTCCAGCACCAGCTCGGCTGCCGGGCTGCGACCCGTGTCGTCGTCCCCGACGCGATCCCACCGGAGCGTCTCGCGAAGTACACCGCGGTGCCGCCGAAGCTCCAGCAGTACCCGGGGCTGAAGGAGGAGTACTACCTCTCGGACTTCGAACCTGACCGAACGGTGCTCGACGACTGGTCGATCGACGCGACACGCGTGCTCGTCGTGCTGCGCCCGCCGCCGGACGTGTCGCTCTACCACCGGCATTCGAACCCTCTCTTCCCGCAGACGCTCGAGCACCTCGGGCGCGCAGAGCACGTGCACGCCTTCGTCATTCCCCGCACCGAGGAACAGCGGGACTATGTGAAGTCGCTCGCGCTTCCGTCGGTGATCGTTCCGGAGCAGGCGGTCGACGCGCAGAGCCTGATCGCGTTCGCCGACCTCGTCGTCTCGGCCGGGGGAACGATGAACCGCGAGGCAGCGGCGCTCGGTGTCCCGGTCTACACGACCTACGGCGGACGCCTCGGTGGAGTGGACGAGCAGCTGATTCACGACGGCCGGCTGCGGCCGCTCACCGATCCGCGCGCGCTCGAGCTCGAGAAGCGGACCGTCGGCCCGAGCGATCGCCGCCGTCGCGACCCGCAGCTGATGCTCGATCTCTTGTTGTCAGCTCGCGACGGTAGCTAGTACTTCTTCGCCGTAGCGCTCGAGCTTCGCCGGGCCGATGCCGCTGATCTGCGCGAGCTCGCCGAGCGTCCCCGGCCTCGCAGCGGCGATCGCATGCAGCACTGAGTCGTGGAAGACGACGTACGGCGGCACGTCGTCCGCCTTCGCACGCTCCAGCCGCCACTCGCGCAACCGCTGCGCGTCGGGCGTCCACTCCGCCTTCGGCGCTGCCGGGGTCGAGCCGGCAATCCCGAGCTCGGCAAGAAACCGCGACCGCTTCCCCCACCACGAGAGCCACAGCACGCGCTTTGCGCGCGTGAGCCCGACGTAGAGAAGGCGGCGCTCTTCGGCAATCTCGTTCTCGCTGCGTGCCTGCTTCGACGGCAGCTCCTTCTCCTGCAGCCGCGGCAGGAAGACCGCCTCGAACTCGAGCCCCTTCGCGCGGTGGAACGTCAGGAGATGGATCCCACGCGCGGCGTCGCTTCCCGGCGCAAATCGCTCCCGCAAGTCGGCTACGAACGCTGACGCATCGCCGTCGAACTCCGCCGCGAGCTCGACGAGACGGCCGAGGTCGTCCTGGCGAACCTGCTCGCGCTCGCCGAGCTTGTCGGGACGGTGCTCGACCCAGCCGGCCGCGAGCGCCTCGGCGCGTACCGCGTCACCCGCGGGCGCCGGCGAGCGCTCGAGCCGGCGGCACAAGCGCCGCGCGGCTTCGCGGTCGAGGAGTGACGCTCCTTGGTACGGGATGCGCGCGTCGTGCAGCACCTGCTCGAAGTCCGTCAGCCGCGCATTCGTGCGCGCGAGGATCGCCGCCTGTTCGAGAGGGTGGTCGACCGCGCGGATCGCAGCGACGAGCGCCGCATCCTCCGACGCTCCGTCCGGATACGGCCGGACGATCGGCTCCGGCCCGTCGGCGCGCGTGGCGCGCAGCGTCTTCTCGGCACCACCGAGCCGTGGCACGAGCTTGTTCGCGAGCTCGAGCACCTGCGGCGACGAGCGGTAGTTCTCCTCGAGCCGGAAGACCCGGGCGTTCGGGAATCGCGCCGGCATCCCGAGCAGGTGCTCCGGGCCGGCACCGGTGAATGCGTAGATCGACTGGTAGTCGTCGCCGACGACGCAGAGGTCGTCGCGGTCGCCGAGCCAGAGATCGAGCAGCGTCTGCTGCAGCAGATTGACGTCCTGGTACTCGTCGACGGTGAACGCGCGGTACTGCGCACGGAACGTCTCACGCGCGCCGGCGTCCTCTTCGAACACCTGGATCGCGAGCTCGAGCAAGTCTTCGAAGTCGATCGAGCCGGCCGCGCGCTTGCGCTCCTCGTACTCGACGTACACGCGCTTCATCAGGTCGACCGGGATCGGGGGCTCGCGATCGGCGTAGCGCTCGGGCGGGATGCGGCGGTTCTTCGCCCACTCGATCTCCGTCGCGAGGTCGCCGGCGGGCCTGAACTTGTACGGCGCGGGCAGCCGGTTCGCGATCTGGCGGAGGAGCAGCACCTTCGACGGCAGGATCGGCCCGAGCCGCTCCGGCGCGAAGTGACGCAGCTGGCGCAGTGCAGCCGAGTGGAAGGTCGAGGCACGGATCCCGGCGGCACCGAGCGCGGCCAGACGGTTGCGCAACTCGCCCGCCGCCTTGTCGGTGAACGTGACCGCCATGATCGCGTTGGCCGGGAACGCGCCCGTCGCCACCTGCTGCGCGATGCGCCGCGTGATCGTCGTCGTCTTGCCGGAGCCGGCTCCCGCGAGGATGCAGACCGGCCCGCGCACGGCCTCTGCGGCGCGCCGCTGCTCGGGATTCAGGCCGTCGAGAGGGTCCACCGAGCCAACCTACCCGCCGCCTCGGCGGGCACCTGTGCCGTTAGTGCAACGTGTCTTCCAGAACCGCCTCGGTGCCGATGCGATGCGGCTCTTTGAGCATCGACGAGACCTTCGCGACGGCCCCGAGCGTGTCGGCGCTCTCGGCCAGGCGCTCGAGCTCGCCGAGGCACTCCTCGAGCCACTCGGGGTCGATCGTCGCCCGGGCGGCGCGCATGATCTTCGGGTGCGAGGTCGGGCCGACCATCTCGCCCTCGTTCCAGAGCACCTCGTGGATCTTCTCGCCGGCGAGCACGCCGGTGAAGACGATCGGCACGTCGTCCTCGTTGCGGCCGGAGAGGCGGATCATCTCCTTGGCGAGGTCCAAGATCCGCACCGGCTCGCCCATGTCGAGCACGTAGACCTGGCCGCGTCCTCCCATCGCGCCGGCCTGGATGACGAGTGACGACGCCTCCGGGATCGTCATGAAGAACCGCGTCAGGTCCGGGTGGCGCACCGTGACCGGGCCGCCGCGCTCGATCTGCCGCCGGAAGATGGGGATGACCGAGCCGGACGAGCCGAGGACGTTGCCGAACCGCACGGCGACGAAGCGGGTCGAGACGTCGTCGCGGAGCGCGTACGACTCGATCAGCCACTCGCAGATCGCCTTGGACTGGCCCATCATGTTGCGCGGGTTCGCCGCCTTGTCCGTCGAGATCTGGACGAACCGATCGACACCCGCCTCGACCGCCGCCTCCACGAGATTGCGCGTGCCGAGGATGTTGTTCGTAACCGCCTGCATCGGATTCGACTCGAGCATCGCGACGTGCTTGTACGCGGCAGCGTGGAACACGACCTCCGGGTGGTGGCGCTCGAAGACGGCGCGCATCCGCACGCGGTCGCTGCAGTCGGCGAGCACCGCGCTGACTGCCGGGTAGTCGCGCTCTTCGAGAAGCTCGCGCTCGATCTCGAAGAGCGGCGGCTCACCTTTGTCGACGAGCACGAGCCTGCCCGCACCGAGCCGGGCGAGCTGGCGGCACAGTTCCGAGCCGATCGAGCCGCCGGCGCCGGTGACCATGACGACACGGTCCTTCACGTAGACGGAGATCGCCTCCAGGTCGACGACGACCTGCTGGCGGCCGAGCACGTCCTCGACCTGCACCGCGCGGATCTGGCCGGCAAGGTTGAGGTCGCCGGAGATCAGCTCGTTCAGGCCCGGCAGCGTCTTCACGGGGACACGCTGGGAGCGGCAGTTCTCGACGATGCGCTGCCGGACCGCGCCCGGCGCCGACGGAATGGCGATCAGCACCTCGTCCGGCTTGTTGTCGCGCAGCAGGTGCGGCAGGTCGTGGGTCGTGCCGAGCACCTTCACATCGACGATGCGCGTGCCTCGCTTCCGCGGGTCGTCGTCGACGAACCCGATCGGTGTGTACGCGAGCTGCCGGTTGCGCTGCATCTCACGCACCATCAGCTGACCTGCGTCACCCGCGCCGACGATCAGCACTTCCTTGCCGCGCGCGACGAGCCCGGCGCGCGGGCGCTCGATCAGCGTGCGCGCGAGCAGTCGCGTGCCGGCGACGAACGCGAGCAAGAGTAGGAAGTCGAATGCGGCGATGCTGTGCGGCAGCCGCGACGTGTGGTTCGGCGGGAACGCGTAGAGAACGAGGTAGGTCAGCGCCGACGCGATGATCACGCCGCGCGCCGCACCCCACATGTCGCGCGTCGAGACGTAACGCCACCACCGGTTGTAGAAGCCGGAGAGCACGAAGATCGCGAGCTTGATCCCGACCACGAGCGTGACGACCTGCCAGTCGAGGAGGTGCCGGTAGAAGACCGGCGTCGTCTTGTCGAAGCGGAGGAAAAACGTCAGCCGCCACGCGATGACGATCAGGACCGCGTCGAAGACGAGCTGCCAGACCCGGTGGCGATTGACCGGGAAGCGCATGCCTACGAATGCACTATCTGCGAGGCGCGCTTCAACACCGACGCCACTTCCGCCTGCTGCTCTTCGGAGATGCCGGCCCAGAGCGGCAGGCAGAGGTTCTCACGAGACGCCTTCTCGGTCTCGGGGAAATCGCCCTCCGAATGGCCGAGGTAGCGAAGTGCGGGCTGGAGGTGCAGCGGCGGCTGGTAGTAGACCGCGTGCCCGATGTCGGCGTCCTTCAGAGCCGCCGAGAGGCGGTCGCGCTCGGGCGAGCGGACGCAGTACATGTGGTAGACGTGGCCGTCCTCGTCCTCCGGGGTCTCGACGATCCCTGCGAGCAACTCGGTGTAGCGCGCGGCGGCCTCACGACGGCTCGCGTTCCACTCATCGATGTGCCGCAGGAAGATGCGCAGGAACGCCGCCTGCATGGCGTCGAGGCGCGAGTTGTAACCGACGTACAGGAACTCCTTCTTCGCGGCCGACCCGTGGAACCGAAGCATGCGGATGCGCTGCGCGAGCTCTGGGTCGTTGACGGAGATGAGTCCGCCGTCGCCCAGTGCGAACAGGTTCTTGGTCGGGAAGAAGCTGAACGTCGACGCAATGCTCGTCGCAATCCCGCCGGCGCCGAATGCCTGCGCTGCATCCTCGATCACGGGCAGCCCGAAGCCGCTGAAGTCGGAGGCGGGCCGACCGAAGAGATGCACAGGCATGATCGCCTTCGTCCGCTCGGTGATGCGCCGCTCGACATCGCTCGGATCGAGATTGAGAGTCACCGGATCGATCTCCGCGAACACGGGCGTCGCCCCGCGGCGCGCGATCGCCTCCGCGGTTGCGTAGAACGTGAACGACGGGCAGATCACCTCGTCGCCGGGACCGATTCCCATGGCGTCGAGCACGAGCACGATCGCGTCGGTGCCGTTCGCGCAGCTGACCGTGTCGGCGGTGCCGAGCTTCGCTGCGGCTTCGCGCTCGAACGCCTCGACCTCCGGGCCGAAGATGAACCGGCCGGTCTCGAGTGTGCGCGCGAAGGCTTCTTTGAGCTCGGGAATGAGCGGCGCGTACTGCGCCTGGACGTCAACGTGAGGAATCGTCATAGGTGGAAAGCGTACCGGGGCGGCGTCGACGCCAGACGAGGTAGACCACGAGCGCGACCGCTGCGACGACCACGACGTAATCCACATACCGCAGGTCGTGGCTCGCGCTGTGCCAGCTCGAACCAACGGCCCAGCCGATACCGGCGACCGCGGCCGAGAATGCGAGGCACCCGACCGCAGCCAGCGGGACGAGCCGCCGTAGCGGCCATTCGAGGATGCCGGCGGGCAGCGCCACGAAGGAGCGGACGAGCGGCGTCGCGAAGCCGAGCGGCACCGCCACGGTGCCGAAGCGCTCGAACCAGCGTTCGGCGCGGGCGATCCGCTCAGGCGTCGCGTGGAAGAAACGTCCATGGCGCTCGAGCAGCGGATGCCCCCCGTAGTAGCCGATCGCCCAGCCGAGCACCGCCCCGAGCACGTTCCCGATCGTCCCGACGACGACGACCGCGACGTACGCGTGGAGCCCCGAGTGGAAGTGCGCGATGTGGCCGGCAAGCGCACCGGACGCAAGCGCGCCGCCGTAGAGCATCGTCAGCTCACTCGCCGCGGGCAGCACGGCCGCGATGAACATGAGGATGAAGACCGCGAGCAGGCCGTGGTCGCCGACGAACGACGTCACGCGACGACTCTAGCGAGTGAACCTGAAGGACACGGACCGCTCCGAGGTGCCGACGTCGCTCGCGACCACCAGATGAGCGACGTACGTGCCTCCGAACGCGTGCGATCCACCGGGCAAGCGTCCGTCCCACCGGATCGAGCCGGCCCCCGGCTGAAGCACCGTCGCGGGAAGCGCGCGCAGGAGTGCTCCGCTCGAAGTCTCGATCCGCAGCGTCACCTGGGCGGGCCGTGTGAGCGTGAAGCCGACCCGCACGGTTCCGCGCGCTGAGCGCGGCACGGCGAGCGCCTGCAGGGTGGTGTCGAACCTGAAGGTGCGCTCGATCGTCGATGTCCGGCCGAGGTCGTCCACGGCAGAGACATCCCACCGCCACGTTCCCTCGTGGTCGAACGTGGTCGCCGTGAACGAGTAGGTGCCAGGCGCATGCGCCACGCCGCTCTCGAGCGGATGCTGCGCGCCGTCCGGCCCGACGAGCGTGGCCGTCACCGTCGACGGACGAACGATCTTGTAGAGGAGCGGCTCCGCCGTCAGACCGGGCTCGCCCGTGAGGAGCGGCAGGGACGGCTCCGGCGCGTACACCCCGAAGTACTGGACGAGGAGCGCCTCCTTGACGGCGCGCTCGACACGCCCGCTCGGCCGGCTCAGCAGCCGGCCGTCGAACGCCGCCGTGACGGAGTCGCCCTGATCGACGCCTGCCGCGGTCACCGCGCCGAGCCGCACGAGCGCTTGGGCAAGCTCGAAGCTCGTCAGGCCCACGCTGTAGCCGGGGCGCCCACCGTCGACCGCGACGAGGACCACGCGCCCGTCCGCGAGCTGCCCGACGGCGCCGCGCGCGGTGCGCGCGCCGACCTGGTCGTTCGTGAAGTCCTCGAGCGCGCGGAACACCGCCTTGCCGTTCCGGACGAGCAAGGGCCCCCCGCCGAGCGCGGCTGTCACACCGTCCCAGGTCGGCTGCAGGCCGAGCCGCACGTGAATCGTCGTGCCGATGCGTGCTTCTGCCTGCAGCTTCGCGGCCGCGCCGCCGACCGCCATCAGCACGGCGCCGCCCGGCGGGATCGGCTCGCCGCCGCCCGACGCCGTCGCCGTGACCGCACCGCTGAGGTCGGCGTTGGGAGACGTCGGTGGAAACGCCCCCAGCACCGCCTCGGCCGCGCTCGCAACGACCGGAGTGCGCGGGCCGTACGCCGACGTGAAGAGCACCGTCTGCCCGGGTCCCGGCGGCGTGTTGAGCCCGGTCAGCGTGCGCCGCTGCCCCGTCCCCTGCCACGTGCCGAACAGCTTGACGCGGTCGACATGCAGCGTCCCGGTCGTGTCGACGCCGATCGAGCTTCGGCTCGCGAGCGGAGGTTGCGCGAGCAGGCTGTTCCCGATCCAGATGCCGCTCGGTCGTCCGTCGGCACGAAAGAGGTCGCCGTTGATGCCCGCGGTCGTCGCCGTCGCAGAGGCGTCGCGCTCGATCTGTGTGACCGGCTCGAGGCCGCCCGTGAGCGTGCCTCCGGCGAGCACCGGTGTGAGCGCGTACAAGCCGACGGGCCGCGGAGCCGTAATGACGTGCATGACGACGACGCCGTGCGGCGTGAACGCCACTGTCCGGTCGTACGTGACTCCGGGTAGCAGCTGCGTGCCGTGCGCTGCGGCGAGCGGCGCGAACGCGGCCGTGAGCACGACGATGATCGCAGCGCGGCGCAGCATTCCCCGATCGAGGGTAGCCGTATTACGTCGGTCTTACACCGTCTTCGTCCCCGCCACACCACCGGTCGAGACTCTTTGCGCTGACTACGCGATCGGAGGGAGAGAAATGCGCAAGGTGGTTCTCACGATGGCCGGTCTCGCCGCACTCGTTGTGACGAGCGTCGCCGTCGCGAACGGAATCGAGGGAGCGAAGACTGCGAAGGCCGTCGCCGCGACGTTCTCCGCGTCGGCGGGCACGACCTCGTCGCGGACGTGCACGACGACGGACGGCAAGTCGATCACGGTGACCAACGGGAAGTACACGGGCACCGCTGTCGGCGATGTGGATCTGGCAGGCCCGATCACGCTCCGCGTGCACAGCGTCATCAACACGACCGACAAGGTCGGCGTCGTGAACGGTGCGTTCCGTATCGACACGAGCGGGCGCGACACGGTAGGGGCGTTCTCGAGCGTGTACGACAACGGTGCGATCGCCGGCCTCACGAGGGCGGGTGCGCACGAGCCAGGCGCGAGGATCGTCGGCAATCTGTCGGCCACGTTCGATCCGGCCGCGGGCTTCACCGGCGGGAAGATCGGCGGAGGGACCGCCGGCGGCTCGGCCGTCGAGCTCGGCCGCGGCTCCTGCAAGCCGTCGAACACGCACCCGGAGCACAGCGCGGCGCGCGGGTCGATCTCGGCGCTGTCGACGGCGTCGATCACCGTCGCCGGTCTCACGTGCATGCTGCCGGCTGCCAAGGCGGCGGACATCAACGCGAAGTTCAAGACGGGCGACAACGTCGCGATCCGCTGCGACTTCGCGAACGGTCAGAACACGCTGACTCGCATCGAGAAGCGCGGTCACTAGCGCGTTTGGTGTCCGGCACGTGCCCCGGGTCTAGACTCGGGGCATGTGCCGGAACATCCGCATCCTCTACAACTTCTCCCCGCCCACCAGTGACGACGAGGTGCGCGCAGCCGCGGAGCAGTTCGTCCGCAAGGTGAGCGGGATGACGAAGCCCTCGAAGGCGAACGAAGCAGCGTTCGGTAAGGCGATCGACGAAGTGACCGCAGTGACGCGGCGTCTGCTGTCGGAGCTCGTGACCACCGCGCCGCCGCGCGACCGTGAGGTCGAAGCGGCCAAGCGCAAGGCGCGCTCGGCTGCACGCTTCGGCGCGGCCGCGTGACGACGGTCGTCTTCGAGACGCATTCGACCAGCGAGCACAACGAAGCCGGGATCGCCACCGGGTGGCTCGGCGGTGCGCTGTCCGCGACCGGCCGCGCCCAGGCGGTCGAGCTCGGCGAGCGGCGGCGCGACGACGGGATCGAGCTCGTCATCGCGTCAGATCTCTGGCGCGCCGTCGAGACGGCGGCGATCGCGTTCGACGGCAGCGACATCCCGCTGCGGGTCGACTGGCGGCTGCGCGAGTGCGACTATGGGGAGATGAACGGCATGCCGCGTGCGCTGCTCGACGAGCAACGCGTGCAACGGATCGACGAGCCGTGGCCCGGTGGCGAGTCCTGGCGACAGGCCGTGGCGCGCGTGTCGTCCTTCCTCGACGACGTGCAGGGCGAACGTGTTCTCGTGATCGGCCACATCGCCACGCGTTGGGCGCTCGACCACCGGGTCAACGGCCGGCCGCTCGAGGAGCTCGCCGCCGAGGAGTTCGACTGGCGGCCGGGCTGGGAGTACGAGGTGTGAGCGGCGTCGTCGAGCTCCGTGCCGCACGCCCGGGTGATGGAGCGGCGCTGGCGGTCGCCTGGCTCGACAACGCCCAGTACTACGTCGAGCGGTTCCCGGACGACTTCCGGGTGCCCGACGAGGACGGGCTCGAAGCGTGGTTCGAGGAAGGGCTCGCCGAGCGGCTGAGCGCGACCGAGCTGCACCTGGTCGCAACTGTCGACGGCGCGGTCGCCGCGTTCGTGTACGCACGGCTGACGCTGCCTGATCACCACGCCTCCCGACAGATGCTGGCGGACTATCCGCACCCCCGTGTGCACGTGGAGGCGCTCGGGACGGCAAACGCGTACCAGCGTCAAGGACTTGCGACGCTGCTGGTCGAGGCGGTCGAAGCGTGGGCGCGCGACCACGACGCGCGCGCGATCAGCGCCGAGACGTACCTCGATAGCCCGGTGTCGATCCCGTTCTGGGAAGAGCGGATGGGCTATCGCCGGCGGTCGGTCAAGCTGACGAAGCGCTTGCAGTAGACGGAACCGAGACTCGAGATGATGGTTCGTACGATCGCGGGCGAGCCGACACAAGTTGTCTATCTGTCTGGAACACGACACGGCTGGAAGCTGTGGTTCAGCATGGCTTTGAGGTGACGCTGCTGAAGTTGCACGCCGTGCGACGGTTCAGATCGGTAATCGGAGCAGCGAGCTTGGTGTTGCTCGGGTCGGTCGCAGCGGTGGCGCTTGCGGAGAGTTCCTCGGTGCCGTCGCTTCCCGCCTCGGCGCTTGTCCCGAACGCGGTCGCGTTCCTGAGCCGCACCCACGGCGTCCTCGGCACCGGCGATGAGGGTTGCGCCCTGGGCGGATCTCGCTGCCGACCCGGCGGAACGATCTCGCTCAGTTCTGATCGGGGCAAGACGTGGCAGATCGTTCGACGAACACCTCGGGCGGTCGTCTCTGTCATGCAAACCGGCGACGGCCGGGTCGTCTACGCGCAGTACGACGACGGGGAGACGTTGCGGAGCGCCGACGGCGGTCACACCTGGCACGTCGCGATCGCCTTCGATCGTTCCGGCAACTCGGTCTGCCCGCAAGGCATGACGACGGGGATCAACACCCAGCCCGGAGCCCAGGACTGGGCGCTCTGCACCTCCCAGGCGGGCGCAGGGAACCAGGGCAAACAGGTCTTTCGCCTACGCAGTCGCGGCTGGGCACGCGTCGCCTGTACGACGATAGACGGGGGCGGCTGCCACTACGGCGGCATCAGCTCCTACGGCTACCCGCAGGGGATCGCGGCCGCGAGCAGAGGCGATTTCGCGATCATCTGGGAGACGCGCGGCACCCTCTATGTGACCCGCAATGGTGGCCGCCACTGGATCGCGCTGCCCAAGGTCGCGCCACCCGACGCCTTCGGCTGGTGGGCCTCCGTCCTGCCACACGGGCTGGGCTTCGTCATCCTCGACGACGGAGGCATCCAGAAGCGGCGACTGATCGAGACAACGGACGCCGGACGCACCTGGCACGTCGTTCACCACTGGGCCGCGACCGGCTAACGCCGACCTGGACTCTCCGCTGCGCCAGTTCCGGGATGACGCGT
>Ga0070660_100000674_pt1 | contig 22597 bp, 17 predicted proteins | sample KBSC33metaG_FD_64670 | JGI IMG/M metagenome (GOLD analysis project Ga0070660, IMG submission 64670) | Corn rhizosphere microbial communities from Kellogg Biological Station, Michigan, USA - KBS C3-3 metaG | ecosystem: Host-associated > Plants > Roots > Rhizosphere > Soil ... | reverse complement strand
GCCTCCTGGGCGGGCGCGGGGGAGGCGGCCATAGGAGCGAGCAAGACGGCGAGACACAGATAGAAGATCTTCATCTTCGCTCTCCGTGATCTGGCGCTGCGGAGGGTCAATTTCCGAGGAGACGTGGGCACTCTCCCTGTAAACATTCAGCTTTTGGCGGAGCTCAGGCGCGCGCCATCGCTGCCGCAGTGAGCGGGTGATCGGGTGTGGCGTCGGACTTTGCGAAATTCAGTCGACCGAAGGTCTATGCTTAGGCCTCAGGCCTCAGGGATCTGGATCATCATTCGCCGCGCGCAACTCGGTCAGCTGATGTGGAGAAGTGATGGTGATTCCGCGCTTCCGGAGCTTGCTGACGAAATCGGCTGTCACGCCGACCGCTTGCATGCCCTGATAGTCTTGAGGGGCGCCGTTTATTCCGTACCGGTGCATCGCCGCGATGTAGGATGGGTCGAGCCCCATCGCACGCGCTTCGACGAGGTCCTGGAGGCTGAGCGACATGCCGGTCGCATGCATCGCGCGGGCATAATCCGGCGTCACACCGACCGCGTGCGCTTGGGCCAATTGGCCGGCCGAGAGATTGGGGAAGCCGGCCCTGGCCATTTCGCGTCGGTATTCGCCGCCGCCGGCGGCGGTGGTGAACGGGAAGCCGTCGTTGGGCTCGTCCGCCGCGTCCGTCGGATCCAGATCGATCCTGTCGGAGGCAGCATGCGACTTGCGGACATTGGGTGTCGGATGTGGTGTGTCGCTCGCCGCTAGGATAGGCGCCGGCTGGCGGGCCACGGCGAGGTACGGCGCGGCGCGCGGCGTCGCGCCGGCCGTCTGGACGGTGGCGAGTACGGTGCGGCCGGGCACGAGGGTAACCGCTGCGAGCGGCACCGCCATGCTCAGCATGCCCGTCGCGAAGCCCGCGATCCATGACCGCCCTGATGGCCCGCGCGCCGGATTCTGGTCGAGCACGCGCCGAACGCGGCGGCCGAGCGAACTTTGCGAGGGTGCCACGCCGTGCGCGCCGAGCAGCGTGCTTCGGCATTGATGGCGCGCGACGCCGATCAGCAATTGGGCATAATCGGGTCCGGCGATATTGGCGGCGAGCACCGCGTCGTCGGCGGCCTCCTCGCGCAACTGGTGCGCCTCGCGTGCCAGCATCCAGGCCAACGGATTAAACCAGAATGTCGCAGTCGCGATCCGCGCCAGGATCAGCTTGACCCAATCGAGCTGAACCACATGTGCGAGTTCGTGCGCGATGATCGCTTCGGCCTGTTCGGGCGCATCCGCCGCTTCATGGTTGAGCAGGATGACCGGGCGCATAACGCCCCAGCTCACCGGTGACTCCAACTCGTCGCTCCTGAGCAGGGAGATGCCGCTTTTGAATCCCATGCGCCGTTGCGCCTGGGCCAGCGCTCCAATCCAGACCGGATCGACCAATATCTCGGCGCGCGCACGCAGCCCCGCCAGGCGGAGCAACGCGACCAGGGTCAGCGCCAGTAGGAGCAGCGTGGGGGAGAGGAAGGCGTAGCGCGCCGCGCCAACGGCGAGCGTGGCCAGCCAATTCGTCGTCGCAGCCGCGGCAGAAGGCTTCGGCGATGCAAGCGCAGATGCCGATAGCGTCGCTCGGCTGGAAATCGGGCGTGTAACCTTCGGCTGCGTGGACGGAGCGATGGCCGCAAGCTGGCTTGCCAGCGCGGAAACGGGCAGCGCCAGCCTTGGCAATGCGAGGCTGCCGAGCGGCAGGGCGACGAGCGCGAACAGGCCGAGATGCGCGATGGTCGAGCGTTCGGCGGCTGACCGCGCGCGGGTCAAGCGGAGCACGCCGAGCGCTGCCGCGGCGACGAGCAGCGATTTCAACGCGAGGAGCAGCAGGGTGACGGTCATTTGCCCCCCTCCCTCGCTTGGCGTGCGCGGAGGATCGCCGCTTCGAGTTCATCCAGTTCGCGCGTATCGAGGTCCTGCGCCATGCCAAGCAAGGCGCTGGCGGCGCTCACCGGCGATCCCTTGAAAAAGGTTCGCACGATCTGGCTGAGCACCGTCCGCTGTGCCTGATTGTCGGATACGGTCGGCGAATAGACATAGCCCCGATCGCTATTCTCGCGGCGCACGAATCCCTTGTCCTCCAGCCGCTTGAGCATGGCGCGGACGGCAGAGCCGCTCAGCGGGTCAGGTAGCGCGCTGCAAATCTCGGCCACGGTGCGCGGGCCTTCCTCATAGAGCAGGTCGACGATCTGACGTTCGCGCGGGGGCAGTTGTGGAAGCATGACTCACCTCTTGCGCTACACTTGTAGCGCGCTGCAAATGTAGCGCAAGCTGAAAATGTAGAGGGATGCCTCGCGCATTTCGGATCACGCCCTCCAGCGTCTGCGTTTCGCGCACGTGCGTCTAAGAGCAGACCGAGCGCTTCCAGCCAATCGTCCGCCCGCCCTTTACCCCTCGTGTACAGCCTTGGTCACCAGGCAGGCTTCGATCCCCTCCGGACCGTCTTCAGCCCCGTGACCCGACCATTTGACCCCGCCGAACGGTGTGTCCGCACCCCCGATCATCGTCGTATTGAGCCCGAGCATGCCGGTCTCGATCTCGCGCGCGATGCGGCGCTGGCGCTTGGCGTCGCGCGTCCACGCATAAGCGGCGAGCCCGTAAGGCAGGCGATTGGCTTCTTCGATCATCGCCTCCTCGTCGCGGAATGGATTGATCAGGGCGACCGGACCGAACGGCTCCACATTCATGATTTGTGCGTCGAACGGCACTTCCGACAGGACTGTCGGTTCGTAGAAGAATCCGCGATTGCCCATCCGCGCACCGCCAGCATGAAGGCGCGCGCCCCTGGCCTTGGCGTCGCCGATCAAGCGGTCCATCGCCTCGGGTCGCCGCGGATTGGCCATCGGCCCCATCTGGCTCGCCGGATCGAGACCGTCCCCGACGACGATCTTCTGCGCGCGCGCCGCGAAGCCGTCGCGGAAGCGTTCGAATATATCCTCCTGCACGATGAAGCGCGTCGGGGAGACGCAAACTTGGCCGGCATTGCGATATTTGGATGTCGCCATCACCTCGATCGCCTGATCGACATCGGCGTCGTCGAACAGGAGTACCGGTCCGTGGCCGCCCAGCTCCATCGTCGTGCGCTTCAGATCTTCGGCGCAGAGCTTGAGCAGATGCGTGCCGACGATGGTCGATCCGGTGAAGCTGAGTTTGCGGATGATCGGCGAGCCAAGCAGGTGGCGCGACACTTCATCGGGCACGCCGAACACGATCTGCGCCACTTCGGGCGGGAGACCGGCGTCGAGCAAACATTGCAGCACCGCGAGAGCGGAGCAGGGGGCTTCCTCGGCCGGCTTCATCACGACGGAGCAGCCGGCGGCGATCGGAGCGCCCAACTTCCGGCCTGGATTGCCGATCGGGAAATTCCACGGCGCGAAGGCGGCAACCGGGCCGACCGGCTCCTTGGTCACGGTGGAGCGCTGGCCTGCCGGGCGCACGAGCGTACGTCCATAGAGACGAAAGACCTCGCCCGCATAGAAGTTGAACAGACCGACGGTCATATGGACTTCGATTTTTGCCTCGGCGACGGTCTTGCCTTCCTCCATCGTCGCGATCCGCGCGATTTCGTCCTGGCGCTCGAGCAGAAGCCGCGCCGCGCCCTGGAGCACTGCGGCACGCTCGTGCGGCGTGGAATCGCGCCAGCGGCGGAAGCCGCGTTTGGCCGTATCGAGCGCGCGATCGAGATCGGCGGCATTGGCCAGGGGCAATTCGGCCAGGGTCTCGCCGGTTGCGGGATTGACCACGGCCTGGGTGCGACGGCCGTCGCCCGCGACGCGCTCGCCGTCGATCATCATGTAAGGGCTGGGATAGGTCATTCGCTACTCGCTCGCCAGGGTGTCGATGCGCGCCGGTCCACTATAGCAGCTTGAAATAATGGATGCGGTTGGCGTTCGGAATCTTCTCGGCCACGCCGGCAAAGACATGCTTGGCGAGCCAGTCGTGCGGCCCTGCGGGCACATCGAACTTGGGACTGACACGCATATAATATTCGTCGGGATCTGCGGGCTCGTTGCGACCCGTCGGCCGCATAGACCGCGAGGCGGGTCGCCCCCATTGTCGTCGGCTCCAGATAACGTGCGCCCGTCAGCAAGAGCGAAATCGTGAATGCATATTCGAACTTGGGCGCGAACGGGTGCGGCGCGGACTCCATTCACCTCTCCTCCGAATATCCGGGATCACCACGCGGTCCACGCGGAAGCGCAGCGATCCGGTGGTGTGGCAGTTTGTTGATTGATCATCAATAATATATCTGACCAGTTTGTGAAGAAGTGCAGGCAGGCTATGGCCGCACCGGCCAATGGTGGGGCTAGGACGCGGTCGGACTGATTCTCGACATTGTCGTGACGGGCAAGCCAATGGGCGGCGGGTTGCCGCTGGCCGCGACCACTGGCCGACGCGATCTGATCGAAGGGTTTCGCGCACAAACCCGCTATTTCAACACCTTTGCCGCCAGCCCCCTGCAAGGCGCGGTGGGGCTGGCTGGCATGTGTTCGATTTGGCGGTTTCCTGGCACGGTTCCTGGCCAAGCGAGCATTTTGGCGCAATCCGCGACCATTTTCTGGCCGGCTACGCATCGCGCCGCCCATTACCGCACAATGTACTGGAACAATTGGATCTTTTCCTGCTGATCCGATCCTTGATGCTGGTAAGCTGGCGCGAGATGCGACCTGATATTATCGGCAACACGCAAAAAGCTCTGTGGATGCCGAAATTGGTTCGGGATGTGCAGCACGCTTTGAACAATAATCGGACTTGAGCGGAATGAGCATGCGCGTCGAGGCTTACCCCTCGCGGCATTCGGCCTAAATATCTGATGATTAGTTGCCTCTAGAGATCAGGGGATGGTCTACGCGTGGACCACGAGCAGCTCAGAACCTTGGCACCGGAACGCAATTGCCGCTGGGCGATCATCGTAGCCAAAGGTCGCTTCACGGTTAACGATGTGTTAAATCGAGTCGTTCGGCAGGTAGACTAGAGTCCAGCCGGAACACCTTATAAATGTCATTAGGGGTAAGGGTATGAAAAGGCTTCAGACATTGGCGACTTTAGCTCTTGCTAGTGGTATTATATCGGCGGCGAGCGCGCAAAATCTAATACCTGGCCATACGGGATCCATTACCTTTCCGGGCGGCGATGGTGTTCTGCGTGCAGGTTCCGGCTGGGATGCCGGCTCTACCCCTTCCGACGTCTTGAGCCTAATCGATGGGGTCTTCGCTCCCGAAAGTCAGCAGTGGAATAATGGGTCATATTGGTGGGATGAGACCAAGACAGCATCTCCATTCCAAACAACACTCGGCCTTAATGGCTCATTCACCTTCAATAGACTCGTATTGCAGGCCGATGATAACGATGACTACGTGATCGAATACTGGACGGGATCGGCGTGGCAAAACGTGTTTACGGCCGCCGCCACGGGCGGTTATGGTCTCACCACGCGGGATAGTGGAACGCTTGCTGCGTTTACCACGAATGGATTCCGTCTCACGGCAATCAATGGCGATCAATATTATGCCATGTCTGAATTTCAGGCGTTTGCCGCCGGCGTTCCCGAGCCTGCCTCGTGGGCGCTGATGCTCGGCGGCTTTGGTCTCGTCGGCGGCGCGATGCGCAGCCGCCGCTCGGCGGCCGTCACCTTCGCATAAGTGCATCTCCAAGGATGCGTGCAAGGCGCCGCCGTCTCTTCGGATGCGGCGGCGCTTTGATGTCAGCTTGCCGATTTCGGGTCGACGTCATTCGGCGGCGATCGCGCAAGACCGGCTCGCGCTTTCGCCGGTCGATGCAGCCTTCGTCGCGGACACGCAGGCAGCGGGCCTGCGCCACCGCCGCGAAGGCCTCGCCTATCGGCTGCGCGTCTTTCCGCCGAAGCTCCCGCTCCTGAAGCGCGTGCCGCCGGCATCCGTCGGCCCGTCACTACGGCGAAAATTGATCTACCGTTTCCGCGCGTCGATCAGCGCCTGGAGTCGCCGCGTCTCTGCGTTGGCGCGGCGCACCAATTGGAGCGGGCTCTATGTCCATTGGGCGAGGCTGACGCTCACGCTCTACCGCCGTCTCGCTTATCCACGCCGGTGAGAATGCGATAGGGTGATCGAACGGTCAGCGGATGCTCCTCCATCTAATGGACGAGGTTGCGCCATTTTCGCGAATTGCGAGGGCAGGCCACTCGGGCGCCGGTAGGAACATGATTAACCTGTCGTCAACGCTCTCCTTCTATCCCCAATCTTAGCGATGCCGGTGCGCGGCTTGTGCCGTGAGGCCGGCAAGGAATCCGTGAGGGCTGACAGGTGCATCATGACGTCGCGCTGAAATTGGTATCCGATCGCTCTTCACGCGACGCGATCCTGGAGCATGGGCGCAACGTCCTCGACGCCGAGACCGGCGCGCTTGCGCAGCTCAGCCAGTCGCTGGATGAGGAATTCAGCCGCGCCGTCGAGCTGATCCTGGCGAGCAGAGGCCGGGTCGTGGTCAGCGGCATGGGCAAATCGGGCCATATCGCGCGCAAGATGGCGGCGACGTTCGCCTCGACCGGGACCCCGGCGATCTTCATTCATCCGGGCGAGGCCGCGCATGGCGATCTCGGGATGCTGCTGGCCGATGACCTGCTCGTGATGCTGTCAAATTCCGGAGCGACGCCTGAGCTGCGGCCGATCCAGACTTATGCCAGTCGCCTGGGGTGCGCGATCGTCGCGATCACGTCGCAGCGTCATTCGCCGATCGGGAAGGCCGCGAATGCCTGCATCACCTTGCCGAAGGTCAGCGAGAGCTGTCCGTTGAACATCTCGCCGACTACCTCGACCACGCTCATGCTCGCCTTGGGGGATGCGCTGGCGGTCGCGGTGATGAGCGTGCGCGGCATCTCGCGCGAGCAGCTCGAGCAGCTTCATCCGGGCGGCGCGATCGGTTCGCGCCTGTTGCCGATCAACGAGATCATGCATGTGGGCCATGCAGTGCCGCTCGTCGCCGCCGACCTGCCGATGCGCGACGTGCTGGTGACGATGACCGAAAAGAGCTTCGGCCTGGCGGGGGTCGTCGATGCCTCTGGCCATTTGCTTGGCGCCATCACCGACGGCGATCTCCGTCGCGGCATCGATCAAGTCCTGACCTGCGTCGCCGCCGACATGATGACGGCCAGCCCCAAGACGGTGCCGGACGGCACCTTCGCCGAAGACGCGCTGGCGATCATGACCGCCAATAAGATCACCGCGCTCTTCGTGATGGATCATGCCGAGCCGGACCGGCCGATCGGCGTGGTCCATATCCACGACTTCAATCGCCTTGGACTTAGATAAGACGCGCGACCGGGCAAGCCGGTCGCGCATCAGCCGTGGCGGGCGCTATTTCGCCGCGATGCCGACGATGAAAAGCGCGCAAGCCGCAAGCGAGGCGATTGTTCGAACGTGATTCCAAAAGGTCCAGTCCTGGATATAGCGGATCCAGAATGAAGCCCCGTTCGCGCTGGACGGATCGACCGCCGCGAGTGTGTCGTTGAGCGGCACGTTGAAGACTGCGGTGACGGCGAACATGCCCACGACATAGAGGAGACCGCCGGCGAATATCGCGACCGATCCCGGTTCGCTCCAGCGGAAGATGGCCAGGCCTGCAAGAATTGCCGCTGTCAGCGTCGTGCCCATGACGAGGGGCATGAACAGGGACCGCACGATTTCGACGCTGATCGCATTCATCGCCGCGATGCCCGCCGCGGGCGCAATGCGCGCGAGCGATGTCATGATGAATGCCGAGAAAGCGAAATAGACGCCCGCAAGCAGGCCACAGCCAATGGCGGAGAACCAGAGCAAGCCGGTTGTGAGGAACTGGCGCATGAGTCAGGCCCTCCATGCGCCGGAAGCCGCCGTGGCGCGGGCATAATCGGAAAAGTCGCGGGCGGGGCGCCCGAGCGCTTCCTCGACGCCATGCATGACATGGCTGTTGCGGCCGTCGAGCACGACGGAGAATAGTTCGTCGAGAAGGGTAATGACATTGTCCGGGACGCTGGCCTGGCGCATGCCGGCCGCGAAATCCCGCGGCGAAACCTGCGTGTAGCGGACGGACCGGCCTGCCGCGCCGGAGATTTCGGCAACGGCCTCCGCGAACGTGAGCGCGCGCGGTCCGGTTACCTCATACAGCTTGTTCGCGTGGCGCCGGTCCGTGAGTGCCGCGGTCACGACGTCGGCGATATCGTCCGCGTCGATGAAAGGCTCCGGCACCGCGCCGGCGGGTAACGCAATCTCTCCGGCCAGGACGCAGTCGACCAGGAAACCTTCGGAGAAATTCTGGTTGAACCAGCTGGCGCGGACGATCGTCCAGGGCACGCCCGCAGCCTGCAACGCCGCCTCGGCACGCTGCGCGCCTGGCTCGCCGCGGCCGGAAAGCAGAACGAGATGGTCCAGCTTCTTTTCCGCCGCGAGGCGCGCCAATTCGGCGATCGCCTCCACTGCTCCGTCGACGGCAATATCGGGCTGATACGTCACATAGGCTTTCGATATGCCCTCAAGGGCAGCATCCCAGGTTTCCGGCCGGGTCCAATCGAATGCGATCGCCGTGGAACGCGATACCGGGCGCGTGGCGATGCCGCGCGCCTGGAGCCGCGCATTCACGCGGCCGCCGGTCTTGCCGCCCCCGCCGATGAGGAGAATGGGTTGCTGTTGCATGACGCGTCATATCCTCTCTTGCGACAAATACGAGAATATCTCGTATTTGTAAAAAGCGATAAACTCTCGTATTGAGAGCGTCAAGATCCTTTGGAGACGGTGTGGCAAGGCGAAAGGCAGATCGGTCCGAGGTCGACGAGGGCGCGGCGGAGAGCCCCAGAATCGTGCGGCTCGTTCCCAGTCAGAAGCGCAGCCGGGAGCGCTTCGAGCGCATCCTCGCCTGTGCGGTCCAGGTGATGGCCGAGAAGGGGAGCGACGCATTCAGAATGAGCGACATTGTCGAACGGACGGGAATCGCCTTCGGCTCACTCTATCAATATTTTCCCGACAAGACGGCGATCATCGGCACGCTCGCGGAGCGCTACAATGCCATCGGCCATGATTGCGTGCGCAAGGAGCTTCTTGGCCTGCGGACGCTTTCGGATCTCCATGCCGTGCTCGGTCGCATCACGGACAGTTATTATCAGTTCTTCATCGACGAACCGGCGGTGCACGACATCTGGCAGGCGACCCAGGCCGACCGCGCGCTCCAGAAGCTTGACGAAGAGGATGGTGCCTTTCTCACGGGGTTGCTTTTCGACGCCTTGCAGCCTCTCACGCCGCATCTGTCGAAAGCGGCGCTGGCCGATTTCTGCCAACTCGTAATGGTCCTGATGTCGGCCGCCGTCCGTCACGCCATAAGGTTGCCGTCCAAAGAGGGTCGACGCATTCTCGCTTCATTTAAGAAGATGCTGCCCCACGATCCTGATTGAGGCGAGCGTCATTGGGCGGCAGGCCCCAGTCTTTTCCGCTCGGAGCGTGCGGGACGCGCCGAAGATCGCCGCCGCAGCGCGGCCATCTTGCTGGCGACGCCGCACGTGTTCATCGCGCACCATCTGCGCCGCCCGTTCTTGCTCGTGTCCGCGAAGATCCACCCGCACGAGCTTTGATTGGCGCAACGTTCCAGCTTGAAGTCGCCAGCGCGCGCTCCGGCGAGCGTGTCGAGCAGGTCGAGCGCGATCCGCTTCAGGGGGAGGGACGCGTCGCCGGGCGCCACGCGCAGCATGAGTTGTCCGTCGCTCGCGAGCGCCTGATCCTTGCGCGCCTCGCGCAGCCAATGATTGGCGGTGCGCAGCGCATCGTCGGGCAGCGGCACGCCGTCGAGCCATGCGATCAGCAGACGATAGATGGCGTCACGTAGCGCGCGGACGTCGGTCATCAAAAACGCGCGCGCCCGCTCCGATCGCGGAAGGTCGATTTGCTCGCCGGCACCAATTGCGCCCGCGCGGCGGGCCCATTCCGCATAGCGCTCCGGGGTGGCCAGATAATCCTCGATCGCAACGGCGAACCGATCGTGAATGCTGTTGACGAAATCGATGCACAGGCGGCCGCCATCCAGGCGGATCGCCGCAATCGGCCGGGGAAAGGGGTCGGTCATGCCCACTGCTACCATGTTTGACTCTACCATTGAAATCAGTTTAGCCGGTAACATGGGGCGCGAACCTTTCGATTCGAATTCACAGGCGCCATCGCCTGTCGGGCATGCTTGGCGGCATTGGTCCGCGCGATCGATACGGAACTGGTACTGCCTCTTCTGCCTGGTGCTTCTTGTTGGAGCGGTCGGCATGCTGGCCGTCGGCGGGAAACCGGATCCTCTTGGATCAGGTCAGGTTCTCGATGGCTCCTGGCGCTTTCACCCCGGCGACAATCCGGCCTGGGCTGACCCACGTACCGACGATCGAAACTGGGACCGCATCACCTTGGTTTCCAGGCCGGATATTCGCGATGGGGATGTCGGGATTCCGGGCTATTTCGACGGGTGGCGTGCCCATGGCCACCCCCAGCTCGACGGTTATGGCTGGTACCGCAAGCATGTGGCGGTGCCGCCCAGAAGCGACCTCGTCCTGGTCGCACCACCGGCGGTAGATGATGGTTACGAGATGTTCTGGGGCGGGCATCCGCTCGGCGGCATCGGCAGACTGTCCGGTTCGCCGCGAGTGGGCATCACGCGGCCCAAAATCGTGCCCTTGCCTATTAGCGGCGAGCACACCGGATTGCTCGCAATCCGTGCCTTCATGCAGCCGGGGGCCGGCCGCGACGGACAGAGCGGTGGGCTGCGGACCCTCCCCGTGCTGGCATCCCGGGCGCAAGGCGAGGCGCTCTATCGGGCCCAATGGCGCCGCACGATCGCGGGCTATATCGCCGAGCTGGTTGAGCCGGTGGCAATGCTGGTGCTCGCGATCATCGCCGTCCTCGCGGCGTCACGGCTGCCGCGCCCGGCCTTCGCGCGATGGCTCGCGCTTGCACTTGTCGCCTCCGCCTGCCTGCGTCTCGGCAATGCCATCATCGCCTGGACCGATCTGCTGAGCCAGTCCGAACTCGGGTGGCAGAATGGCGTGATTTTCGTGCCGCTCTCCAAGCTTGCTTGGACGATCGCCTGGAACCACTGGACGCCCGGCCGGGGCTCACGGCTGGTCTCATGGGCCGCCCTGCTTGCCTCGTCGGCACTGGTCGTGAGCGCACTCGCCGGCAGCCCGCTTTTTGCCGGCGCGGGGCGCGCGGCTTTTGCCGTGGCTTTGGTGGCGATAGCGGTCCGCATCGTTCGTCGCGGGGATCATAAGTGGCTTGCGCTGACGGCGATGCTGCTGACCGCTATCTTCCTGTTTCCGGCGGACTTGTCGGCCCTGGGTGTTCCCGGAATCTGGTTCCCCTTCAACATCGGCGTCTCGCGGTCGCAATATGCTTACGCCTTGGCTTTGCCGCTGCTTGCCTATGCGCTGGTGGCCTATCGGAATGACACCAGGGCAAATCCGCCGCGATAGGCTATCACGCCGCGCGGGCGATCATTTGCCTCAGGCGCGCATTTTCCTTCGCCACGTCGATCGCCCATGACGCAAGACCGAACCGCTTCACGTCCACCTGCCGCCAGAAAAGGCCGGGGTTGCGCGCCCAGAGATGGCGGTTCGCAAGCGCGTTCGCGCATTGGGATCCCATGTCGATGACTTCCGCCAATTCGGGCAGATAGAAAGGAAGCAGGCCTTCGCCGGTCCCGAGCTCCGCGACATGGTTCGCGCCGGCCGCTTCGAGTGCGATGTCCACTCCGCGCTGAAACCAGGGCCAGGCGGCCTTCGGATCGCCCTCGGCAAGCGACAGTCTTCCGGCGAAGAAGGCGGCGCCGATCGCCTTGGTCGCAAGGATGTTCGAAAAGCGCTTCCAATCGTCAGACGCGGCCCGGCCATACCAAAGCTTGGCAGCCTCCCGGTCGCCCATCAATTCCGCCAGTCTTCCCGCGAGAAAGGCCAGCGATACGCGCCATCGCACGACATGCGGTTCATCGCCGCCATGGGCATAATAGGTCTCGATCGCGCCAAGCAGCACGGGGGCGGCATTGTCTGCCCGGCTTTCCAGCACCCGATATCCCAGCACCGCCATCGCGGCGCCCTGATCGGCGGAACCGGGCCGTGCATTCTTGATGACATATTCCGCCAGCCGCGCGAGTTTCGTGTCGTCGGTCAGGCGCTCGCCCATCTGCACCATCGTGCGATACAGCCAGGGATTGTCATAACCGGCGAAGTTCACGAGGGGCGCCGCGGAGCGACCGAATGCGGGGTGGACATAGGTGTCCCGCTCCGCCTCGCCGCCGATCGGGTTCATCGTGGCCACGGCGATCTGCCATCCCGGCCGATAGAAATCGGCGAGCGGCACCGGATGTGGCACGGCTTGCCCGGCGGGTTGCGCAAAACGGCTTTCGATCAGGAACTCGTCGGTCAGCACCGACTCCAGCGCTTCCCAATTTCCGGGACCATTGCTGCTGCTGTCCGGCCAACCGAGAATCACGCGACCGTCCAGCTTGAGGCACCGGGTGTAGCGGCCGATATTGGTGGCCCAGGTGCCCGGCGGATCGAAGGCTACGACCAGGTCGAAGCCGCGGTCGTCATGCTCGTCGGAGCCTTGCTTGCCGACCTCGACCGCGCTCGCGCGAGACAGCGCCTCGACGATGAGCCGGCCATCGCTCGCGTTATCGCCCAACAGCAGCACGCGATCGCCCGCGCGCACCCGCTCGGAGGCCAGGACCCAGCGCCCGATCGAGGCAAGTGAGGCCTCATCGCGAAGGTTCAGAATACCGGTATAATCGTCCGGCGCGCGCTCATAGCAGCATGCCTCGGGGAGGCGGCCTTGTTCGAGATGCGCCATGACGAAGGCGGTGACCGCGCCTGGAAGTCGCCGCCAACCGGCGGCAAAGACCGACGCTTCGAGCGTAGGTGAACCCGATTGGTTGGGAAGTATTACGAGCCGGTCGGCCGACGCATAAGGCGCGAGCTTGTCGCGGAGGGGTCGCGGATCCGACTCCGACCATTCGATCACGACCGTTTTGGCTGCGCCGCCACTTGTATCGCAGCCGAGCAAGGCAAGCTCGGATCGCAAGGCCGGGAAACCTGGCGTCTCGAGCGCGATCCGGCAAGAACCAATCTGGTTAACAATGGCGGACGCAAATTGTATCGTCACCGGATATTCTCCACGTGGAATGATGCTGCCGCCGCCATGCAGCCGAGCTCCACGATTTCTGTATGAGGCTAGGCAGCCGCCTGGAGCGCGATCGACTCGTCGCGCCAACGGATCGGACGGAACGCCAAGGAGAGCATGAAGGGCTCCTCGATTGCCGACGGCAATACGAACAGCAGCCCGGCAGGCGACACGCGGTAGAGATCGGGAGCGACCTGCTCCATCTGGTCGGGCACGGCCGTCAGCGGGATCACGCGCCGCTTGAGAATTGTCGGATCCAGATCCGTCACAGGCGTGGCTTCCACCGCCTCCACCTGAACCCAGCTGCAAATCTGGCCGAGCTGAATGCCCACGCCATGTTTGCCCGAGCTGACGGGCAGCTGCAGGCGGTAATAGCCATCGACCGTGCGGGACGCGGTATAGTTTCTGAGCAGATGCTCCGTCCCGGCAATGGTGATTACCGGGATTTCGATTCCGCCGGATTCATAATCGGTAAGCCGCACATCGAGGTCGAAACGCGCCGCGGCGAACATGCCGAGGCCCGTCGGCAGCCCTTGTTCCTGCAGCTCGGCCGAGAGAAAGCAGCCGCCTCGCCGGCCCGAGCCGAAGCTGACGCCGCGACGACGAAGGTCGCCATCGCTGCTCTTGCGGTCGATCAGGCGCTGGCTCGATGCGGTGCCCATGTTCATGTCGAAGTCGAGCTGTTCGAACAGCGGTACCTCGCTCGCGCTCGGCAGGAAGAACAAGCGCGCGAGCGAAGCCGCGGCGGCCCGGCACCGCACGGCGAGCGTATCCGAAGCCGGCGCGCGATGGAGGCCTTTGCCGGCCTCTTCGATATAGGCGAGACACGCCGCCTGCACCGTGTCGCGCGATTTGCTGTGCGCCGCCTTCGCATCAAGCTCTTCTCGAACCGGGCTGCCATCCGCTGCGAGGTCGACGGTCGATCCTTGCGCCACGTTGCAGAGTTGCTCGATCACGATGACGCTGCTCGACAAAGCATGCAGCGCGCGGAAGTCGTAGTTTCTGGTGTCGAGCATCCCGCGCTTGTCGAATGCGGTAAGCTGCGTCTCCCGGAGGAAAAGATAGCGGCCGAGGACGTCCAGATTCATGCATTCGCGCAGAACGGGGGTCAGAATGTTCTGCACGGTTCCATTATAGCCGATGTCGACCAGCATGACCGCGTCGTCCCGATCGACGCCCACACGATTGAGGTGCGCGACCAGCTTTTGCGCGAACGCACGGCATCGATCGACGATCTTAGTCCGAAGTTCCGGTCGGCGAACCGCGCGCGCGAAGCTGAACCGCAATTCCTCTTCCGTGTCGCCTTTCACGAATTTCGCATATTCGTGCTCGACCAACATCAGTTGCTTGGCCATCAAATAGACGGGCAGCTGCGAAGCCCACTCGGTCAAGTAGGAATCGAGCGCGGCGGCGTCCTTGATGCTGGCGCGAAACGCGACGAAGCGGCTGAGCTCGACCTTCGCCGCCCCCGCATCCGGGTACATCTTGTCGAATGCGAGGAACGGCAGATAGCCGTCGCGCATCACGAACAAGGGCCTGACCGGCTTGCCAAGCGCCGCGGAGGCCGCATCGAGTTCGGCCTTCAGCCAAAGCGCGAACGTGTGCATCACCGGACCCATCACGTCGTGACCCAAAGCGGTCGCGGGCTCGCATGGAGGCCGCAAGGCGATCTGGGCGCGATGCATCTGGCCTATGGCGCGGGTGGATCGCGCGGTGGGATCGAGCATGATTTCGGCGGTGGCCTCCATCCGAAGGCGCTGCTCGGCCTCACGCTCGAACTGACGGAGATGAACCGCGTGGATCCCGAGACGGGCAGCGGAGATATAATCGGCGCTGTGATTGTCGCCGACGTGAAGGATCTTCTCCGGGCTTGTCTTCAGTTCTTCCAGTACATGCTTGAAGAGCCCATCGCATTTTCCGACGCCATATTCGGAAGAAACGAAAATCCGATCGATATCCGCAAGCAGATCCTCCCCCGCGGCGGACGCAATATGCGCGGAGAGCTGTGGTTGTGACCAATACATATCCGAAACGATAATGACCTTCAGGCCACGACGTTTCGCCTCCCGGATCAACGCGACCGCCGGCGCAAAGGCGAAAGCATGCTTCCGCTCCTGGGTCAGCTCATGCTCGACCGCCTGATCGATGACATCGGGAGCAGCGGACGCGTAAAGGAATTCGTAGATACCGCGTAGGTGAATTTCCCTCGCTCCGGTGGTCGCCAGGGCACGGACCCGTGCGGCATGCTCGGCAAGCATGCGGCCGCCCATGCCGCTTCCCGTCAGCGACAGGTCGGCGAACACGTCGATCGGTGCGTTGGTGCCGCGCCAGATCAGCGTATCGAAGCAGTCCAGCGAGAGTATTTCGACGCCCGCCGGCATCCGGTCAAGCAGCCCTTCAAGCTCGTACGCGCGCACTTCGAATTGCATGGATTCATCCCGCATCTGGTGAGCGGAATATGAAGGGGAGCGGTTACGAAGACGTTAAGCCCAATCCGCGGGGCATTCTCCATTTTTGGGTGCGTGCACATGCGAAGCGAGCCGGAAATGTAGTTAACCAATGCTTCAGCATGTGCGGCTAGCGTTCCGGTAACGACTGCGCTGCGTGCGCTTCCGCGTCCCGGAGAGACACAGATGAACGCCATAACCCTCGGCTTTGACATACCCGGTTTCAAGTCGCTGGATGCCAATGGCCATCTTATTCTCTATGCTGAGCATGGCGCGGCCTGGCGGTACGACACGCTGCTCCAGAAGGAGCCCGAGACGATCGAATGGATCGATACGTTTCAACCGGGCGAAACATTGTGGGACATCGGCGCCAACGTCGGCATTTACAGCGTCTATGCCGGAGTAAAGGGCGTAAGGTGCTTCGCGTTCGAGCCTCATTTCGCCAATTACCATCAATTTTGCTTCACCGTTGCGATCAATGGTCTGCAGGATGTCGTCACGCCATTGTGCCTGGCTTTCTCCGACCGGAAGTCGATTGCCGAACTGAATCTGGCGAGCCTGGAGGTCGGCACGTCGATGAGCAATTTCGGCGCGGCGCTGGATTTCAGGGGCCAGCCTTTCCAGCCCGCCTTTCGCCAGGGCATGATCGGCTACGACATCGACAGCTTCATCGAGGATTTCGGCGCGGAGGTTCCCGATCACATCAAGATCGACGTGGACGGAATCGAGCTGGCGATCGTTGCCGGCGCCGAGCGCACGCTCGCGAATCCGAAACTGAAATCGGTCTCGATCGAGCTGATCGAATCCGACAGTGCGCAGGTGGACGCGGTCATGGCGCTCATGGAGCAAGCGGGCCTGCAATTCGTGCACAAGAAACAGAATCTGGCCTTTGCCACGTCGGACACCACGGACGTGCTCAATTTTCTATTCCATCGCGACCCGGCCGGCTTTCAAGCCCTGCTCGAGGAGCGGCAGGAGAAGAAGGAAGAGGCGCAGACTCCCAAGGAGGCCGATCGCGAGGATGGCCCGGTCACCACCGACGAATTGGCCGGCCGGATCGCACGGCGCATCCGGGCGGCTGAAATAGACGCGGTTCCGAGCGCCAACATTTTCATCGAGGATATGCTTCCACAGCATGTCTACACCGAATTGCTCGCGCGCTTGCCGGGCGACAGCGCGCTGGATCCGATCGATCATCCGCAGGCGATCGCCGATGACGGCCGCCGCACGCGCTACCTGCTGGACCTGACGCCGGATTCGCTGCCGCGGCTCGACCCGGAGGATCGCCCCTTCTGGGAGGCGATGATCGCTGTGTTCACCGCTCCCGAAATTGCCGATGCAATCATCGCCAAGTTCGAGCCGGAGCTGCGTGCGCGCTTTGGCGAGGCAATGCCGGAACTGGTCGCCGTGCCGATCCTGTATCGCGATTATCCGGGCTATCGGATCGGCATTCACCCCGATACGCCCAAGAAGATCGCGACGCTGCAATTCTATTTGCCCGAGGATGAGTCGCAAATCCATCTCGGCACGAGTTTCCATCGCCGCACGCCGGGGGGATTCGAACGCCACAAGACGAACAGCTTCAAGCCGAATTCCGCCTACGCCTTCGTGCGGACGGAGGAGAGCTGGCATAGCGTGGACGAGCTGGACGCGTGCGAGAAGGTCCGCAACACGATCGCACTGACCTTCTATATCAAGGGTCAGGAATATCGCTCCGATCCAGACAGGATGGTGTCGGAACAGGAAATCGTCTGTTCGGGGGCTTACGATGCCGAAATGCAGGCTGCGCTGCGCAGCCTGGCGACGACCTTCAATCATGCCGGCGAAATTTCGTCCTTGTTCCGTGCCGAGGGAACCGGCGTGGAGCTGGGCGTTGGTGGCGGCGATCTTTCCGAGCAGATCCTGAGCCGATCCCAGATCGCGCACCTTTACAGCATCGCCCCCTGGGCGGGGGAGCATGGCGGGGACGGCAATCAGTATCGCAGCGCGATCGTCAAACTCAGCGCCCACCGTCATCGCAATTCAATCGTGCGGATGCATGGAGAGGAAGCGATGGACCTGTTCAGTGAGAATTCGCTCGATTTCATTTACGTCAGCAGCTTCGCGCGGGATCGCATGCGCGATCGCCAGACGCTTGCGAGCTGGTTCACCAAGTTGCGATCCGGCGGCATTGTCGCCGGATGTCATCAGGACGCTCCGGATTCGACGACGTCAGCCGCGGTGAAGGATTTCGCCGCCGCGCATCGGCTGGAAATCCATAGCCTCGAGCCTAAGAACGACTCGGACGGCTCCGGCGCAGCCTGGTTCGCGATGAAGCCGTAAGGCGGTAGCGACGCCGACCCCGATCTTGTCCGTCACGCACACATTCGAGGCGATCATTCGCAGGTAAGCCCAGCACGGCGCGACATCCTCGTCGCGCGGCAGTCATGTGGCGCGCGCCATGCGCGTTGCCCTCCGCGCCGTCCTTCGTTCCGCCGGCCCGATCACCGCTCCGACCGCATCGGAGCGCGCACCTCAGCTGATTAGCTGATTAGCCGATCAGCTGATTGTTGTTCCCCCGATCTCCGAGTCGCCGGACAACCCCATCCTGCTCGAAATCGCTCCGGCCTCGATGCCGGCATAGCGCGGCGCGCGGCAGGCCATTCACATCTCAGCAGAATGTGGAAGACCTGCGCCCTCGGTTATTCTGGGACAAATAGGTCTTGAAATTGTATTATAAACAGCTTGACAGATCATCGTGTCTATATGACAAGGGTATTACAGTGAGCCGCGTTTGGATAGGTCAAAGAGTCTGTCCAAGCATACAAATCGGAAACAATAATCATGGGGGTTAGCGTGATGCGTGAAGCCGGACTAAGCAACCAGTCGTCCCTCAAGGGGCAGAGAATGGCATTGTTGGCGGCGGGATCTCTCGTAGCCATCGCGCTGACCTCGTCCGCTTCCGCGCAAACCGTGCCGGCCGCCGCCGCGGCGGCCGATGCACAGCCCGAGATCACGATCATGGGTTTCCGCGCCAGCCTGAAGTCCGCGCAGGACGCCAAGCGCAACGACATCCGCATCACCGACGGCGTCTCCGCCGAAGACATCGGCAAGTTCCCCGCGCAGAACATCACCGAGGCGATCCAGCGCATCTCCGGCGTCCAGATGTCGAACATCAACGGCCGCGGCTCGACGATCAGCATCCGTGGTCTTGGCAACCAATATGCGCGCACCACAATCAACGGCCAGACCTTCGCCAGCGCGGACTTCAAGGACGGCTTCCGCTACGACATCATCCAGACCGACCTCGCCAGCGCGATCCAGGTGGTCAAGTCGCCGACGGCCGATATGGACACCGGCGGCCTCTCCGGCACCGTCAACATCGATACGGTCAAGCCGCTTGCCTATAAAGGTCCGTCCTTCATCTTCGGCGTGAAGGGCTATGGGTCCGATTATCGCAAGAGCTTCACGCCCAAAGTCAGCGGCGCCTATATCGGCAAGTTCGCGGGTGACACGCTCGGCGTGATGGCCAACGTCAGCTATCAGAAGCTGAAGGACCGCGGCGACTATCTGTTCATCAAGAACTGGTATGATCCGGGCGTCGTTGCCGGCGCTCCCGACGTCACCGTTCCGGGCAATCTGCGCTTTCGCCGCATCGACCGCGATACCGAGCAGTTGATGGCCACGGGCGCCGTCCAGTGGAAGCCCACCGACAACCTCGAATTACTGTTGCAAGGCACCTATTCGAAGGACCATACCACTTACGAAACACGGCAGGCCGTGTTCGGCCGGTGGAGTTCGTCGGCGATCACCGTCAACAGCAAGGCCAATGGCGTTGCGGATGACATCACGATCAGCAACTTCAACATGGACAATAACGACCAGCCGGAGCTGCGCAACCTGCGCACCCAGGCTTATACCGGCACGATCAATTGGGAGCCTGCCGAGACCTTGAAGGTGCACGCGGTTGCCCATTACACTCAGGGCAATGCGGCCCTCTACGAATGGGCCACTATCGACGAAATGCATTTTGCCGGCGGCGGCCGGCTCGACACTTCCGATCCTTCGAACGTGAAGTTTACGACCGCCAGCCTCACCGACGGCTCGTTCTACAATATGGGCAACCGCACCTGGTACGCCTATGTCGATGGCGCGACCCATATCCAGACAAGCAAGGACCGGGCGGCGCAGGTCGACGTGACCAAGGATCTGGACTTGGGCCTGCTCAAGTCGCTCGTCATCGGCGGTAAGTTCCACCACGAAAGCTTCCAGACCGACGCCTTCCGCCACGATCGCGATGCCGATGTCGCCGATCCGGTTACCTATCCGGAATTCGCGTGGATCCCGAGCATGACCGCGACCGGCGTCCTCGTCGACAATTTCCTCGGCGGCGCGATGTCGATCCCGCATTCGTTCCTGTCGGTAAATGCCAAGCAATGGCAGTCGGTCCTCAAGGATCATGGCATCACCGTGCCGGATACGGCGGATTGGCCGAGCACCTACAAGGTCGATCGTTATGTCGCCGCTGCCTATGCGATGGCGAATATCGACACGATGTTGTTCGGCAAGACGCTGCGCGGGAATGTCGGCGTGCGGTACGAGCACACGCACCAGAATGTGACGACCAGCGTCATCACCAACACCGACAGCACGACGCTGAACGGGCAGCAGCATGTCGTACAGGATTATGGCAACGTCCTGCCCAGCGCCAATTTCGCGCTGAACCTGACGCCTAAGCTGGTGGCGCGCCTTGCGGCGGCCAAGGTGCTGGTACGCCCGCTGCTGAACAGCCAGACGCAGATGGCGGACACGATCACGAAGACCACCTCCAGCCTGCGCCCGAGCGTGTCGGTTTCCGAGGGTGAATCGCGCCTGAAGCCGCTGACTGCCAATCAGGTCGACCTCAGCCTGGAATTCTACCATGGCCGCGGCAATCTGATCAGTGTCGCGGGCTTCTACAAAGCCGTGAAGAACGGGACGTTCACGCAATTCTACTGCCCCGGTTCATTCCAGGGCGTGACGCTCAACGGCGTGACCAGCGACTGCGAATCGGCCGACCTGAAGACCGATTACAGCTTCAGCCGCGTGCTGAATGACGGCAAGGTCATCCACATCAAGGGTGTCGAGGTTTCCGCCTCGCAGAACTTCGACGAGCTGCTCCCGATCAAGGGCTTTGGAACGACCGGCAATGTCACCGTCGTCAAGACCGATTCAAAGGCGCTCGGCACCGGGTTCAATCTGCGTGATTTGTCGAAGCTGACGTGGAACCTCACGCCCTACTGGGAAAACAACATGTTCAGCGTGCGCCTGTCGGTCAATCACCGCAGCGCCTACAAGCAGGATGCGTCGACCAGCTTCTTCGTGAATGGCGGCCTGATCCACACCGTGCGCGCGCGCACGCAAATGGACCTGGCATTGGGTTACACGCCCGCCTCCTTCCTCAATTTCACGGCGGGCGTGATCAATCTGAACAACACGCACGAGGACGCCTACCAGACCACGGCGTCGACCTTCCAGATGACGAGCCGGACCGGCCGGACCTTCTACATCTCGGCCACCGCACGGTTCTGATATAATGATCGGGGGTGGACCTGCCTGAGGGCGGGTCCGCCCTATTGATTCCGGGCGTGATCCACTCCGGTTTCGATCCCCAGGCCGAGCGATCTTCGCGGATCGCGGAAACCGAATTCACACTTTCGCTGTCGGCATAGGTGGAAAGATATAGGATATGGCTCTACGTGTCTGCGCGAGACCTTAAGGCGTAGAAACCAATGAGAGCCAAGGGAATGCTGCATGAGGCTTACTGATAGGCTGGGCCTGCTCAGGAAGGACGATCCGACCCCGCTCTACCTGCAGCTCCAGCGCGCGTTGCGCGAAGCGATCCAGAATAATCATATCCCGCCCGACGATGCCATTCCGACCGAGCGTGACCTTGCCACCGATCTCGGGATTTCCCGCGTCACGGTCCGCAAGGCGATCGACGGCCTAGTCGGGGAGGGCATTCTCGCGCGCCGGCAGGGCGCCGGCACGTTCGTGGTCGGATTGCGCGTCGAAAAGAGTTTCTCCAGGATCAGTTCCTTTTCGGAAGACATGATCGCACGCGGGCGCAAACCGCGTAGCGCGTGGGTCAGCAAGACCCCGGGTACCGTCACGCCGGAAGAGGCGCTGCTGCTCGGCCTTTCCCCCGGAACCGAGGTCTATCGTTTCCAGCGTATCCGTTATGCGGACGACCAGTCGATGGCGCTGGAATATGCGACCGTCCCGGCCTTCAGCCTGCCATCGATCAAGGTCGTGACGGATTCGCTGTACGACGCCTTGGCGGCGTCGGGCCATCGGCCGGTGCGCGCGCTGCAACGCGTGCGCGCGATCGCCTTCACGCCCGAACAGGCGAAGGCGCTGGAGATAGAAACCGGGAGCCCGGGCCTGTTCATCGAGCGCCGTGGCTTTCTGGGGGACGGGCGAACGGTGGAATATACGCAGAGCTTCTATCGAGGCGACGCCTACGACCTTGTGGCCGAGCTCAGCGTCTAGGTCCGCCTTGGACCAAATTGGCCTTATCCCTTATAATACCTATTGCAGTCCTCCGAGCAGCGGCCTAGGCTTGAAAAAGGTTGCGGACGAAAGGCTTGTTCGGGGCGTGGCGACTATGACCAATTGCACTACGGCGGTACGGGACGCGCGGACGACGCTCATGTTCGCCGAGGCGGCCCAGGCCGGGGCGGCGGTGGAGCGCTTCCTTGTCCGTAACGGTCCGGCATTGAAGATACTGGCCGATCGGCTGCGTGCGGCGCCGCCTCCCTTCATCGTGACCTGCGCCCGCGGATCGTCAGACAATGCGGCGACCTATGGCAAATATCTGTTCGAGACACTGTTGGGGATCACGACCGCCTCAGTGGCGCCCTCCATCGCCTCGGTCTATGCCGCGCATCCCGCGCCATTCTCGAACGTGCTTTGCGTGGCGATTTCGCAGTCCGGGCGCAGTCCGGATCTGCT
>Ga0070660_100000669_pt1 | contig 22661 bp, 25 predicted proteins | sample KBSC33metaG_FD_64670 | JGI IMG/M metagenome (GOLD analysis project Ga0070660, IMG submission 64670) | Corn rhizosphere microbial communities from Kellogg Biological Station, Michigan, USA - KBS C3-3 metaG | ecosystem: Host-associated > Plants > Roots > Rhizosphere > Soil ... | reverse complement strand
GTGCGTGCCGAGATCGACGCGAACTACCAGGACCGCGTCATGCTGGCCGAGGCGAACCAGTGGCCGGCCGACGTCGTCGCGTACTTCGGTGACGGCGACGAATGCCACATGGCGTTCCACTTCCCTGTGATGCCGCGCATGTTCATGGCGATGCGGCGCGAGGACGCCCTGCCGATGATCGAGATCCTCGAACAGACGCCGCCGATCCCCGACAACGCGCAGTGGGGACTCTTCCTGCGCAACCACGACGAGCTGACGCTCGAGATGGTCACCGACGAGGAACGCGACTACATGTACGCGGAGTACGCGAAAGATCCACGCATGAAGCTGAACCTCGGCATCCGCCGCCGGCTCGCGCCGCTCCTCGACAACGGGCGCGACGAGATCCAGCTGATGCACGCGATTCTCTTCTCGCTGCCCGGCTCGCCCGTCCTCTACTACGGCGACGAGGTGGGGATGGGCGACAACATCTTCCTCGGCGACCGCGACGGAGTGCGCACGCCGATGCAGTGGACGGGCGACCGCAACGGCGGCTTCTCCCGCGCGGACTTCCAGCAGCTCTTCCTGCCGCCGCTGATGGATCCGGTGTACGGGTTCCAGGCGGTCAACGTCGAGGCGCAGCTCCGCCAGCCGAACTCGCTGCTGCGCTGGCTGCACCGGCTGATCGCGCTCCGCAAGGACCACCCGGTATTCGGGCTCGGCACGTACGAGGCGTTGCGGCCCGAGAACCCCCGGATCTTCGCGCACGTACGTACGTACGAGGACGACATCATCCTCTGCGTCCACAACGTCGCCCGCTCGGCCCAGGCGGTCGAGCTCGACCTCTCCCGCTGGGAGGGCTTCATTCCTGAAGAAATGTTCGGCCGCACGCGCTTCCCGCGGATCGGCGAGCTCCCGTATCTGCTTACGCTTGCACCGCGAGGATTCTTCTGGTTCCAGTTGCGGAAGGAGACGGGGGAATGACCGACGACACCGCGCTCATCGAGTTCATCACGAGCCAACGCTGGTACGGCTCGAAGACGCGCGAGGTCGGCAGCGCGACCGTCGTCGACCGCGCGAAGCTACGCGACGGTCTCGAGCTCCAGCTCGTCGAGGTGCGCTTCGAGACCGGGACGCACGAGACGTATCAGCTGCTCACCGACGCCCGCGGCTTTGATGCGCTCCCCGAAGACGCACATGCGCGCACGCTGCTCGAACTGATGCGCGCGGGCGAGACCGTGCAGGGGAACGAGGGCGCAGTCGAGTTCGCCGCGCTCGGGAACGTGAGCACCCCGGAGGCTGCGCGCCTGATCGAGGGCGAGCAGTCGAACTCGTCGGTCGTGTTCGACGACGCGCTGATCCTGAAGGTGTTCCGTCGCGTCGAGGCCGGCATCAACCCCGAGCTCGAGCTGCTGCGCTTCCTCACCGAGGCCGGCTTCCCGAACATCGCGGAGCTCTCCGGTTGGTACGCGTACGTCGGCGCCCAGATGGAGGCGACGCTCGGGATCATGCAGCGGTTCGTCGTCGGCGCCGAGGACGGCTGGGAGCGCGCGCTCGATGCGATCGTCGCCGGGGACGAGGCGTTCCTCGACACGCTCCGGCGCCTCGGTGAGGTGACGGGCCGGATGCACAGTGCGCTCGGCTCCGACCCGGCCGACCCGAGCTTCTGCCCGGAGCAGACCTCAACCGAGTCGCTCGGTCTCCTCACAGCGACGGTCGACGAGGAGATCGAGCGCGTCTTCGTGTCGCTGCCCGACGACGTGCCCGACCTCGATCTGATCCGCGGGCGTGGCGAGGAGGTGCGCGAGCGGCTTCGCCTGCTCACGAACATCGGCGGGACAGGCCGCGTCATCCGCGTCCACGGCGACTTCCACCTCGGCCAGACGCTGTGGGACGGCGAGGACTGGGTGATCCTCGACTTCGAAGGCGAGCCGGCGCGTTCATTGCCGGAGCGCCGGCGGAAGCGCAGCCCGCTCCGCGACGTCGCGGGCATGCTCGGGTCGTTCGGGTACGCGGCGTCGGCGGCCGAGGTGCTGCGCGACACACCGGCTCCCGACGACTGGGAGGAGCGCGCCCGCGAGGAGTTCCTCGAGGGCTATCGCGCGACGGTCGACCGCTCGCTCGTGCCGTCCGGTGCGGCGATGGACAAGCTCCTCAAGGTGTTCGAGCTCGAGAAGGCGGTGTACGAGCTGCGCTACGAGCTGAACAACCGCCCCGACTGGGTGCGCATCCCGGTGCTCGGGCTCGCGCGCATGCTCGAGGAAGAGGTGCCGGTCTGACTTCAGCCTTCGGCGAGCTCGACATCTGGCTGGCGCGAGCGGGCCGGCACGAGGAGCTGTGGGCCAAGCTCGGCGCTCACCCGACCGAGACGGGTGTCCGCTTCGCGGTGTGGGCTCCGAACGCGCGCTTCGTGAGCGTGATCGGCGACTTCAACGATTGGAGCTCGACGGCCGACCCGTTGGCGCCGGTTGACGCGACGGGCATCTGGGCGGGTGATGTCGAGGGCGCGACGACCGGGCAGCGATACAAGTTCCATCTCGACGGACGTGAGAAGGCCGATCCGCTGGCGTTCGAACAGGAGCTGCCGCCGAAGTCGGCGTCGGTCGTGTTCCGCTCGGAGTACGAGTGGCTCGACGCCGACTGGCTCGAGGCACGGCGGTCGCAGGAGGCCCTGTCGCGGCCGGTGTCGATCTACGAGGTGCATGCACCGTCCTGGCGGCACGGTCTCGGGTGGCGCGAGCTTGCGGTCGAGCTCGCCGCGTACGTGAGCGACCTCGGGTTCACGCACGTCGAGCTGCTGCCCGTGATGCATCACCCGTACTCCGGCTCGTGGGGGTACCAGGTGACGAACTTCTACGCGACCGTCTCGACGATGGGGTCGCCTGACGACTTCCGCTACTTCGTCGACCACCTGCACGCAAACGGCATCGGCGTGATCCTCGACTGGGTCCCCGCGCATTTCGCGACCGATCCGTGGGCGCTCGAGCGCTTCGACGGGACGGCGCTCTACGAGCACGACGACCCGCGCCGTGGCCACCACCCGGACTGGGGGACGTACGTCTTCAACTTCGGCCGCACCGAGGTGCAGAACTTCCTGCTCGCGAACGCGCTCTTCTGGCTGCGCGAGTATCACGTCGACGGGCTGAGGGTCGACGCCGTCGCGTCGATGCTGTACCTCGACTACTCGCGCAAGCAGGGCGAGTGGGTGCCGAACCGGTTCGGCGGCCGCGAGGATCTCGAGGCGGTCGCGTTCCTGAAGGAGTTCAACGAGCTGCTGCACGCGCGCGAGCCGGGCGTCATCTCCGCTGCGGAGGAGTCGACGGCGTGGCCGGGCGTGTCCCGCCCGACGTACGTCGGCGGGCTCGGCTTCGGGTTCAAGTGGAACATGGGGTGGATGCACGACACGCTCGGCTACTTCCAGCACGAGCCGATCCACCGGCGGTACCACCATCACGAGCTGACGTTCTCGCTCGTGTACGCGTGGAACGAGAACTTCGTCCTGCCGCTGTCGCACGACGAGGTCGTGCACGGCAAGGGCTCGCTGCTCGAGAAGATGCCGGGCGATCGCTGGCAGCAGCTCGCGAACCTGCGCGCGCTCTACGCGTACATGTGGGCGCACCCCGGCAAGAAGCTCCTCTTCATGGGCGGTGAGCTCGCGACGCCGTGGGAATGGTCCGACCAGGGCGAGTTGCCGTGGTCGCTGCTCGAGCAGGGCGAGCACGCCGGCATGCGCGACCTGGTGCGAGACCTGAACGCGATCTATCGCGACGAGCCGGCGCTCTGGGAGGTCGACTTCGCGAGCGACGGCTTCCGGTGGCTCGAGCCGAACGACGCGCTGGCCAACGTATTCGCATTCATGCGCATCTCCGCCGACGAGAGCAGCGTGCTCGTCTGTGTCGCGAACCTGTCGCCGGTGCCCCGCGAGGGATACCGCGTCGGGCTGCCGCGCGGTGGTGAGTGGGTCGAGGCGCTGAACACCGATTCGACGTATTACTCCGGCGGCGGCGTCGGCAACATGGGCAAGGTGACGGCCGTGACACCCGGGTGGCACGACCAGCCGTTCAGCGCCGCGTTGACGCTCCCGCCGCTCGCGGTCGTCTGGCTGCGCCCGGCCTGATGGCTCGCCCAGTGTGGCCCGGACGGCCGTTCCCGCTCGGCCCGGAGTGGGACGGGGACGGCACGAACTTCTCGCTGTTCTCCGAGAATGCCGATCGCGTCGAGCTGTGCCTGTTCCACGCGGACGGCTCCGAGGAGCGGATCGAGGTGGAGGAGCGCACGGCGTTCTGCTGGCACTGCTACCTCCCCGGCGTCGGGCCGGGGCAGCACTACGGCTACCGGGTGCACGGGCCGTACGATCCCGCGTCGGGCCGGCGCTTCAACCCCGCGAAGCTGCTGATCGATCCGTACGCGAAGCAGATCGACGGCGTCGTCCGCTGGGACGCGGCCAACGTCCTGCCATACGCGCCGTCGTCGGGCCAGGACGCGGACTTCACGATCGACGAGTCCGACTCGGCGCCCGCGGTGCCGAAGTCCGTCGTGATCGACCCCTCGTTCGACTGGGAGGACGATGCGGTCGTCCGGCCGCGCGCCCCGTGGCACGACATGGTCATCTACGAGCTCCATGTGAAGGGCTTCACGAAGCTGCGGGAAGGCGTGCGGGAGGACCTGCGCGGAACGTACGGCGGCCTCGCGAGCCCGGACTCGATCGCCTATCTCAAAGCGCTCGGCGTCACCGCAGTCGAGTTGCTCCCCGTGCACCACATCGCAGACGAGGGGTTCCTCCATGGCCGCGGCCTGACGAACTACTGGGGCTACTCCACAATCGGCTACCTGGCGCCGCACTCGGAGTACGCAGCGACGGACGACCCGGTGCGCGAGTTCAAGGGCATGGTGAAAGCGCTTCACCGAGCCGGCATCGAGGTGATCCTCGACGTCGTCTACAACCACACCGCGGAGGGCAACCATCTGGGGCCGATGCTCAGCTTCCGCGGCGTGGACAACCAGAGCTACTACCGGCTCATCCCCGACAACCCGCGGTTCTACATGGACTACACCGGCACCGGGAACACGCTCAACCCGGTTCACCCGACCGTGCTGCGGCTGATCATGGACTCGCTGCGGTACTTCGTCCTCGACTGCCACGTCGACGGGTTCCGGTTCGACCTGGCCTCTGCGCTCGCGCGCGAGTTCTACGAGGTCGACCGGCTGTCGGCGTTCTTCGACATCATCCATCAGGATCCGGTCCTGTCCCAGGTGCGGCTGATCGCGGAGCCGTGGGACGTCGGCCCGGGCGGCTATCAGGTCGGGAACTTCCCGATCCTCTGGTCGGAGTGGAACGGCATCTACCGGGACACGATGCGGGACTTCTGGCGCAGCGCCGCGCCGTTGCGCGACTTCGCGTCGCGGTTCGGCGGCTCCGCCGACCTCTACCAGAACGACGGCCGGCTGCCGTTCGCGTCGATCAACTTCCTGACCGCGCACGACGGGTTCACGCTGCGCGACCTCGTCTCGTACAACGACAAGCACAACGACGCGAACGGTGAGAACGGCAACGACGGGACCAACGACAACCGCTCGTGGAACTGCGGCGTCGAAGGCCCGACGGAGGACGCCGCAGTCCTCGCGCTGCGCGCGCGGCAACAGCGGAATCTCCTCACGACGCTGCTCCTCTCACAGGGCGTGCCCATGCTGCTCGGCGGCGACGAGTGGGGGAGGACGCAGGGCGGCAACAACAACGCGTGGTGCCAGGACAACGAGATCTCGTGGTTCGACTGGGGCAGCGGGGACGCGTCGTTACACGACTTCACGCGTCGGCTGATCGAGTTGCGACTCGCGCATCCCGTGTTCCGGCGAACGCGCTTCTTCGAGGGCACGGGTGAGCTGTTGCCCGATGTCTGGTGGATGCGCCCGGACGGACGCCGGATGACGCGGCGCGACTGGGACAACACCGAGTCGCGCGCGATCGGCGTCTTCATGAACGGTGAGGAGCTCGACGCGGAGACGCCGCACGGGGAGGAGGTGCGCGACGACTCGTTTCTCTTGCTGTTCAACGCGCACTTCGAGGACATCCCGTTTCGGCTGCCGGCGCGCCGCTTCGGCACCCGGTGGGAGGTCGTGCTCGCAACGGGCGAGTGGCACGGCGATCGGCTCGTCCCGGGCGGCGACGTGGCGGTGCAGAGCCGATCGGTCGTCGTGTTACGCCGCCAGAGCTAGCTCGCGTCGCCGCCCGGCGACACCACGCCCGCTTCGTACGCGAGTACGACCGCCTGCACGCGGTCGCGGAGACCGAGCTTCATCAACACCCGGGCGACGTGCGTCTTCACCGTCGTCTCCGACACGAAGAGCTCCTTCGCGATCTCCGCGTTCGACAGGCCGCGCGCGATCAACCCGAGCACCTCGCGCTCGCGCGTCGTCAGATCCTGCAGCCGCGGGAACTCCGCCTGGGCCTTCGGCCCGCCGCCCTTGACGAACTCCGCGATCACGCGCCGCGTGATCGACGGGGCGAGCAGCGCTTCGCCCGCCGCGACCACCTGGATCGCCGAGACGAGCTGCTCGGGCGGCGTGTCCTTCAACAGGAACCCGCTCGCGCCGGCGCGCAGCGCCTCGTAGACGTACTCGTCACGGTCGAACGTGGTGAGCATCAGGATGCGCGGCGGCTCGCCGCTTGCGACACCGTCCGCGAGGATCCGCCGTGCCGCTTCGAGGCCGTCGAGCTCGGGCATGCGGATGTCCATCAGAACGACGTCGGGGCGAAGCGAACGGACCTGGTCGACCGCTTCGCGGCCGTCGGCAGCCTCGCCGACGACTTCGATCTCGGTCTCGGCGTCGAGGATCATGCGGAACCCGGCGCGGACGAGCGCCTGGTCGTCGACGAGCACGACCCTGATCACGCGGTCGCCTCCACCGGGAGCTGCGCGCGCACGATGTAGCCGCCGCCTGCGCGCGGCCCCGTCTCGAGCGTTCCGCCGTAGAGCGCGACGCGCTCGCGCATCCCGGCGAGGCTTTCGCCTTCCGAACGGCCCGAGCCGTTCACCGCCGAGCCGTCGTCGGCGATCTCGACCTCGACGCCGTCGCCGGCGTAGCGGACGGTCACATCTGCGTGCGCGCAGTTCGCATGCCTGAGCGCGTTCGCCAGACCCTCTTGCACGATCCGGTAGGCCGACAGGTCGATGCCGACCGGCAGGGCGGACCGTTCGCCCTCGACGTGAAGGGTCACCGGCAGACCCGCGTCCTGCACATCCGCGATCAGCCGCTCGAGGTGCGCGAGCCCAGGCTGCGGAGCGAGCTCCGCGGACTGGTCGTCACCGGCGACGGGCATCACGCCGAGCATGCGGCGCATCTCGGTGAGCGCCTCACGACCGATCTGCTCGACCGAGCGAAGCGCGTCACGCTCGCGTGCCTGATCGTCGGTCAGTGAGTAGCGAACACCGGATGCCTGAACGACCATCTCCGAGACCGAGTGCGCGACGACGTCGTGGAGCTCGTGTGCGATCCGCGCGCGCTCGTGTGCGGCAGCCCGCTCCTCGGCAGCGGCCACCTGCTCGCGCAGCTTGCGCGTCTGCGCGGTGCGCGAGGCGAACGCGACGCCGAAGAACCACGCGATCGTGAGGACCACCGTCGTCCAGATGAAGTTCGTGGCGTGGTTCGAGGAGAGGTACTCGACGACCGCGGCGGCAATGACGATCGCGCACCAACCGATGATTCGGGGTCGCCGCAAACGGCCGAGGAGTGTGCGCACGGCCTCAAGGTAACCCGCAGGATCCCTCAGCGCGTCCTCCCTGCTTACGACCGTCAGGTCATCCCTAAGGACTAGGCCACAGTCTCCTACAGGAGCTTCCGGACCCACGCCGGCTTGCATTCGCAGTGGAGATGGGTCGTGCCGCACGTCTTGCACGTCCACTGGGTGAGCATGATCCAGCGCAGGTGCGCCAACGCGACGGCGATGCCTGCGGCGATGGCGGGCAGCAGCTCCGGGTGCCTCATCGGCACAGCATCGCGTGTCCTCCGGCCCGTCGCAATGGGTCGTTCGGCCCATCCCTGACGGTCCGGGGTCCCGGGGCTTCATCTACCCTTCGGCGCCGTGGCGAAGGCCGTCCATGCACCCGCGCTCGAGTGGGACACGCCGCTCTACCAGCAGGCGCGCACGCAGCTGGAGCATGCGCTCGCCCTCGCCGACGTCCCCGACTTCGTCTCGACCCGCCTCCGTCATCCGGAGCAGGCGGTCATCCTCACGCTTCCCGTCAAGCTCGACGACGGCGCGTACGCGACCTTCCCCGCGTATCGCGTGAGGCATTCGTCGGTTCTCGGTCCGACGAAGGGCGGCATCCGCTACGACACCGCGGTCGACCTCGGCGAGTGCGCGGCGCTCGCGATGTGGATGACGTGGAAGTGCGCGCTGCTCCGCCTTCCGTACGGCGGCGCGAAGGGCGGCGTGCGCTGTAACGCACGTGAACTGTCGCAGGGCGAGCTCGCACGGATCACGCGCCGCTTCACGGCGGAGCTCGCACCGTTCATCGGCCCGCAGCTCGACATCCCCGCGCCGGACATGGCGACGAACGAGCAGACGATGGCGTGGATGATGGACACGTACTCGATGCAGAAGGGCTACGCGGTGCCGGAGATCGTCACCGGCAAGCCCGTATCGCTGGGCGGATCGCTGTTCCGGCACGAGGCGACGGGCGCCGGTGTCGTGATGGTGATCGAGCGCGCGTGCGAACGGCTGGGCTGGGATCTCGCTGCGCAGCGGTGCGTCGTCCAGGGCTTCGGCAATGTCGGCGGGATCGCAGCGACGGAGCTCTTCGATAGAGGCGCCTCGGTCGTGGGCGTCGCTGATCTCTCGGGCGGCGTCCACGCACCGGACGGGCTCGACATTCCGGCGCTTCACGTATACGTCGAGGAGCACGGATCGCTTGAAGGGCTCGAGGCAGGTGTAACGCGCATCACGAACGACGAGCTGCTCGAGCTCGAGTGCGACATCCTCGCCGTCGCCGCCCGCGAGGATCAGATCACGGGCGCGAATGCGGGCAACCTGCGCTGCCGGCTCGTAGCCGAGGGCGCGAACGGTCCGACGACGATCGACGGCGACCGCATCCTGGCGGAGCGGGGGATCCTGGTCCTCCCGGACATCCTCACGAACGCCGGCGGCGTTACGGTGTCGTATTTCGAGTGGGTGCAGGACCTCGGGCGCCTGTTCTGGGACCGGGACGAGATCCGCCGCCGACTCGCGGAGAAGATGGCAGACGCATTCGACCGGGTCTGGGACGTCTCGCACGAGCGCGGGATCTCGCTGCGCGATGCGGCGCTGGTCGCGGCGATCCGCGAGGTGTCGGGTGCGCTCGAGGCGCGTGGCGTCTATCCGTGAGATAACAACGAGATGACCGAGCAGCTCGCTCGCGATGCGATGGTTCCGGACCCGCTGGCGCTGGCCACGTCGGCGAGTGCGCAGGAGGCTGCGGAGGCACTCTCGCGGCCCGAGGTCCGCGCGGTCTTCGTGTGCGACGACGGCCGGCTGACGGGCGTGATCACGCGCAAGACGCTCGTCCGTGAAGTGGTCGCGCGCGGCCTCGACCCGAAGACCGCCGCGGCCGGGACGTTCGCCGAGCCGCCGAACGCGACGATCGACTCGGCGACGCCGCTCGGCGACGCGTTCGCGTTCCTCGAGGAGAACGACTACGAGCGCGTGCCGGTGGTCGAGGACGGAAGGCTCGTCGGCGTGCTCTCGCGCTCGGCGGTGCAACGGCGTCTCGCCGAGGACGAGCCGCCGACAGACGAGTCGGCCTAGGCCGCGACGAGGGCCGGGGAGGCCTCGGCGAGGAGTGTTTCCAGTGCCTCGCCGAGCTCCAGACGCACGTCGTCATCGACGAGCCGGCCGGCGTCGTCGAGCTTGTCGTGCGCATGACCGACGGCCATCTCGACCTCGGTGACGCGCGCTCCCATCGCGCCGAGCACCTTGCGCAGCTCGGCAGCGGCCCACACGCCGCCGAACGCCCCCGCGCTCGAGCCGATCACTGCGACCGGCTTGTTGCGGAAGGCGTTCGTGGCGAGTGGGCGGGAGGCCCAATCGAGCGCGTTCTTGAGCGCGCCCGGGATGGACGAGTTGTACTCCGGTGTGGCAAAGAAGACTGCGTCGGCCTCGCGAACGAGTGAGCGGAATGCCTCGACCTTCGCCGGGCCGGGAGCGAGATCGCCATCGCCGTCGTACGGCGGGATCTCCTCGAGCCCGTCCCAGATCTCGATCTCGACGCCCGACGGCGCCTCCTCGCGCAGCGCGCGGAGGAGGGCCGTGTTGTTCGAGCCGCGGCGGAGCGAGCCGCTGATCGCAAGGACCCGCATCGTTATGACTCCTGCGCCACCAGAGTGAGGTCGGCCTTCAGCGTGACCTCGTTGCCCAGTGCCGGCTCGCCGCTCGGGAGCGGCATGTTCCAGTTCATGTCGAACGCGGTGCGATCGACGACCGTCTCGAGCTTGAGCCCGACGCGGGTCGCGCCGAAGTGATCGACGGTCGGCCCGACGATCGTGCCTTCGAGCGTGGCCGGCTTCGTGATCCCCTTCAGCGTGATCTCGCCCTCGACCTTCGCGCGATCGCCGTCGCGAGCGAGGTCGCCGCTGAACGTGAGTACGGGGTGGCGCTCCGCGTCGAAGAACTCGGGCGAGAGCACGTGGGCCGTCAGGTTCTCGTCCTTCAGGCTGATGCTCTCGATCTTCGCCGAGCCCTCGAGGTGCCCGTCGACGAGGCTCGCGGTGAAGTCGGTGACCTCGCCCGAGAACGTCGCCACGGCGTAGGGAACCTCGAAGCCGACGTGAGAGTGGACCGGGTCGGCGGCGAACGTGCCCGACGCCTGCTGTTCGATGGTGCTCATGCGCGTGTTCCTCCTAGAAACTTGATGACGCAACTACCCTAGCACGGAAAGATTGCGAGCGCAAGTTTCCTAGCAACACGTGTAGGCGCCGGGCGGCGCGGCCCCTTCTGTTGGCTCTGGCAGCCGTGCTGCGGCCAGCGCGATCCCGTTCAGGAGATCACGATCGGACGCCGTCGTCTCGTCAAGGCCGAGGTGACGAAGGGTCTCGCGGACGACGACGACCCCGGCCGCGAGGACGTCGCTCCGGTCGGGCTCGATCAGCCGCGCGCGCCGCTCATCGTTGTCGGACTCGACGATCCAGGCGAGCGCCCGGTCGATCGCTGCGAGGGTGACGGTGCGGCTGCCGGCGAGCGCCGCCAGCTCGGCGGTGGTGCCGTCGACGTTCAGCGCGCGCTCGACGTGGAGTGGGGGCAGCGCCGATCGCACCTCCGCCGCCATCGCGTCGAGGTCGTCTTCGTGGCGTTCGGTCAGGCGGACGCAGCCGAGGTCGAGGCTGGTCCGGAACCGGTTCGTGATCAGCTCGGTCGAGCCGCCGCCGACGTCGACGACGACGGTGTCGGACTCGAGCGGACCGACGCCGCTCAGCGTCATCGCGGCCTCTTCGTCGCCGGTGAGCAGGCGCGTCGTGAACCCGTACGACCATTCGATCTCGCCGAGGAACGCCTCGCCGTTCTCGGCGTCGCGGACTGCGCTCGTCGCGACAGCGAGGGCGCGCTCGGCGCCGAGATCGTCCGCGTCGCGGCGAAAGTCCGTGAGAGCGTTGCGCACGCGCGCGATCGGAACAGGGAGGAGGCGGCGGCGCGCGTCGACTCCTTCGCCGAGCCGAGTGATGCGAGTCCGCCGCACGATCTCGGTCATGCCGCCGTCCACGACGTCGGCGACGAGGAGGCGAGTGGCGTTCGTGCCGAGGTCGATTGCCGCGACGCGCGTCACTTGCGCGGCACCAGGCCGCGAATCGAAGCGAGGAGGTTCCGAGGCTCGGCGGCTGCAGCCCGGATCACGGCGAGCTCCTCGAGCGAGCCCTGCAGGTGGGTGATCGCCGTGGAGAGGCGCTCGGTGCCCGCGGTGAGCGCCACGGCGCGCTCCTCGGCCGTCGCGGCCGACGTCGTCACGCGACCGACGGCGTCGGTCGCTGCCTTCGCCACGGCCCGCACCGTCTTCCAGAGCTGCCATGCGCGCGTTGCGGCATAACCGATCGAGCCGAGCACGGCGAGGAGGCAGAAGGCGAGCGCGAGCCAGAACACCCCGTGGATCGTAGAGATCGACGGTGATACAATTGACGGCCGCGACGCGGGGTGGAGCAGTCAGGTAGCTCGCCGGGCTCATAACCCGGAGGTCGCAGGTTCAAATCCTGCCCCCGCTATGGATCGACGCTCCACCTGCGACCGGCCGCCTCGAGCGGCCGTTCATCTTTTCAGGAGCTCACGGAAATCCATCCACGGAGCGCAGCACGAATGTGTCGGTTGACCCCAAGCCGAAAGGACTCCGATGCACGCAGTCGTCGTCAACCTCACGATCACCGATCCCGACGCGGCCGGGAAGGCGCTCCAGGAGGAGCTCGTACCCCGTGTCTCACGTGCTCCGGGCTTCGTCGCCGGATACTGGACCCTGAAAGGCGACAGTGCGCTCTCGATGTTCATGTTCGAGACGGAGGAAGCCGCGAACCTCATGAGCCGGCAGGCCGTCGCGGGCGTCCCCGCGGGGGTCGTTCTGGACGGAATCGACGTCCGTGAGGTCATCGCACATGCGTGACGCGCGGGCGTCGTCGTGAAGCAGCTCAATCTCGCGCTGAAGTTCTTGCTCGAGCTTGCAGCCCTTGCTGCCTTCGCGCTGTGGGGAGCGTCGATCGCAGACGGCACGGCGGCCGTGGTGCTCGCGATCGGACTTCCCACCGTCGCCGTCGTCCTGTGGGGGACGCTCGCGGCGCCCAAGGCCCGACATCGTCTGCCGCTTCGCCGGCGGGCGCCTTTCGAGCTCGGCGTGTTCGCGCTCGGCGCACTTGCGCTCTGGCGAGCGGAGTCGGTGGGCCTTGCAGCGGCGCTCGCGGCCGTTGCCGCTGCCAACGCCGTCCTTCTCACCGCGTTCGATCAGTGGGAACTGTGATGGGTCGCTGACCGGCGCCCTGCCGGTCGAGGCGTCTCAGGGAAGCTCGAGGAGCTGCAATCCCGCGCAGCGGGGAGGTCGTCGCCTCCCCGCTGCGGTCGTCCGTTCTAATCCGCCGCGGGCAGTGGCTCGAACTCCTCCCGTGCTGCGCGGGACGGCCGCCCGAGGAGCAAGAGCGCGAGTGCCGCCCCCGCCAGGGCGAGGATCCCGGTCGCGAGAAACGCCGACTGGAAGCCTTCCGTCAGCGCGATGAACCGGCCCGCTTCGACGTGGCTCGCGGCGTAGTCATGTGTACGGGACACAGCGACCGTCGCGACGATCGCCGTTCCGATCGCGGCACCCATCTGGAACGCCGTGTTGCTGAGCCCCGACGCCAGCCCCGACTCGTGCTCGGCGACACCCGCGAGCGCCGCGACGGTTGCGGTCACGAACGCGAGCCCGATGCCCGGCCCGAAGACGACCAGCCCGAAGAAGATGTCGCCGAAGTAGCTGCCGTTGGGCGAGACCTGGGTCAGGAGCAAGCATCCTGCGCCCATCAGTGAAAGGCCGACGGCCGCCACCGGACGGAAGCCGACCCGCAGCACCACCGACTGACCGACTATCGAGCCGACGGCCGCCATGGCGGGGAACACGACCGAGGTCAGCCCGAACTTGACCGCGGAGTAGCCGAGGACCTCCTGCGCGTAGAGCGTCAGGATGAACGGCATACCGAACGCGGTCGTCGCGAAGAGGAGCATCACCGCGTTGGCCCCTACGACAGTGCGGGAGCGGAAGATCCGCAGCGGAACGAGTGGGTCCGAATGACGCGACTCGATCAGAGCGAACGTGGCCAGCAGCACCGCAGAGCCGGCAAAGAAGAGCAGGGTCCGGGCGGAGCCCCAGCCGTGGTTCGGCGCTTCGACAACGGCATAGACCAGAAGGCCGAGGGCGCCGGTAATCGTCACTGCCCCGGCTGGGTCGTAGCTCCGCTGTGTCGACGTGGAGCGGCTCTCCGGCAGCAGCACCGGGATGACGACAAGCGCGAGCAGGCCGAACGGGATGTTCAGGAAGAAGATCCACTGCCAGCCGAGCCCGTCGACGAGCGGTCCGCCGATCAGCCACGCCGTCGTCGCACCGAACCCGCCCAACGCTCCCCAGATCCCGAGCGCCTTGTTGCGTTCAGGCCCTTCTCGAAACAGTGTGGTGATGATCGAGAGTGCCGTCGGCGTCATAATCGCGGCGCCGACTCCCTGGACCGACCGCGCGCCGATCAGCGCCTGCTCCGACCATGACAATCCGCAGAGCAGCGATGCGAGCGTAAAGAGAACGACGCCGACCATGAACACGCGGCGTCGTCCGAGCAGGTCTGCGGCGCGCCCCCCGAGCAGAAGCAGGCCGGCGAACGTGAGCGCGTAGGCGCTCACCACCCATTGCAGCCCTTCAGTGGAGAACGACAGGTCTGTCTGAATCGACGGCAGCGCCACGGTCACGATCGCGGCGTCGAGAATCACCATGAAGAACGCACCGCACAGCAGAGCGAGCGCCCACCACCGGCGTGCATAGGGAGTGGCCTCCATCATCAACCTCCGAATCTGTTTCAGTCGTCGACGTGTGATCCGGAGGCATTCGGAAACTCATCGCTCGCGCGGGCGACGGCGATGAGGACCAGCGTGCGAGCGCCGACGCTGCGCAGCCGGGCGACGGGAACGTGGGCGAGCGGGATCATCGACCCGTGGCCGAAGCGCCGGCATCCGCCCGCAGTGCACCCGATCTCGAGCTCTCCTCGCTCGACGAGAACGATTGCGTCCGTCGGTGGCGCGGGGATCAACAGAACCTCACGCCCGGGTGCGGCGCGGTAGACGAGCCTGACGAAGCCTTGCGGCAACGGGTTCCGGAAGAGGGCGTCGTCCACGCGCCCGCTCGCGGTCACGGCAGCCGGTCGGGAAGGCCGAACGCCGCGAACAGCTCGGGATAGAGGAACCAGTGCAGGTCGGTGATTCGGCCCTCTGCGACTGCGACGACGTGGATCGCGAACGCGGTCGCCTCGTCGCCGTCGACGCGGTACACGCCGAACGCGGGCTGTCGGTTCGCGCGCGTCGGGACGAACCGGTGCTCGAACGCCGCCGGTCCGGTTGCGTGCTCCTCGATGAACCTCATGACCGCGGGCCGCCCGTCGTACCAGGCCGGGTACGGCGGCATCGCCATGCGCACGTCCTCGTGCAGCAGCGCCACGAGCTCGGACGGATCGCGTCGTTCCCAGGCGCTCATGTACTTGGCGAGAAGCGATCGCTCCGCTGCCTCGGCGCCGGCGGCTGTCGACCAGTCGAGCCGCGTCGCAGGCAGACGCTCCTGCATGGTCGCCCGCGCGCGCTGCAGCGCACTGTTCGTGGCCGGGACGCTCATGTCCAGCACCGCCGCGGTCTGGTCAGCGGACCAGTCGAGTGCGTCGCGGAGAATCAGGGCGGCTCGCTGTCGTGGCGGCAGATGCTGGATCGCCGCGAGAAAGGCGAGCTCGATCGTCTCCCGGGCCACGACTTCCTCGGCCGGCTCGGGGCTGTCGTCGAGCAGCCGGTCGGGGAAGGGCTGCAACCAGGGAAGGTCGGTCGGCGACCCCGCGTCCGCTCCGATCGGAACGGCAGGCGCGTTCTCGTACGGCACGAGGCGCTTCGGCCGCCGCTCCAGCATGCGGAGGCAGACGTTCGTCGTGATCCGGTAGAGCCAGGCCCGAAACGGCGCCCGGCGGTCGTACGTGGCGCGGCTGCGCCAGGCGCGGAGCAGCGTCTCCTGGACTGCGTCTTCCGCGTCCTCGAGCGAGCCCAGCATGCGGTACGCGTGGACTTGCAGCTCGCGGCGATGCGGCTCGACGAGCTCCGAGAAGGCCGCGCTGTTGCCGCTGGTCGCCGAGGCGACCAGCTCTTCATCGACGGGGTTTGCACTCATTGCACATGAGATCCGTTCCGGGGCGAAAACTCATCGGCGCGGCTTCTAGCCCGCGTCCGCCTCACCCGTCGCTTCGCACTCCAGGCACACCCAGTCACCGACGAAGCCCTCTCGCGCGCTGAGCACCCCCGGCACCATCGTCACACCGCACGCCGGGCAGATTGGCGGCCGTTCGTCGTCCACCGCCTCAAGTATGAAGCGGTGTCATGTGATGAGCCCGCAACCAGAAGAGGGCCCGGCTGTGCCGGGCCCTCTGGCGGTGCAGCGTTACAGGTTCTTACGCGCTGACGAGCACGCCGTCGCTGTGAGCGACAACCTTGCCAGACGTGATCTTCGCCGGGTTGGGAATCGCCGAGTCGAACTTCTCGGTGGTGATCCACTCGGAGACGACCATCGTCGACTTGTCGGCCTGCTCGGAGGTCTCAAAGAGGCCAAGTGAGCTGAGGACGCCGCTGCTGCCCTCGATCAGGTAGTAGCCGGCAAACCCCGGAAGCTTCCGTAGCTGCGGAACGAGGGTCTCGTTGACCTTGCCGACGACCTCGCTGATGCGGCCGACGTCGACGCCTTCGTAACGACGAATGGTGGCATGCATGAGTGCTCCTTCTGTTTCTCCTACAGGGCAGGACACTCGAATGAGCGCACTGCGGCGGTCAGGCCATGGGTCAACAGTCGGAGAGGAAGGTGCTAAGAGCCTCGGCGGCTTCAACAGCTAGAGCCAACGCGCTGAGCCCAGTGTAGCTGCGATCCGCCGACCGGCCGTTACATGCCTCGAAGCCGCTTCGTCGCTGGGTCGGCGCATACGATCGTTGCTTACATCGAGGGAGTAACGTTGTTGGTGGGCGTGTGGCACCTGAGAGTGCCCGCCTGAAAGATCCGCCCTCAAAGTTGACAGGACGGAGCACTGAGCCGGCTGTTCCGTTGTTGGTCGGCTTCACGCTCTAGACGAGGAGATCGAACATGCAGAAGCTCTTTGAGATCGGATGAGCGACGACCCGCTAGTGACCGACGAGGATTTTCCGGCAGCCGGCGTGAGAGTAGAGCTCTACCGGCATGCGTTCGGACACGCCGCGGGGGCGCGGGGCGTCGTCGTCCCTGGGCAGGCGAAAGGAAGAGGGACGGTGCTCGTCCGCTTCGACAACACCGGCTATCGAATCTCCGTGCCGCGCGAAGCTCTTCGGGCCGCCGTCTAGCCGAGCGGGAGCAGCGCGCCCTCGTGCTCCAAGAGGAAGCGCTTCATCGGCAGGCCGCCGCCGAAGCCGGTGAGCGATCCGTCGGCGCCGATCACACGGTGGCACGGGAGGACGAGCGGCAGCGGGTTCTGCCCGTTCGCCGCGCCGACGGCGCGCGCCTTCTCGGGGCCGTAGCCGAGGCGGCGCGCCTGCTCGCCGTAGCTCACCGTCTGACCGTACGGGATCGTCGCGAGCGCGAGCCAGCAGCGGCGCTGGAACTCACTGCCGTCGAGGTCGAGCGGCAGGTCGAACGCGGTCAGCTCACCGGTGAAGTACAGCTCGAGCTGCTCGGCGGCGTCGACGAGCACCGTCGACTTGCCCTCGGTCGCGAACCCGTGTGCGTGGAATCGCACACCCGTCAGGCCGTCGCGGGTGGCGACCAGGCCGAGTGGGCCGATCGGGCTGTCGACGACCGTGGTTGCCATCTCCTCCATTACAACGCGCGGGGACGACGTGGCGTGAGATTGAATGGGGCTTGATGCGCAAGATCCAGACCCAGGGCGTCCACCACATCACGCTCGTCGGGGGCAAGAGGCAGACGTCGATCGACTTCTGGGAGGGCGTCCTCGGCATGCCCTTCGTCTTCGAGCAGCCGAATCTCGACAACGAGGCCGAGAGCCACCTGTACTTCGATCCCGGCGACGGTCGCCTGATCACCGTGTTCACCCACGAAGAGCGGGAGCGCGGCGCGCCGGTCGAGGAGAAGAGCGCGGGGCGCGTTCACCACCTCGCATTTGCCGTGTCGAAGGCGACGTTCGATCAGGTGGTCGAGCGGCTCGGCGCGCGCGGCATCAAGCACAGCGGCGTCAAGGACCGCGGCTTCATGGACTCGATCTACTTCGACGATCCGCTCGGCCTGCTGATCGAGCTCGCCGCCTACCGCTTCGAGCCGCCTCACGGCCACACCCACACAGACGTGTTGTTCGAGGCGCACAAGCTCCGCGTCGAGCGCGGCGATCACAACATCGCGCAGGAGCACCTCGCCGACGCGATCGAGTCGCTCGTCACACGCTCGCGCCAGTCGCTCTCGGACGACCGCGCACCGAAGAACCCGTACTAGGTCGCGATCCGGTAAAGCGCGCCGCCGGTCGTGTCGGCGATCCAGACGGCACCGGCCGCGGCGACCAGGCCGTGCACATCGACACGCCCGCTCGCCGTCGCGGGCGTCGTCACGCGACCGCCCGTGGTGACGCGCCGAAGCGCTGTCATCGTCGGGAAGCCGGTCGCGTCGACCGTCGCCGTGCGGACGGGGATCCACAGCGCACCGCCTGCAGACACGACGTCGATGCCGGTGCCGCGGATGTCGATCGTCCGCCGCGTCTTCCCGGTTGCCGGGTCGACCTGGAACAGCTGCGTCCCGCGGCCCGTGACCCACAGGCTCCCGGCGAGCACCGCGAGCCGCTCGGGCGCATCGCCGCCGAGCGTCGCAAGCTTCGTCGAGCGGTTCGTCGCGAGGTCGACGGCGAAGAGCGTTCGGTCGCGGTGGTCGATCACGAGCGCGCGGCCGCCGGCGAACGCGATGTCGGCCGGGCCCTCGCCGACGGGAATCCGGGCGGTGACCGCGTTCCGGGTCGGCGACACCCGCACGACCTGTGCGCCCTGATCGTCCGCGGTCCAGACCGACCCGGCGCCGAACCAGAGGTTGTACGCCGCCGCGGTGCCGAGGGCGATCCGCTTCGTGATGCGCGCGCGTGCCGGGTCGATGCGGTAGAGCGTCTGCAGGTCGTCGAGCGCCCAGAGCGCATTAGCCCCGGACGTGACGGCGATTGCGGCACCGTCGAGCGGGATCGTTGCCGCCGCGCGACCGGACCGCAGATCGATACGCACGAGCTTGCGCTGCTCCTTGCAGCCGATCCACGCGTTCGTCCCTGTGATCGCGAGCGACATCGTCGGCCAGTAGGGACCGGCAGCCGCACAGGTGCGGAGGCTCTTCGCCTGTGGGATCCGGCCCGCCGCCGCGCTCGCGGTCACGATGGCTGCAAGCACGAATGCCGCGACGATCGCGCGTCTCATTCGGCGAGGATGCATCGCCGTTCCGTGTGAATTCGGACGACCTTCGCTCGTTTTCGGTCAGCGCACCTGGGCGGCTGCGCCCTCGCGGGCCACGGCGACGGGCAGGACGGTAGCCGTCGTTCCAAGCTCGGCTGCGAGGTGCGCCGCGAGGCGGTCGGAGTCCGCCTGCTCGGCCCACACGATCACCGTTGGTCCTGATCCGGAGAGCGTGGCTCCGACGGCGTCGGGCACGAGTCGCTGCACGCGGCCGAGCAGCGGTGCGCCCGCCGCACGGTACGGCTCGTGCAGGCGATCGCGAAATGCGTGCCGCAGCAGCGTCGCATCGCCGGTCGCGATCGCCACGCCGAGCAGCATCGCCGCGCCCGTGCTCACGGCGGCGTCCGCATGCGGAACGGTCTCCGGCAGTGCGGTGCGCGACGCCGCGGTCGATGTCCGCTCCGAGGGGATGACCGCGATCGCCGCGGTCGGCATGTCGTCGGCAATCCGCCGCACCCGGGGTTCGCCTTCCCGCCACGCAAGGCACACCCCGCCGTGGAACATCGCGGCGAGATTGTCGATGTGCGGCTCGAGACGCGCGCCGAGTGTGAGCAGCTCCTCGACTGCGAGCACATGTCCGCCGGCTGCTGCTCCTGCGACCAGGCCGATCCCGATCGCGGACGCGCTGGAGCCGAGCCCACGCTCGAGTGGAATGTGGTTGGTGAACCGAAAGCGATACGCGTCCGGCGGCGTGAGGAGCGCGAACGCCTGAACCGCGAGGTGCGCCGCGTCGTGCGGGAGCTCGCCGGCGCCCTCACCGTCGATCTCGACCGCGAACGCTCCTTGTTCGATCTCGACCGTGTTCCAGAGGTCGAGAGCGGCCGCCGCCGCGTCGAACCCGGGACCGAGATTCGCCGTCGACGCGGGCGCGCGCGCGACGATCACGCGAGTGCCTCGAGCACGGCGTCGAGTGATGCATCGACGATCGATGCCGTCGACGCATCGACAGCGCCTGTGTCCTTCAACCCGTGCCCGGTGACGATGCACACAGCGGTGCCGGTCCGGCCGACCTTCGTCAGCGCCCCGATTCCCGCCGCGGACGCGGGCTCGCAGAACACGCCTTCGGCGCGCGCGAGCGTTGACCACGCCTCGCGCAACTCGTCTTCCGACAAGGGCACGACCGTCAGCCGGCCGGCCTCGAGCAGACGCTCGACGCGTTCGTGGTGCGCCGGCTCGGCGATCCTGATCGCGGACGCGAACGTCGTCGGCCGCAGCGCCGCTTCGCCGACCACCAGCGCCGGCGTCACTCCCGCTTCCTCGCACCCGGCGGCGACCGCCGACACGTTCCCGCCGCCGCCGTACGGCAGCGCGATCACGTCGGGGACGCTGCCGAGCTGTTCGAGGATCTCGCCGACGACGGACCGCTGGCCGTCGATGCGATCCGGGTTGAGCGAGTTGACGAGGATGAAGCCGTCGCGCTCACCGAGCTCGCGGCACAGGCGAAGGGCGTCGTCGAAGGTGCCGCGGACCTCGAGCACCTGCGCTCCCGCCGCATAAGCCTGTGCGCGCTTCGCGCCCGCCGTCGCACCCTCGGGTGTCAGCACGACTGCACGTACGCCGGCGCGCGCAGCGTAGGTCGCGGCGGACGCCGCCGTGTTCCCGGTCGAAGCGCACACGACCGCCTGGGCGCCGCGGGCAACCGCGCGCTCGACCGCGACCGCCATGCCGCGGTCCTTGAAGCTCCCGGTCGGGTTCAGGTGCTCGCACTTCAGGTGCAGGTCGAGCCCGAGCGCCTCCGAGAGGCGAGCTGCGGGCACCAGGGGCGTGCCGCCTTCGCCGAGCGACAACCAGCTTGCGCGAGCCCCCGTCACGCCCAGCCCAGCTCCGCGACGCCGCGGTCGGAGACGACCGGGATCGGTCGCGAGCGGCGGCGGACCTCGTCGAGCTCGCCCAGTTCCGCGAGCGCGTCCGCCAGCGCGCCGGCCGCGGCCTCGTGCGTCACGACGTGCAACGTCGCACCGCTTCCGTCCTGGTGTTGGACGAGCCGGGCGACGGAGATCGCGTGACGGGCGAGGATCTCTGCGACGCGCGCGAGCGTGCCGGGCCGGTCCTCGACGAAGAGCCGGAAGTAGAACGGGGATCGCGACTCGCCCGGCGGCAGGCGCGGCAGGTCGCGCCAGACCGGATCGCTCGGCGCCCCGCTGGGGGCGAGCACGCCTGCGATGTCGGCGATGATCGCCGACGCCGTCTCGGTCCCGCCGGCGCCTGGACCGGCGAGCGTGATCTCGCGGATCGCATCGCCTTGCAGCATCACGGCGTTGAAGGCGCCGTCGACCTTCGCGAGCGGGTGGTGGGCGTCGACGAATGCCGGCTCGACGCGAACGTCGTATCCGCCGTCGACGAGACGCGCCGCACCGACGAGCCGCACGACCATCTCGAGCTCGCGCGCCGCGGTGACGTCGATCGGGTCGAGCTCGGTGATCCCGGTGTGGTCGACGTCCTCGAGAACGACCCGCGTGTTGAACGCGATCGTCGCGAGGATCGCCATCTTCGCTGCAGCGTCGGCGCCGGAGACGTCGTCGGTCGGATCCGCTTCCGCATAGCCGCGTGCCTGCGCGTCGGCGAGGGCCTGGGCGTACGTCGCACCGCCTTCCATCTCGGTAAGCACGAAGTTCGTGGTCCCGTTGACGATCCCGAGCACCCGGTGCACGTTGGTGACCACGAGCGCCTCGCGCAGCACCTTGATCACCGGGATCGCCGCGCACACGCTCGCTTCGAAGCGCAGCTGGACGCCGCTCGCGGCGGCCGCCGCGAAGAGCTCCGGGGCTCGGCGCGCGACGAGCTGCTTGTTCGCGGTCACGACATGCTTGCCGCGCGCGAGGAGATCGAGGACGTACGGCCCGGCGGGGTCGAGCCCGCCCATCACCTCGGCGACGACCGCGATCGACGGATCGTTCGCGATCGCGTGGAAGTCGGTGGTGAGCAGACCCGCCGGTGCGTCCGGATAGCGGGCCGGATCGCGGACGAGCGCCCGGACGACGTTGAGACGGTGGCCGGTGGCGCGCTCGATGTCGTCGGCGGACGACGCGAGCAGCCGATCGACGGCCGCGCCGACCGTTCCGTACCCGAGCAGCGCAACGTTGGTCTCGGTCGCCATGCGCCGAATCTAGAGAATTGGGCGGAAGATGGCGTCCGCGCCCCTGTCGATCGAGCTCTTCGAGCCCGAGCACTGGCCTGAGGCCGCGCGCATCTACGCCGAGGGGATCGCGACCGGGGACGCGACGTTCGAGACCGAAGTCCCCAGCTGGGAGCGGTGGGACGAGGCTCATCTTGCCCAGCACCGGTTCGTCGCCCGTGGCGACGGGACGGTCGTCGGCTTCGTCGCCGTGACTCCTGTCTCGGACCGTTGTGTCTACGGCGGCGTCGTCGAGAACTCCGTCTACGTCGCCGAGACGGCGCGCGGGGCCGGTGTCGGCCGGATGCTCCTCGACCGCCTGATCGCGTCGACCGAGAACGCCGGCATCTGGATGATCCAGAGCGGGATCTTCCCGGAGAACGCCGCGAGCCTCGCGCTCCATGAGCG
>Ga0070660_100000667_pt1 | contig 22709 bp, 22 predicted proteins | sample KBSC33metaG_FD_64670 | JGI IMG/M metagenome (GOLD analysis project Ga0070660, IMG submission 64670) | Corn rhizosphere microbial communities from Kellogg Biological Station, Michigan, USA - KBS C3-3 metaG | ecosystem: Host-associated > Plants > Roots > Rhizosphere > Soil ... | reverse complement strand
CGACGGTTCGACCCGCGTCACCTTGGCTAGATAGATATTCCCCTTGAGCTGCTTATGCTCTTCGGACTCGAAATCAAATTCCTCGATGCGGTTTCCCTTGACGACCGCCACCCGGGTTTCTTCCCGGTGGCGCGCGTCGATCAACATGCGCATGGACATCAAATATTCTCCGAACGCCCGTTCCTGCCGTCAGGCGGCGGCGGGCGCGATTAAGGTAAGACCGGGATAGGGCGCAGGTGCGCGCACCCCCCGGCCCGACGATGCTGAAAAAGTGACTTGCCTCTGCCGCAGCACCATCCGGACCGCTTTCGGATCCGGCAAAGCCCCAAGATCGCGCGTCAGGAGCCGGTTCGGCTCGACGGGCGGAAGGGGGAAAATGGTGCATTACGACTTCAACCTGGGCTCACCGGCCGCGAATATTGCGCCGGAGCGGACCGGCGGACGGTACGCAACGCGCCATGCCGGACAGAAAGCGCGTAGCATTCGTACCGGAGCGCGGCAACCGAAAGCTCGGCTATAGTGGAGCAGCTCCGGCGGGTCGGCACCACAACCCCACGCGTGCGGGGGCCGAGCCATGATGTGGTGACACCATCATCGAATCGCAATGCAACACTAGGGATTCCCAGGGACTCCCGGCTTTGGTAAGTTGAGGCGGTGCGCTTTCGGCTGAGCCTCGTCCCTTTGTTGATCCTGACTGCGCCGGTGTGGGCCGAACGCACGCCCAACAGCGCGTCGGCCACAATCCCGCCGCGCCCCTCGCGCATGTCCTTGCCGCGCGTGCAGGGCACGCGTCGGGCCGACGCGCCGCTGATCGTGATCGACGCGGGCCATGGCGGGCACGATCCGGGGTCTTCCTCATCGGATGGCAGCGAGCAGGAGAAGAATGTCGCACTCAAGATCGCGCGCGCGATCCGCGACGAATTGGTCGAAAGCGGCAAGTTCCGCGTCGCGCTGACCCGCGCGGACGACCGCTTCCTGGTGCTGCAGGAACGGCGCGAGATCGCGCGCCAGCTTCATGCCGATCTGTTTATTTCGGTCCATTGCGACAGCGCGCCCAACAACAGCGCGCGCGGCGCGAGCATCTACACTTTGTCCGAAACCTCATCCGACCGCGTCGCCGCCGCTTTGGCCGCCCGCGAGAACAAGGCCGACGTGATCAACGGCATCGACCTTTCGCGCGAAAGCAACGACGTCTCGTCGATCCTTATCGATCTCGCCCAGCGCGAGACGCTCAACACCTCGTCGGTATTCTCGGTCGAGCTTCAGCGCGAATTGTCGCCCTTGATCGGCCTGAAGCCGACTTTCCACAAATTCGCCGGCCTGATGGTGCTCAAGGCGCCCGACGTCCCGTCGGTGCTGCTGGAAACCGGCTATATTTCCAATGACGACGATCTGGCGTTACTCACATCCGAAGAGTATCGCCACAAGATCGCGATCGGTGTACGCCGCGCGGCAGAAGCGCATTTTGCACGCCAACTGGTCGGAAAGACCAGGGACCGGGAGGAATTACCATGATCCGCGCCGCCGTCTCCAGCCTCGCCTTGATTCTCGCAGCGACGACCGCGGCGCAGTCTGCCCCGCCCGCCATCGACGCCGCGATCGCGGATACCACCCGCCCCGCCGCCGACCGCGACCGCGATGCCGAGCGCAAGCCGGCCGAGATGCTCGCCTTCGCGGGCGTGAAGCCCGGCATGGTGGTGGTCGATATGCTACCGGGCGGCGGCTATTTCACGCGCCTCTTCTCGGACGTGGTGGGTCCGACCGGGAAGGTCATCGCTTATGTTCCGGATGAGATGTACCGGCCCAAGTCGCTCGAGGCCGTGACCGCGATCGCCGCCGAGCCCGCGCACGCCAATATTCAGCCGGAGCACAATCCCGCGCTCGCGCCCGGGCCGGCGAACATCGTCGATGTGGTGTGGACCTCGCAAAACTATCATGATCTGCACAATGTTTCCGGCCTCGACGTCATCGCCTTCAACAAGGTGATCTACGCCTCTATGCGGCCGGGCGGCGTTTATGTGGTGCTCGATCATAGCGCGCCGGCGGGCTCGGGCCTGTCGGACACGAGCACGCTCCATCGCATCGATGAAGCGACCGTGCGCAAGGAAGTGGAAGCCGCCGGCTTCGTGTTCGACGGCGAAAGCAAGGTGCTGGCCAACCCGGCCGACCCGCGCACGACCAAGGTATTCGATCCGTCGATCCGCGGCCACACCGACCAGTTCGTCCTGCGCTTCCGCAAACCGGGCGGCAAATAAGCTCAAGGCCATGGCGATAGCGCGCCAAACGCTCTAGACGCATGCCCCGTGAAGCTCGCTTTTCCTGAAATCCATGTGCCGCAGCCGGTCCGCAACATGTGGGCCAAGCGCCGCATTCGCGGACTCGTCTATGTCGTCGGTTTGCTGGCGATCGCGTATGCGGTCTTCTGGATCCTCTTCCTGCGAGGATTGCCGTCGACCGACAAATTGCTGAGCTACGAGCCGCCGCTGCCGACCAATGTCCGCGCGCTCGATGGCACGCCGGTCTATAGTTTCGCGCGCGAGCGGCGTGTCGAGCTCGCCTATGACGAATTCCCGCGCCAGCTGGTCCACGCCTTCATCTCGGCCGAGGACAAGGACTTCTTCACCCACCATGGCGTGGATCCGTCGAGCTTCCTGTTCGCGGTGTTCGACTATGCCCGCAAGACCGGCACCGGCAAGCGCGCCCGCGGCGGATCGACCATCACCCAGCAGGTCGCGAAGAACCTGCTGATCGGGAACGAATATTCGCCGACGCGCAAGGTCAAGGAAGCCGCGCTTGCGATCCGCATCGAAAATGCGATGTCGAAGCAGCAGATCCTGGAACTCTACCTCAACCAGATCTTCCTCGGCCGGAACGCTTATGGCGTCGAAGCCGCCGCGCGCGCCTATTTCGGCAAGGACGTGGCCGAGCTCAGCCTGCCGCAAATGGCCTATCTCGCGACCTTGCCGCGCGCGCCCGCCAATTACGATCCCGACCGCCACCCCGAGCGTGCGCTCGATCGGCGCGCTTATGTGCTGCGCGAGATGCGCGCCAACGGCTACATCACCGCCGCGCAGGAGCAGGATGCGGACGCCGCCCCGCTCGGCACAGTCGAGCGCTCGGATGCGCGGCGCGAGGCGGAGAAGCCGTTTGACGGCTATTATATGGAAGAGGTGCGGCGCGAGCTGATCGCCAAATATGGCGCCGATATCGGCGATGGCGAGAACAGCGTCTATGCCGGCGGCCTGTGGGTGCGCACCTCGCTCGATCCGGTCACGCAGAAGGCGGCGGAACAGGCGCTGCGCGACGGGTTGGTCCGCTACGAGGCCGCCGCCGGCTGGCGCGGACGCTCGGGCCATATCGATATCGACGGCAATTGGCCGGCGAAGCTGATCGCCGCCAAGGTTGAGACCGGCTATGCCAATTGGCGGGATGCGGTGATCCTGGAAAAGACCGGCACCAGCGCCACGCTCGGCTTCGAGGACGGGAGCAAAAGCCAGCTCTTCCCCTGGGGCGCGGCCGCGCCCAAGCGGGGAATCGGCGGGCGCGCCTTCGATTTCCTGAAAGTGGGTGACGTCGTGATCGTCGCGCCCGCGGGCAGCGGATGGGCATTGCGTTCGACGCCGGAGGTTTCGGGCGCATTCGTCGCGGAGAACCCGCATACCGGCCAGGTGGTGGCGATGCAGGGCGGGTTCAGCGCCAACCATCCGTTCAACCGCGCGACGCAGGCGCTGCGTCAGCCCGGATCGGCGTTCAAGCCGTTCGTCTATTCGGCCGCGCTCGACAGCGGCATGACGCCGGCTTCGATCATCGTCGACGGGCCTTTCTGCGTGTTCCAGACCGCGCAGCTCGGCACCAAATGCTTCCGCAACTTCTCGGGCGGCTATGCCGGACCGCAGACGATGCGCTGGGGCGTCGAGCAATCGCGCAACCTGATGACGGTGCGCGCCGCCACCCAGGCGGGCATGGACAAGGTGGTCGCGCTCGCCAAGAAAATGGGCGTGGGCGACTATCCGCCCTATATCGCCTATTCGCTCGGCGCGGGTGAGACGACCGTGCTGCGCATGGTCAACGCGTATTCGATGCTCGACAATCAGGGCCGCAAGGTCAGTCCGACGCTGATCGACTATGTCCAGGATCGCCATGGCAAGGTGATCTACCGCGCCGACAACCGGCCGTGCGAGGGCTGCAACGCCAAGGATTATAGCGGCCAGCCGATGCCGCGCCCGCGCCAGCGTTCGGCACAGATCCTCGATCCGCTGACCGCCTATCAGATGGTCCATATCATGGAGGGCGTGACCCAGCGCGGCACCGCGGCCTCGCTGCGCGATCTCGGCCGGCCGCTATTCGGCAAGACCGGCACTAATACCGGCCCAACCAATGTGTGGTTCGTCGGCGGATCGCCCGACTTGGTCGGCGGCGTCTATATCGGTTACGATCGACCGCGACCGATGGGCGGCTATGCGCAGGGCAGCACGATCGCCGTGCCGGTGTTCCACCAGTTCGCTCAGGTGGCGATGAAGAATTTGCCGATCAAACCGTTCAGGGCGCCCCCCGGCATCCGCATGGTCCGGATCGATCGCCATTCGGGCAAGAAGATATTCGACGGCTGGCCCAATGACGAGGATCCTAAGAGCCCGATCATCTGGGAAGCCTTCAAGCCCGAAAGCGAGCCGCGCCGTGCCGCAACCCGGCAGGAATTGGCCGCCGCGCAGGCCCCGAAGGCGGCGAAGCCGGTCCATAACGACAGCGACTTCTTGCAGCAGCAGGGTGGTATTTACTAGGTAGGGGGCGATCAAGCCCGTTCCCCGGCGCAAGCCGGGGCCCAGATCCTGCCGCTGAACTGGACCCCGGCCTTCGCCGGGGAACGCTTACCCAGAGGACTTTTCAATGCGCGCCGAAGCGCAAGCCCATATCGACCAGATCGACGCCGCCATGGCATTGGTCCGCCGCTTCCTCGACTGGGACCGCGCGGTGCGGCGTCTCGACGAGCTCAACAATCGCGTCGAGGATCCCAAATTATGGGACGATCCCAAGCAGGCGCAAAGCGTGATGCAGGAACGCCGTCGGCTCGACGAATCGATCGCCGCGGTCCGGTCGATCGAGCAGGAACGCAACGACACGATCGAACTGATGGAAATGGCCGAGGCCGAGGGCGACGAGGCGCTGGTCGACGATGGCGTGAAATCGCTCGCCGCACTGGCCGAGCGTGCCGACCATGACAAGGTCATGGCCCTCCTCGCGGGCGAGGCGGATGCCAATAACAGCTATATCGAGGTCAATGCCGGCGCGGGCGGCACCGAGAGCCAGGATTGGGCGGGCATGCTCCAGCGCATGTATACGCGTTGGGCCGAACGCCATGGCATGAAGGTCGAGCTGATCGATCATCATGCCGGCGAGCAAGCGGGGATCAAATCCGCGACCTTGCTGGTCAAGGGTGAGAATGCCTATGGTTATGCCAAGACCGAAAGCGGCGTGCATCGCCTGGTCCGCATCAGCCCCTATGACAGCGCGGCGCGGCGCCACACCAGCTTCGCCAGCGTCTGGGTCTATCCCGAGGTCGACGACGATATCGACATCACGGTCAACGAAAGCGACCTGCGGATCGATACCTATCGTGCGTCGGGCGCGGGCGGGCAGCATATCAACACCACCGATTCGGCGGTGCGCATCACCCACCTCCCCACCAATATCGTCGTCCAGTGCCAGAACCAGCGTTCGCAACACAAGAACAAGGCCGAGGCGATGAAGCAGCTCAAGGCCCGCCTCTACGAGGAAGAATTACGCAAGCGCGAGGCGGAGGCGAGCGCCACCGCTGCGGCCAAGACCGATATCGGCTGGGGCCATCAGATCCGATCCTACGTGCTCCAGCCCTATCAACTGGTGAAGGACCTGCGCACCGGCGCAACCTCGACCGCGCCCGCCGATGTGCTCGACGGCGACCTCGATAAATTCATGGCCGCCGCTCTGTCGCAGCGGGTTACAGGCGAGACGGTCGAGGTGGAGGACGTCGATTGAGAGGCCGCGCTCTAGCGCTGATCGTCTTGCTGGCGGGGTGCGCCAAGGCGCCTGACGCGCCGCGCACCGCGAACGGCTTTCCGCAGGCGGCGCGCCCGGTCGCGAAGGTCGTTTCGGGCAGCTGGTCGAACGAACCCGATCGCGACAAGGCCGGAGAGGCGGTCGCGGTGATGCAAGCCGCGAGGGTCGGAAAGGGCATGACCGTCGCGGACATCGGCGCGGGCGAAGGCTATTATACGATCCGCCTCGCGGCGAAGGTCGGCGCCAAGGGCCGCGTCCTGGCGGAGGATATCGTGCCCCTGTTTCACGACCGCCTCGCGGACCGGGTCTATCGCGATCAGCTCGACAATGTTTCGGTCAAATTGGGCAAGCCCACCGACCCGCAGCTGCCCACGGGCAGCTTCGATCGCATCTTCATGGTGCATATGTACCACGAAATCGACGAGCCTTACGAGTTCCTCTGGAACCTGCGGCCCGCGCTCGCGCCCGAAGGGCTGGTCGTCGTGGTCGACGCGGATCGTCCGACCCAGGCGCATGGCACCCCGCCAGCCTTGCTCGACTGCGAATTCCGTCAGGTCGGCTACAAGCTGGTCGAGCGCAAGCCGATGCCGCAGGCGGGCGGCTATCTCGCATTGTTCAGGGCCGAAGGGCGTCGCCCCGATCCGCGCGATATGCGCGCCTGCAAGGGCTGAGCGCGCGAAGGCCCCGGCCCGAAGGCCGGGACTCCCCTCCTACTTGCCGGTCAGATCGACGCCGAGATAGGTCGCCGGGCGGTTACCGCGCTGCACCAGCAACAGCACCGTCTTATAGCCTGCTTTCTTGGCGGCATCGACCGCAGCCGCAGCTTCGGCGACATTGGCAACCGAGCGCTGCCCGATTTGCGTGATCACGTCGCGCGGCTGCAGCCCCTTGGCGGCGGCATCGCTCGAATCGTCGACCCCGGTGACGACCACGCCGTGCGTCCCCGACGGCAGGCCGAGCTGCTGGTCGAGCTGCGGCGTCAACGTCTGGAGCGAAAGGCCGAGCGTGTTGCGCACGCTGCTGCTCGGCGCATTCGTTCCGCCATTGTCGGGCGTCCCGTCATTATTGTCGTCCTGGCTCGCGCCGGCGAGCTGATCTTCCGCCGGGCGTTCAGCGAGCGTCGCGGTCAACGTCATCGGCTTGAGGTTGCGGACGACCTCCAGCGTGACCTTGGAGCCGACCGGCAGACCGGCGACCATGTAGGACAGCGTATTATCGGGCGTCACGTCCTTGCCGTTGACCTTGATGATCACGTCGCCCTGCTGGACGCCCGCGCGCGCCGCCGGCTGGCCCGGTTCGACATGCGCGACGATCTCGCCGCGATCCTTGGGCAGCTTGAGGCCTTGGGCGATGTCGTCCGTCATCGGCTGGATCTGGACGCCCAGATAGCCGCGATGGATGCGCTCGCCCTTCATCAGCTGCTGCACCACCGGCTTGGCCTGCTCGGCCGGAATCGCGAAGCCGATGCCGACATTGCCGCCCGACGGCGAATAAATGGCGGTATTGATGCCGACGACGTTGCCGTTGAGATCGAACATCGGGCCGCCCGAATTGCCCTGATTGATCGCCGCATCGGTCTGGATGTAGCGATCATAGGCGCCGCCCTGGCCGATATTGCGGTGGATCGCCGAGACGATGCCCGCGGTGACGGTGCCGCCCAAAGCGAACGGATTGCCGATCGCGATCACCCAGTCACCGACGCGCGTCTTGGTCGAATCGCCGAATTCGACGAATGGCAGATTGTGCGCATCGATCTTGAGCACGGCGAGATCCGAAGCGGCATCCTTGCCGACTACGGTCGCCTTATATTCCTTGTGATCGGGCAGTGTGACCGTGATCGACGAAATCGTGACCTTGCCCTGGTCGGTGGGCACGCCCGAAATCACGTGGTTGTTGGTGACGATATAGCCGTCGGCCGAAATGATGAAGCCCGAGCCCAGCGAAACCGCCTGGCGCGTCTCCGGCTGGCCGTTGCCGCCGCTGCTGTTACCATCGTCGCCCTGGCCATTGAAACGGCGGAAGAAATCCTCGAACGGCGAGCCCGCGAAGGGGTTGGACTGACGCGTGATCTGCACCTTCTGCGTGGTCGAGATATTGACCACCGCCGGTGCGAGCTTCGCGGTCAGATCGGCGAAGCTCATCGGCGCGCCGCGCGGCGCCACCGCGGCCATCTGCGAAGGTGCATTCTGCGCGACCTGCGCGCCCAACGGCGACTGGGTCACCACGGTCGCGGCGGCCCCGCCCAGAAGCATCGCGGCGGTTACGGCATAGGCATAGCGCACTGTATAACTCTCCTGAGGTTTCCAGGGGGCGCGAAAGGGAGCCCCGCGCCCGAGATCAGATTCGATTACAAACTGTGTCGTGCGACGGCTGAATACAATTTGAATGGCATGAACGGCCTTTACTGACCTTGTTTCCGCCCCATGAACTGCCGCAGATAGTCATTGTCGGGCGACAACAGAATGGTGGCGGACCCGCGCGGCGATGCATCGGTGGTCCCGAACGTGACGTCATAGGACTTCATGGCGCGGTAGAAATCGTAGAATGCGGGGTCCTTGCCGAAGCTGTCGGCATAGGTTTTCGCCGCCTGCGCATCCGCCTCCCCCATGATCACCTGCGCCTGGCGCCGGCCTTCGGCCATGATCGTCATCGCCTGCTGCTGACGCGCGCTCTTCATGCGGTTGAAGGCGCTTTCGAGCGGCGAACCGTCGGGCAGGTCGGCGCGCTTGATCCGCACATCGACGATCTCGACTCCATATTGCCGGGCAACCCGCTCGAGCGACGTCTTGATGTTGGTCATCACCACGTCGCGCTCGGGACTGAGCATGATCGCGAACGGACGCTTGCCGAGTTCGTTACGGAGCGCCGAGCCCAGGATCGGCTTGAGCGCATCCGCCACCCGCGCCTCGCTGCCGGTGGTGGCGTACATCCGCACCGGATCGACGATGCGATACCGCGCGAAGGCGTCGACCTCGAGCCGATATTGATCGGTCGAGAGGACGCCCTGCTGGGGCATGTCGAGATCGAGCACGCGCTTGTCGACCCAGACGATCTGTTCGAGAAACGGGATCTTGGCGGCGAGGCCCGCGCCGGTGCGGCCGAAGGATTCGCGCGCATCATAGACGTTCATGATGCGGACGGGCTGACCGAAGCGGATCACCACCGCCTGCTTCGTTTCCGGCACGATCACCAACGCGCTCAGCGCGAGCGCCACGATCACCAGGACCGCGCCCAGCCAGAACAGCGGATTGCGCCGCACCGCGTCGATCACGCTCATTTGGGCGGCTCTTGCGGTTGCGCGGGCTTGGCCGGCTGCATCACATAGGGCACCACGCCGCGCGGCTCGACGATCGTCTTGTCGGTCTTGGCCAGAACCCTCTCCATCGTCTCATAATACATGCGCCGCCGCGTCACCTCGGGCGCCAGTTTATATTGTGCGTAGACGGCATCGAAGGCGATCGCTTCGCCTTGGGCGCGCGTGGTCTGCTGGGTCGCATAGGCCCGTGCCTGGTTGAGGAGGGATTGCGCATTCTGCTGCGCCACCGAAACCTGCTTGAAGGCCTCCATCACCTCGCTCGGCGGGCCTGCCTGCTTGATCGTCACGCCCTGGATCACGACGCCGGCATGGTAGGAATCGAGCATTTCCTGCGCGCGCTGCGCCACCTCCTGCTGGATCTGGCTGCGCTGGGCGCCGATCGCCTCGTCGAGCGTGACGCGCGCGATCGCCTCGCGCATCGCGCTCTCGGCGACCTCCTTGATCGTGGTTTCGGGATCCTGCAGCTCGAACAGATAGAGTTCCGGCTCGCGCTTGGACCAGCGCACCGAATAAGCCAGGTCGATGATGTTCTGGTCGCCCGTGAGCACCAGATTCTCGCCCGAGGCACCATCGGAGCCGGTATCGATGTCGGTTACGTGGATATTGTCGACATCCACCTTGGTGACACGGTCGATCGGCGCGGGAAGCGTCCAGTTGAGGCCTGGCCCCAACGTGCGGACATATTTGCCGAAGCGCGTCACCACGCCGCGTTCCTGAAGCCCGATCGTGTGCGTGCTGGTGGCCGCGATCCACAGCAGCAGGATCAGCAGGATCGCCCAGCGCCAGAGGCTACCGAACTGGCGCGCGCCGGGCTCATCACCGCCACCGCCGCCGCCAAAACGCGCGCGGCCACGCCGGATCAGCGCGTCGAGCGCCGAAGGCCCGGCACCGCCCGGACGCACCTGGCCCCACTTCTTCTTGTCTTCGCCGTCCTTGCCGCCGGAACCGCCCCAGGGGCCGCCCTCGCTCAGCACCGTCCCCAGAGCATCGTCTCGCATGGCGGCCCTTATAGTGGGGCCAAACCGGAAAAACAGTGCCCCGTGGGCCCGAAGCGCTTAAGGGCCGCCGCATGATCGATAATGACGCCATTTCAGCGGCGCTCGACAGCGTTCGCGACCCGACCTCCACCTCAGGCCTTTTCGCCACCGGCCGCGCCAGCGCGCGCTCCGAAAACGAAACCGCCGATGTCGTGATCGACGTGGGTGGGATAGATCCTGCGTTGCGCGACCGCCTGGAAAGCGACGTCCGCGCCGCCGTCGCGGCCGTGCCGGGGGTGAAGCAGGTCCGCATCCTGCTCACCGCCGAACGCAAGCAGGGACCAAGGCTGATCGCGGTCGCGAGCGGCAAGGGCGGGGTCGGCAAATCCACCGTCGCCGCCAACCTCGCCATCGCGCTCGCACGCAAAGGCGTGAAGGTCGGGCTGGTCGATGCCGATATTTACGGCCCCTCGCAGCCGCGCCTGCTCGACGCCCAGGTCCAACCCGAGGCGCACGACAAGAAGCTGGTGCCCGTGCCGACCAAGGCGGGCGTGCCCTTATTGTCGCTCGGCCAGCTGGTGAAGCCCGGCCAGGCCGTCGCGTGGCGCGGACCGATGGCGGGGAACGCGCTCAGCCAGCTGATCGACGCGCATTGGGACGGCGCCGAGATACTGATCGTGGACATGCCGCCCGGCACCGGCGACGTGCAATTGTCGATGATCCAGAAGCACAAGCCCGCCGGCGCGGTGATCGTCTCGACCCCCCAGGACCTCGCCCTGATCGACGCCGAGCGCGCGATCGACCTGTTCAACAAGGCAGGCGTGCCGATCATCGGCCTGATCGAGAATATGGCGGGCTATCAATGCCCCAAATGCGGCGAGATTTCGGACCCGTTCGGGCATGGCGGCGCGGAAGCCGAGGCGGCGAAGCTCGGGCTGGCCTTCCTCGGCCGCATACCGCTCGCGATCGAGATACGGCGCGCCTCCGACGCGGGCACGCCTGATCCCGCGCCGTTCGAGGCGGTCGCCGACGCGGTCGGGGCCTGGCTGAACCGCTGACGCCCTCGACGGTTATAGCCCGATGCCGCTGACCACCGACGCCGATATCGCCCAGCTCCTGCGCGAGACGCGCACGATCGCATTGGTCGGCGCGTCCGACCGGCCCGACCGGCCGAGCTACAACGTCATGCGCGTGCTGCAGGATTGGGGCTATCGCGTGCTGCCGGTGAATCCGCAGATCACGGGCGAGCATATCCACGGCGAATATGTCTGGCGCGAGCTCGGCCAGATCGGCGAGCCGATCGACATGGTCGACATCTTCCGCCGCCCGATCGCAGCGGGCGAGGCAGTGGACGAGGCGATCGCGGCGGGCACCAAATCGGTCTGGATGCAGATCGGTGTGATCAATCATGAGGCCGCCGCGCGTGCCGAGGCGGCCGGATTGAAGGTGGTGATGGACCGCTGCCCCGCGATCGACCTGCCGCGACTGGGCATCTCCCGCCGCAGCGCACAATAACTCTCGCTCAGGCGAGAATGCGGGAAAAATTAAAAGTATCCAGAAACGAACCAGGTGAATGCTGCAGCGCAGCAAACTCGAGCAAGGGGAAAGGTTTAGCGGGGCTTGACGCTCGCCGCGCTCGCCCGCTCGGCCAGCCGGACGACGGCGGCGGTGTGGATGGCCGGCGCGCTCGCCATCACCCCGAACGTTTCGGCGGGATCGCTATTGTAGCGGATCCGGAGCCCCAGAGCGTCGGTCACCACCGCACCGGCTTCCTCCGCGATCAAGGCGGCGGCGGCGATATCCCATTCATTGCCCCAGCGCAGCGAGGCGCAGAGGTCGGCCTCGTCGGCGGCGACCATCGCGATGCGCAACGCAATCGAATTGGCCCGCGGCACCGCGATCAGATCCTCGTCGATCTTGGGCAAGGTGTCGGCCGGCACGCGCGATCCCGGCAACAGCGTACGCATCGAGGCCCGCAGAATCGCGCCGTTGCGCGTGGCGCCCCTACCCGCAACGCCAACCCAATGTTCGTTGCGCGCCGGCGCATCGAGCACGCCGACAATCGGCACATTCTCCTCCACCAGCGCCACGGACACGCACCAGCCCGAGCGCCCGCGCAGATAATCGCGCGTGCCGTCGATCGGGTCGACCACCCAGACGCGGCGCGTGCCGAGCCGGGCGGCGGTGTCGGCGGTTTCCTCGGACAGCCAGCCGGCGGTCGGGTCGATCGCCTTCAGCCGCTGCTTGAGCAATTCGTCGACGGCAAGATCGACATCGCAGACGGGGCTGCCGGCCGCCTTCTCCCAGCGGCGGAAGTCGGTTTGCCAGCTATCGAGCGCGAGCTTGCCCGCTTCAGCCGCCGCGGCGGCAATGGCTTTCGCCAGATCGGCTTCAATCCGACCGTCAGGCACCGGCGACCATCATGCCGTCGACGCGCAACGTCGGCACATCCATCGCACGGCGGAAAACGAGATCGTCGGCGGGCGTGAGCGCGAGGAACATGTCGCTCAGATTGCCCGCGATGGTGATCTCGGCGACCGCCTCCGCCAGCTGCCCGTCACGGATCACGAAGCCCGAAGCGCCGCGGCTATAATCGCCGGTGATGCCGTTCACGCCCTGGCCGATCAACTCGGTCACGAACACGCCGAGCTTGATGTCGCTCATCAGCGCCGCGACCGACGCCGTGCCCGCTTCCATGAAGAAATTGGAGGTGCCCGCGCCCGGCGCGCCGCTGCCGCCACGCGCGGCATGGCCGGTTGGCGCCTCGCCCAATTGGCGCGCCGAGGCGCTGTCGAGAAGCCAGGTCTGGAGCACGCCGTCGGCGACGACATTGACCGGCATGGTGGTGAGCCCCTCGCCATCGAAGGCGCGGCTGCGCAGGCCGCGCAGCCGGTGCGGATCGTCGCGGATCGTGATCCCCGGCGCGAAGATGCGTTCGCCGCGCTTGCCGAGCAGGAAGCTCGTCTTGCGCGCGATCGACGATCCGGTGATCGCACCCGCGAGATGGCCGATCAGACTGGACCCCACGCGCGGATCGAACAGGATCGGCATCGCGCCCGAAGACAGCTTGCCGGGATTGAGCCGGCCGACCGCGCGCTGCCCCGCACGCGTGCCGATCTCTTCCGCGCCTTCAAGGTCGTTCAGGTGCCGCGCCGAATGATAAGCGTAGTCGCGCTGCATGCCCGCGCCCTCACCCGCGATCACGCTGGCCGAGCAGCCATAGCCAGAGCTCACCGAGCCGCGCACGAAGCCGGTCGAGGTGGCGAGCGCCATCAAGGTCCGGCCTGCGCTCGCGCCCGCGCCCTCGCTATTGGTAACGCCCGCAACCGCGCGCGCCGCATCCTCGGCCGCGAGTGCTCGTTCTTTCAGGCTCGCGGGCGATGGATCCTCGCCGTCATCAGAGTCGACGTCCACCGCCGTACCCATCAGCAGCCGGTCGGCGGGCGCCAGGCCGGCATAATCGTCCTCGGGCGCCTCGCGCGCCATTGCCGCCGCGCGTTCGACCAGAGCGGCAAGCGCGTCCCGCGACAGATCGGACGAGGAGACGCTGGCCGAGCGTTTGCCGACAAACAGCCTGAGCCCGATCTCCTCGCCATCGGAGCGCCCCACATCCTCAAGCGCGCCGAGGCGCACCTGGACCTCGGTCGATTCATTACGGTGATAGACGGCGTCGGCGGCATCGGCGCCCACACGCTTGGCGGCGGCGACCAAATCGGCGACCTTGGTTTCGGCTTCGGAGACAGAGAGCATCAGCCGCACTTAGGGTCCGGACCTGTAATCGGCAACGCCCGTGATTGCCCGGGCCCTAGGCACGGTTCCCGCCAAACGGATGCGGCTCGTCTTCGTCCTCGCGCGCATCGAACGCGTCACGGGCAGCCTGGATCGCATCATAGCTCGCCTCCGCCCATTGGCCGAGCGCGATCACGTGACCGCAGAGCGACTCGCCGAGATCGGTAAGCGCATATTCGACCTTGGGCGGAATCGTCGGGAAGATCTTGCGGCTGACCAGCCCCTCGCGCTCGAGCCCGCGCAAGTTGAGCGTGAGCATGCGTTGCGAGATGCCGTCGACCATTCGCTTCAAATCGTTGAACCGCCGTGGTCCGCGCGCGAGCATCATCACGATCAGGATGCTCCATTTGTCGCCGATCCGCTGGAGGATCGGGGTGATGCTGCGGCAGCGTATATGCTGCGGCCCCAATGGCTCGTCCGGCCATTCCGGCAAGGTCACATCCATGTGCTCGGGTGACAAAATAGTGCCTCCTTGTGGGCCATCACATGTGGTTACATATGGTGCCCCGGTAACAAAATGATACCGGAAAGGTTCACGATATGAAACTGCTTCATCTGGATTCAAGCATCACCGGCGATGGTTCGGTCAGCCGTCAGCTTTCCGCCGCGGTCGTGGCAAAACTGCGCGCCGCCGATCCCAGTATCGAGGTCAGCTATCGCGATCTCGTCGCGGATCCGATCGAACATCTTACGCTCGGCCATCTACCCGCTGCCTCACCGGAGAGCCGGGCGCTGCTCAATCAATTCCTGGAGGCCGACACGATCGTAATCGGCGCCCCGATGTATAACTTCACCCTGCCGAGCCAGCTCAAGGCGTGGCTCGACCGCATCTTCGTTGCGGGCGAGACCTTCGCCTACGGGCCCGAAGGCCCCAAGGGTTTGGCTGGCGACAAGCGCGTGATCGTCGCCTTGTCGCGCGGTGGCCTTTATGGCGCGGGGGCGCCGGCCGCGGCGTTCGAACATGCCGAAAGCTATTTGAAGGCGGCGTTCGGCTTCATCGGAATCACGCCTGAATTCGTGCTGGCGGAAGGTGTAGCGATGGGCCCTGACCAGCGCGCGCAGGCGATCGACGGCGCGACTGGCGTGATCGAGCGACTCGCCGCCTAACGCGCCGAGCCGACCACCAGGCAGGCGAGGAACATCAGCAGGCCCGCGAAGCGGTTGGATCGGAAGCGCATTAGCGCATCCTTCGCATCCTCCCGCTTCAGGCCTGCGACCTGCCACAGAAAATGGCAGGCGACCGGAAGCAAGGCTACCAAAGCCAATGCTTCCGGCCGCACGCGCCAGATCGCGACGCTCCACAGGATCAGAGCGACCGCGTAAAAGAAGCCGATCCCACCTCGCGCATGCTCGCCCAGCGCGCGCGCCGAGGATTTGACCCCGGCCAGCGCGTCGTCCTCCATATCCTGCAAGGCGTAGATCGTATCGTAGCCGATCACCCAGCAGATCGAGCCGGCATAAAGCCAGGCCATCGTCGGCTCGATCCGCCCCGCCGCCGCGGGCCAACCGACCAGGCACGCCCAGGAGAAAACGATGCCGAGCCAGGCCTGCGGCCACCAGGTAATGCGTTTCATGAACGGGTAGGCGGCGACGGGAGCAAGGCTTGCCAGCGCAACCAGCACCGCCGTGGGATTGAGCTGGACCAGCACGACCAGCCCGATCAGGCAAAGCGCGATCAACCAGGCCCAGGCGAGCGCCAGCGACACGCGGCCGCTCGCCACCGGCCGTTCACGCGTGCGCGCGACCTTGCGATCGAGATCGCGGTCCACGATGTCGTTGAAGACGCAGCCCGCGCCGCGCATCGCGGTCGCGCCAAGCAGGAACCACAAGAGTAGATCCCAACGCGCGATCGCGTTGCCGCTCAGCGCGATCGCCCATGCGCCCGGCCAGTAAAGCAGCCACAGCCCGATCGGCCGATCGAAACGCGCAAGCTGGATCAGATCGCGCGCGCGCTGCGGCAGATGAGCGATGACGCCGCGATGTTCGCTGTCGGGGACGATGTCGGGTGGCGCACTCACGCGAATGCTCTGCCTCAATCGCGCGTCGCGCGGAAGCCATTCGCACAGCTTCCTTGCCAAGACGGTGCGGGATCGCCCGGGGGATAAGCCTCTATATTATCGAGCTAAACGGAACTACATCCAAAATGGCATAATTTGCATTGTATCTACGTAATACCCCCTAGTGCCGTTTACGTAATAATCTGGGACATTGCTGCCAACATCCGAATCCGGTGGAGTAAAAGTTGTGCGGCGTTACGATTTATTTACACTTAGGGGCGGTCGATTGATTGGCCATTATCCCGTGATAGCAGATTGCGACGTAACGGCGACCGAGCTCGCTTGGCAATTGGCCGACGAATCTTATTGTGAATTGTGGATTGGAGAGCGGCTCGTGGCCTTCATCGAACGGAATGGGATGACCGCCATTGCATGAAGGCGCCGAAGCCGATCGATCCCGTTCCCGCGGGTGACGAAGCCCCAAGCAGGCGATAAGAGCAGTGGCGATGTCCGCCACCCCCGCCTGGCCGCCTGCAAGCACACCGCGCCTGTTCGTCGACCAGAGCCTGAATGAGGGCGTGACGCTGACGCTCGACGGCGCGCAGGCCCATTATCTCGGCAACGTGATGCGCCTGAAGACTGGCGATCCCGTGCGGCTGTTCGACGACCGCACGGGCGAATGGATCGCCGAGGTGGCCGATGCGGGCAAGCGCAACGTCATGCTCCGCCTTACCGCCAAATTGCGCGCGCGCGAGGATGTGCCCGATCTGTGGCTCTTGTTCGCGCCGATAAAAAAAGGGCCAATCGACTGGCTGATCGAGAAAGCGACCGAATTGGGCGCCGCGCGGCTCCAGCCCGTCATCACGCATCGCACGATCGTCGACCGCCTCAATCTCGATCGGCTGCGCGCCAATATGATCGAGGCGGCTGAGCAATGCGACCGCACCGCGCTGCCGGAGCTGCACGAACCGATCAAACTGCCCGCCTTGCTCAAAGACTGGGAGGAAAGCCGCATGCTGCTCTTTGCCGATGAAACGGGCGGGCTGCCGATCGCGGAGATCGCGCGCCCCGGCCCCTCGGCGATCCTGATCGGTCCGGAAGGCGGCTTCACCCCCGACGAGCGCGCGACGATCCGCGCCACGCCGGGCGCGACCGCAATCTCGCTCGGTCCGCGCATATTGCGCGCCGAAACCGCCGCCGCCGCCGCAATTTCCGCATGGATGAGCGCAGCGGGAGACTGGCGCTAACCGATCGGTATGATTATGTGCGCGCCGTAATGACGACGCGCACGGCGGAGGCCGGACCCGATCCGCTGATTGAAAGCCGCGCCGATCTCACGGCGGTGTTCGCGCGTGGCGAGAAGCCCAAGAGCCAATGGCGCATCGGCACCGAGCATGAGAAGTTCGTCTATGCGACGAGCGATCACCATGCGCCCTCTTATGAAGAAAAGGGCGGCATCCATGCGCTGCTGATCGGCCTCACCAAGTTCGGCTGGACGCCGGTCTATGAGGGCGAGAATATCATCGCGCTGTCCGGTCCCGACGGCGCGGTGAGCCTCGAGCCCGCAGGCCAGTTCGAGCTTTCGGGCGCGCCGCTCGACAATCTGCACGAGACCTGCGCCGAAACCGGCCGCCACCTGAGGCAGGTGAAGGAGATAGGCGACCAGCTGGGGATGGGTTTCCTCGGCCTGGGTTTCTGGCCTGACAAGACACGCGCCGAGCTGCCGGTCATGCCGAAGGGGCGTTATGCGATCATGCTGCGCCACATGCCGCGCGTCGGCAGCCTCGGGCTCGACATGATGCTGCGCACCTGCACCGTCCAGACCAATCTCGATTATTCGAGCGAGGCGGACATGGTGCGTAAGTTCCGCGTCAGCCTGGCGCTGCAGCCGCTTGCGACCGCGCTCTTCGCCAATTCGCCCTTCACCGAGGGCAAGCCCAACGGCTATCTCTCCTATCGCAGCCATATCTGGACCGACACCGATGGCGCGCGCACGGGCATGCTGCCGTTCGTGTTCGAGGATGGCTTCGGTTACGACCGCTACGCCGATTATATGCTCGACGTGCCGATGTATTTCGCGTTCCGCGATGGCGGCTATGTCGACGCGGCGGGCCTGTCCTTCCGCGACTTCCTCGACGGGCGGCTCTCTGTCCTGCCGGGCGAGCGGCCGCGCATCGCCGACTGGACCGATCATCTCTCGACCGCCTTTCCCGAGGTGCGACTGAAGAGCTTCCTCGAGATGCGCGGCGCCGACGGCGGACCGTGGAACACGATCTGCGCGCTGCCGGCCTTCTGGGTGGGGCTGCTCTACGATCAGGTCGCGCTCGATGCCGCGTGGGACGAAGTGAAACATTGGTCGATCGCGGAGCATCAGCGCATCCGCGACGAGGTGCCGCGTCTGGGCCTCGCCACGCGCGCGCCGGACGGCCGCAGCTTTCAGGAATTGGCGACGCGCATCCTCGACATCGCACATCGCGGGCTCGCCGCGCGCAAGCGGCTCAATGCGGCGGGCGACGACGAGACCGGCTTCCTCGATCCGCTGCGCGAGATCGCGGCGAGCGGCAAAGTCCCCGCGCAACGCCTGCTCGATCTGTATCATGGCGAATGGGGCGGCGACATTACGCGCGTCTATGACGCGATGAGCTTCTGAACATGATCGGCCGGCGCGTTTTCGTCGCCGGATCGGTCGCAGCAGCCGCGCTGCCTGCTTTGGCGGCAAAGCATTCCCCGCCGGCGCCCAAGGTGGGCGCAATCCGCTGGCCAGGGCCGGGACATGATCTCCACGGTTTCATGGCGATTCCGGCCAAGGTGCATGGCCGTCAGCCGGCGGTGCTGATCGTGCCCGATACGAGCGGTGCCGACCAATTCGCGCTCGCTATGACCGATGCGCTCGCGCTGGCCGGGTTCGTGGCCTGTATTCCGAAGGCACTCGCTTCAATCGACGATGCACTGGCAACGGTACGCTGGCTGGGTACCAATCGCTATTCCACCGGCAAGGTTGCAGCGATCGGGCTCGGCAGTGGCGGCGAAATGGTGCGGCAGATCGACGGTATGGCGGAAAGCGGGCTCGCGGCTGCGATTCTGTTCGGGGCCCCGCCCCTGACCCAGCCTGAACCGCGCACGCTGGCCCTCGGCTCCGTAGCGCAACTCGCAGCGGCGGGAGGCGACGTGTATGATCGGGCGTGGCAACGCGTGATCGAGTTCCTGAAGGAGCATCTCACATGAGCGATGACCTCATCCTCTATTCGAACCCAAGATCACGCGGGCGGATCGCGCGCTGGATGCTGGAAGAAGTCGGGCGGCCTTACACGGTCCACTATGTCGAATATGCGGCGATGAAGGACGACGCCTATCTCGCGATCAATCCGATGGGGAAAGTGCCTGCGCTGAAGCACGGCGATGCCATCGTCACCGAATGCGCGGCAATCTGCGCCTATCTTGCCGCGGCCTTTCCGGATGCCGGCCTGGCGCCCGCGCGCGGCACGCAGGCGCATGCCGATTATCTGCGTTGGCTTTTCTTCGCCGCCGGCCCGGTCGAGGCGGCGGTCACCGCCAAGGCGCTCGGCATGCTGGCACCGCCCGAGCGCGCGGCGATGGCGGGATATGGTACGTTCGAGCACGTGATGGACACGCTCGAACAGGCGGTAAGCGGCAAAACCTATATTGCCGGCGACCGGTTCAGCGCAGCCGACGTCTATGTCGGTTCGCAGATCGGCTGGGGCCTGCAATTCGGGTCGATCGAAGACCGACCTGCCTTCAGGGCCTATTGGGCCGGACTTGCGGAGCGGCCCGCACACAAGAGAGCGAACGAGCTCGACAACGCCGCGATGTCGAAACCATAAGCGGGCACGCTTTTCGCTTGCCCGGCGAGCATCGCAAACCCTAGTCGGAATTGGCATGGCAGGCGCGAAACGGCAGATCGGGCGGGTACGGATCGACGTGGTCGATCGGGCTCAGGCCCTGGCCATGATCGGGGAGAGCGCCTGTTCCGAGCAGCCGCTGATGGTTGCCTTCTGCAACGCGCATACGGTCAACATGGCGGATGCCAATCCCGCCTTCGCCGCGAGCCTGGCCGACGCGCTGATCCTGAATGACGGGATCGGCGTCGAGCTGGGCAGCCGCATTCTCTACGGCGAGCGCTTTCCGGACAATCTCAACGGCACCGACCTGACTCCGGCTGTGCTGGACCATGCTCCGTGCGCGCTGCGTCTCTTCCTGCTCGGCAGCCCCGAGGGCGTTGCGGATCAGGCGACGACGGTACTCACGGCGCGCTACCCCCGCCACCAGATCGTCGGCACGCAGCACGGCTTCTTCACCGAGGGTGAGGAGGAAGCGCTGGTCGAGCGGATCGTGGCATCGGGCGCCAACCTGCTGCTCGTCGGCATGGGCCATCCCCGGCAGGAGATGTTCGCCGCGCGCCATTGGCGCCGGATCGCGGGCGCGACGATGTGCATCGGCGCCTTCCTGGACTTCACCGCGGGCCGCGTCTCGCGCGCGCCCGGCTGGGTTCGCGCCGCGCGCGCCGAATGGCTGTATCGGCTCGCGATCGAGCCGCGGCGGATGGCGCGGCGTTACCTGATCGGCAATATCGTCTTCCTGAAGAACCGGTTGGCCGAACGCCGCCGCGCATAAAAAAGGCCCCGCCGAAGCGGGGCCCTTTCTTCAGGTCCAGCTGCCGCGTTTAGCGACGGTCGCCGAACAGGCGCAGCAGGAACAGGAACATGTTGATGAAGTCGAGATAGAGCGTCAGCGCGCCCATGATCACCGACTTGCGGGCGAAGGCGGTGCCGCCGACCGCATAATACATGCTCTTGATCTTCTGCGTGTCGTAGGCCGTCAGACCCGCGAACAGCAGCACGCCCAGCACGCTGATCACCAGGCCGAGCGGACCGGACTGGAGGAACATGTTGAGCAGCATCGCCACGAGGATGCCGAACACGCCCATGATCAGGAAGCTGCCCATGCCGGTCAGATCCTTCTTGGTCGTGTAGCCCCACAGGCTGAGGCCCGCGAAGCCGGCCGCGGTCGCGAAGAAGGTGTTGGCGACCGACGAGCCGGTATAGACCAACAGGACGGTCGAGAGCGAAAGCCCCATCACCGCCGCATAGCCCCAGAACAAGGCCTGCGCCGCGACGTCGCTGAGGCGGTTGATGCCGAAGCTAAGCGCGAGGACGAACGCCAGCGGCGCCAGCGTCACGACCCAGCCGAGACCGGAGACATGTCCGTTCGCGCCGAACAACAGGCTGACATAGCCGCTCTGCACGAACAGCAACGCCACGATGCCCGTCAGCAGCACGCCCGACGCCATGTAATTATAGACCGAAAGCATATAGGACCTGAGACCCGTGTCATAGGACGCGGTCCGCGCGTCGACCGAAGCGGCCGCGGCGCCATTCGTCCAGGGGTCGGACCAGTTTGCCATCTCTAAATAGCTCCTCATGCGCCACATCGGCGCGGGGTGAATATCGTAGGGCTTGAACGGCTTTTCAAGCGAAAGTGGTCGCGGCCTGTCGCCCGGCGGCTTAAACGCTTGTCATGCATCGCCTGTTCGTTGCGCTGAGGCCGCCCAAAGAGATGCGCGCGACGCTGCTCGCGCTGATGGGCGGGGTGCCGGGCGCGCGCTGGCAGACCGACGATCAGCTCCATTTGACGCTGAGCTTCATCGGCGCGGTCGACCGTCATCGGGCCGAGGATATCGCCGCCGCGCTGGCGGCGATCGATCGGCCGCGCCCGACGATCGCGCTGCAGGGCGCGGGCAGCTTCGATCGTAAGGGCCAGGTCCACAGCATCTGGGCCGGAATCGCCCCGGACGAGGCGCTGCGTCAGTTGCACGACCGGGTCAACCGCGCGCTGATCGCGGCCGGCGCCGACCCTGAACAACGCGCGTTCAAGCCGCATATCACGCTCGCACGCCTGGGAAAGGCGGCGGGTCCGGTCGCGCCGTTCCTCGCGCGCATCGCGGGCCTGGCAACCGCACCGGTGACGCTCGACGCCTTCCTGCTGTTCGAGAGCCGGCTCGGCCATGAGGGCGCGAGCTACGAGGCCGTCGCGCGCTATCCGCTGGCCTGACGCCATCGTGCGTCAGGCCAGCGGAAGCTGGCATCTCGGGAGGCAGATCCCGGTCTCCTGAGGCCCCAGCTTGCGCTGGGGTGACGGTGAGCGGAGGTATTGATCGACTGCCCAAAAGAAAAAAGGGGCCGGCCATTGCTGGCCGACCCCGATTTCTTGCCGTGAAGGCTCGCCTTACTGGCCCGAATTCGGACCGAAGGTGATCTCCACGCGGCGGTTCTGCGGCTCGCGCACACCGTCGGCGGTCTGGACGAGAAGCTTGGTCTCGCCGAACGCCTGGGTGGTCAGCGCGGCATCAGGCACGCCCTTGCCGGCCAGGTAGGCCTTCACCGCGTCGGCACGACGCTGCGAGAGACCCATATTGTAGCTCGCCGAGCCCGACGTGTCGGTATAGCCGGCCAGCATGACCTGAGCGTGGCCCGTGGTCGTGTAGGCTTGCGCCGCATTGTCGAGGATCGAAGCAGCCTCCGGCGTGATATCCGACTTGTTCCAGTCGAAGAACACGATGAACGGCCCAGGCGTCAC
>Ga0070660_100000656_pt1 | contig 22861 bp, 19 predicted proteins | sample KBSC33metaG_FD_64670 | JGI IMG/M metagenome (GOLD analysis project Ga0070660, IMG submission 64670) | Corn rhizosphere microbial communities from Kellogg Biological Station, Michigan, USA - KBS C3-3 metaG | ecosystem: Host-associated > Plants > Roots > Rhizosphere > Soil ... | reverse complement strand
GCTCGGCCACCCCTTCGGCATGACCGGGGCCCGGATCATGGGCACCCTGCTCAACGTCATGGAGACCGACGATCACAGCGTCGGGATCGAGACGATGTGCGTGGCCGGCGGCCAGGGCGAGGCGATGGTGGTCGAGCGCCTGAACTAGCTGTCGGGCTTCGGGCGGCGGGGCCCCCCGCCCCGCCGCCCCTGATAGACAAGTCCGACCGGATCCTCCGCTTCGCGTCCGGTCCGGTCGGCCAAATGTCGACACGCGGCGGCGCCCAGATCACGGCAGCCCTGCCGGGCTGCCGGAAGCGCTGCGCCGCCTATCGGCAGACGGTTAGGTTGCCGTGGTGGACGTTGCCACGATCTTCTCGACGGGGTGGACGTCGGGGATCAACTCGTACGCCACCGTCCTCGTGCTCGCCCTGCTCGGGCGGGCCGGGGTCGGCGGCGTCCCCGACGGCCTCGATCAGGACTGGGTGCTGTACGGCTCGGCGGCGATGTTCGCGGTCGAGTTCGTCACCGACAAGGTGCCGTTCCTCGACTCGGCCTGGGACTCGATCCACACGGTCGTCCGGCCGCTGATCGGTGCCGTTCTCGGCTTCTCGTTCGCGGGCGAGAGCGGAGTCGACGGGGTCGAGGAGGCACTCGGAGCCGGCACGGCCGGAATCACGGCGCTGGCGAGCCACTGCGTCAAGGCCGGACTGCGGCTCGGCGTCAACACGTCGCCGGAGCCGGCGTCGAACATCCTCGTCAGTCTCGTCGAGGACGGCGTCGTCGCCGTCGTCGCCGTGCTCGCGATCGAGTATCCGGAGCTGGCCGCGGCGATCGCCGCCGTCTGCCTGATCACCGGCGCTCTGCTCCTGCTGCTGCTCTGGACGAAGGTCGTCCGGCCCGGTTGGGTCCGCCTCCGCGCCCACTACCGCGCCCGCGGCGCCGCGCCCTGACGAATAGGCTGGCGCCGGAAACCGGATACTTGTGGAGGTAATCGATGTCGTTGGAGCAGTCGCTGGCGGGACTCAAGGAGACGGAGGGGGGAGGGTCCTTCTCCCTGCAGAACTCGAAGATGCTCAAGGTCGAGCTCGCCGACGCGACCGTCCAGGCGAAGCTCGGCTCGATGGTCGCCCACCAGGGCGACGTCAAGTTCGAGCATGCCGGCAGCGGCGGCATGGGCCGCTTCATGAAGAAGGCGATGACCGGCGAGGGAACGGACCTGATGAAGGTCAGCGGCACGGGCGAGGTCTTTCTCGCCGACTTCGGACAGGAGATCCAGCTGCTCCGTCTCGACAACGAGTCGATCACCGCCAACGGCGCCAACGTGCTCGCCTTCGAGGACGGCATCGACTGGGACATCAAGCGGGTCGAGGGCGTCTCCGGGATGCTCGGCGGCGGCCTCTACAACATGCACCTCTCCGGGACCGGGTTCGTGGCGATCATCTCCGACGGCCCTCCGGTCCTCCTCGACGTCGACGGCGAAACCACCTTCGCCGATCCGCAAGCGGCGATCACCTGGTCGAGCGGGCTGACCTCGTCGGTCAAGGCCGACGTCAACATGAAGACGCTGATCGGGCGCGGCTCCGGCGAGACCGTCCAGCTCAGCTTCTCGGGCAAGGGCTGGCTCCTGATCCAGCCCTCCGAGGGTCGCGTCACCTCGACGGCGGCCGGCGGCAGCGGCTCGAGCGGCGGCGCTGCGGGCGGCCTCGGCAAGCTGCTCGGCGGCTGAGTCCCGGCGCGGCGAGGAGGAGAGCGATGAGCGAGCCGACCAAGTACGTCCTCGGCGAGGAGCGGATCCCGACCCATTGGGTGAACCTGATGCCCGATCTGCCGGGCGAGCCGCTGCCGCCGCTGAGCCCGGCGACGATGGAGCCGGCCGGGCCGCCCGACCTCGCGCCGATCTTCCCGATGGCGCTCATCGAGCAGGAGGTCTCGGGGGAGCCCGAGATCGAGATCCCCGACGAGGTGCGCGAGATCTACTCGCTGTGGCGGCCGACGCCGCTGTTCCGGGCGCGGCGGCTCGAGAAGGCACTCGGCACCCCCGCCCACATCTATTACAAGTACGAGGGCGTCTCCCCGGCCGGCTCGCACAAACCGAACTCGGCGGTGCCGCAGGCCTATTACAACCGCGAGGCGAGCACCCGAAAGCTCGTCACCGAGACCGGGGCGGGACAGTGGGGGAGCAGCCTGGCGCTCGCCTGCAGGCTGTTCGGCCTCGAGTGCGAGGTCTTCATGGTCGGGGTCAGCTATGACCAGAAGCCGTACCGGCGGGCGATGATCGAGACCTGGGGCGCGACGATCCACCGCAGCCCCTCGGATCTGACCGAGGCCGGGCGCTCGCAGGCCTCGCATCCGACCGGCAGCCTCGGGATCGCGATCTCGGAAGCGGTCGAGGTGGCCGCATCCGCCGACGACACCAACTATGCGCTCGGCTCGGTCCTCAACCACGTCTGCCTCCACCAGACCGTGATCGGCCAGGAGTGCATCGAGCAGCTCGAGCTCGCCGGCGAGTACCCCGACGTCGTCATCGGCTGCGTCGGCGGCGGTTCCAACTTCGCCGGGGTCGCGTTCCCGTTCCTCCGCCGGCGCCTCCGCGAGGGCGGCGCGACGCGGTTCGTGGCGGCGGAGCCGTCCGCCTGCCCGACCCTGACCCGGGGCGAGTACCGCTACGACTTCGGCGACACCGTCGGAATGACGCCGCTGATGCCGATGTACACGCTCGGCCACGACTTCGTCCCGCCCGAGCTCCACTCCGGCGGCCTCCGCTACCACGGCGACTCGCCGCTCGTCAGCGCCCTCGTCAAGGCCGGCGTCGTCGAACCGACGGCGATCGCGCAGACGAGCGCCTTCGCGGCGGCCATCCTGTTCGCCGAGACCGAGGGGATCATCCCGGCGCCGGAGGCCGCGCACGCGATTCGCGCGGCCATCGACGAGGCCGAGGCGGCCAACGAGGCCGGCGAGGAGCGGGTGATCCTCTTCAACCTCTCCGGTCACGGCCACTTCGACATGTCGGCTTACGACGCCTATCACCGCGGCGAGCTCTCCGACCTCGAGTTCTCCGAGGCCGACATGGAGGCAGCGCTGGCGAGCCTGCCCGAAACGCCGTCGATAGCCTGACCCGCCCGTGCAGCGCTCACCGAATGCCGTCAAGGTCCTCGTCGGGGCCGCGATCCTCCTGGTCGTGGTCGTCGCGGTCGTCCTGATCGCCCGCAGCGGCGGCGACGGCAGCGACACCGGCACGGTCTCCTCCGACCTCAACGAGAAGCCGACGATCGACGTCCCTTCGGGCTCGCCACCGACCGAGCTCGTCTCGAAGGACATCGTCACCGGCGATGGCGCCACGGCCGAGCAGGGCGACACGGTCAAGGTCCAGTACGTCGGCGTCGACTACGCGACGGGCAAGGAGTTCGACTCCTCCTGGGACAACGGGCAGCCGTTCACGTTCCAGATCGGCGCCGGCAACGTCATTCCCGGCTGGGATCAGGGTGTCGAGGGGATGCAGGTGGGCGGCCGCCGCGAGCTGATCGTCCCGCCCGGCCTCGCCTACGGCGCCCAGGGCTCGCCGCCGGCGATTGCCCCGAACGCGACGCTCGTCTTCGCGATCGACCTGCTCGACGTCCAGTCCGGCGGCGGATCTCAGCCGGCCGGCTGAGTCCACTCGGGCCGCCGAGATCAGTCTTCGAAGAGGGCGTAGCCGTATGCCCCGCGCTTGGACGCCAGCTTCGCGATCGCGATCATCCGCTCGTCGTCGTTCTGCTCGAGGGCGCGGAGGTTGCCGCGGACACGGGCCGCGGCACGGGTGCAGAAGGTATCGGCGATGTAGCGCTCCTGGCCGGATGGCTCGACGCCGTCGTTCGCGAAGATCGAGCTGACGCGGCTCAGCACCGCGACCTGGGCGTAGACGTCGGCGATCGCGTCGGCGAGCCGCTTCTGGGCGAGCTGCCGGTACATCACGTCCTGCTTGTGCTCGCGGATCAGCCCCTCGGTCGCAGCAGCGAGCTCCTTGACCTGGTCGCCGACGGCGTCGGCATGGCCGGCGAGTTCCGGATGAGCCATCGAGATCCGGTCCGGGCGGACCTCGCGCTGGACGCGCCCGGCGACGTAGTCGGCGAGCAGGCCGATCGAGCGGATCGGGTCGTTGAGGCCGATCTCGCCGAGCTCGGATAGCCGCTCGCCGACCGGCTTCATCGCCGAGAGCGCGATGAACGCCCGCATCACGTCGTTGGCGCCCTCGAAGATCGGAAAGATCCGGATGTCGCGGAGGATCTTCTCCCAGGGCCGGTCCTTCATGTAGCCCTCACCGCCGGCGAGCTGCAGCGAGCGATTCGCCGCGTACCAGAGGAACTCGGTGCCGGAGACCTTGCAGATCGCCGACTCCAGCGAGTAGTCCTCGACGCCCTGGTCGACGAGGCCGCAGGTCAGATACGCCATCGACTCGAGCCCGAACAGGTACGAGACCATCCACCCGATCTTCTCCTGGACGAGCTCGAAGTCGGCCAGCGCCTGGCCGAACTGGCGCCGCTCCCTGGTGTGATTGATCGTCAGGTCGAGCAGCTTCTTGGCGGCGCCGACCGACCCGGTGCCGAGACCGATCCTGCCGTTGTTGAGGATGGACATCGCGATCCGGAAGCCGTCGCCCGGATCGCCGAGGACGTTCTCGGCCGGAACCCGGACGTCGTTGAAGTAGAGGCGACGGAGATCGTTGCCGCGCAGCCCCATCGTGTCGTAGCGCTCGCCGACCTCGAAGCCCTTCATCCCCTTCTCGAGGATCAGTGCGATGTGGCGGTCCTTGCCACCGACCTCGGCCCGCGCGAACGTCGTGAAGACGTCGCCCTTCGAGCCGTTGCCGATGTAGCGCTTCTCGCCGTTCAGGACCCAGGAGCCGTCGGCCTGTGCGACCGCGCGCGAGCGCAGGTGGTAGGCGTCCGACCCGGCCTCCGGCTCGGTCAGCGCATAGCCGGCGAGCTTGCGTCCGGCGGCGAGGTCGGGCAGGAAGCGCTCCTTCTGCTCTTCGCTGCCGAACAGTGCGATGCCCTTGTAGCCGATCGACTGGTGGACGCCGAGGATGATCGAGAGCGTCCCGTCGATCTGGGCGAACTGCTCGAAGACGCGCGCGTAGCCGGTCTGTGAGAGGCCCTGCCCGCCGTAGCGCTCGTCGACGTAGAGCCCGCAGAGCCCGGCGTCGCCGAGCTCGCGGATCACGTCGTCGCCGATCCAGCGGTCCTCCTCGACCTTGCGGTGGTCGATCGACTCGCCGATCGCGCGGGCGCGGGCGCAGAGCTCGCGGACCTTGACCTGCTCGTCCTCGTCCGGTTGCGGCCACGGGAAGACCATCTCCTCGTGGATCTCGCCGAGCAGCAGCGACTTCGCGAACGACGATGCGGCCTTGCCGCTCTCCGGCTTCTCGACGACGCTGGATTCCATTGTGCTCTTAGTCCCCTTCGCAGCTTCTCACGAAACCGCTTCGACGCGGTCGGCGATCACCGCGGCCAGCGCCAGCGCCGAGGTCGCGGCGGGGGAGGGGGCGTTGCGAACGTGAACGGCGCGGCCGGTCACCGAGATGGCGAAGTCGTCGACCAGGGAGCCGTCGCGAGCGATCGCCTGAGCGCGGACGCCGGCGTGCGGCGAGCGCTCGACGTCCTCCCGGCGCAGCTCCGGAACGTAGCGGCGGCACTCGGCGACGAACGAGCCGATGCTGACCGCGTGTCGGAGCTCGGCGATGCCGGTCCGCCAGTAGCGCCGCATCATCCGCCGGGTCCCGGTCCAGAGCAGGCTCTCGGCGAGATCGCGCGACACGACCCGGCGCAGCCGGTAGGCATCCCGGGCGCCGGCGAGCAGCGCCGTCGGCCCGAGCAGGACGTTGCCGTGCGGATCGCGTGTCAGGTGCATCCCGAGGAACGGCAGGTCGGGGTCGGGGACCGGGTAGATGCTGGCGCGGACGAGCTCCGCCCGCGCGGGCCGGAGCCGCAGGTAGGAGCCGCGGAAGGGGACGATCCGCGGGTTCGGGTCGGCGCCGGCGGCGACCGCGAGCCGGTCGGCCCACGAGCCCGCGCAGACGACGACGGCTCCGGCCTCGGTACGACCGAGGGAGTGGGAGATCGCAACCGACCGGGCTCCCGGCGCCAGCGCGTCGACGGCGCAGCCGGTCACGATCCGCCCGCCGGCGGACTCGAAGTCGGCGGCGAGGGCGCCGGTGACCGCTCGGAAGTCGACCACTCCGGTCGCCGGGGAGTGGAGGGCGGCGATCCCGCGGGCATGCGGCTCGATCTCGCGGAGCTCGTCCAGATCGATCCGGCGCAGCCCGGGCACCCCGTTGGCGAGGCCCCGCCGCTCCAGCTCGGCGAGCCGTGGCAGCTCCGCCTCCCGCGTCGCGACGATCACCTTGCCGGTGCGGCGGGCGTCGATGCGGCGCTCTGAGCAGTAGGCGTAGAGAAGCTCGGCGCCGGCGACGCAGAGCCGCGCCTTCAGCGATCCCGGCGCGTAGTAGATGCCGGCATGGATGACGCCGCTGGAGTGGCCGCTCTGGTGGGCGGCGAGCCGGGCCTCGCGCTCGAGGACGACGACGTCGGAGTCGGGGTGGCGTCGCTTCAGCTCGCGAGCGGTCGCGATCCCGACGATCCCGCCGCCGACCACGCAGACGTCGCAGCTCGGTGGTGGGGAGCCGGTCATCCGTCAACGGTATGCCGCCTTCGGCCGCCGGCGCTGGTTCAATCGTGGCGTGGGAGAGCCGAGCCGCAGGTCGCTCCGCAGCCGCGGCGCATCGTTCGCACTCGCGATCGCCGGGGCGATCCTGGCGCTGATCGGCGGCTTCCTCCTCTACGCGCGCCAGGAGCTGTTCCAACCCGACGGCCTCGCCGATCGCGCCCGGACAGCGCTCGAGGACGAGCGCACCCGGCTCGCGATCGCGCAGCCGATCGTCGACGGGATCGTCGACTCCGGGTCCGGGGAGCTCGTCAACGCTCGTCCGTTCATCGAGTCGATCGTCGTCTCCGCGCTCGGCACACCGCCCGTGAAGGCAGCCTTCACCGAGGCCGTCAAGGCGATCGATACGAAGCTCGCCGGCCGGACCCCGAACACGCTGCTGCTCAACCTCACCGACGCAACCGTGCTCGCGGCGAAGGCCCTCGACGCGCTCGCCCCGCAGCTCGCCAAGGGCGTCGTCCCGAAGGAGATAACCGACGTCAAGGCGGCGATCCTCGACAGCGAGATCACGATCACGCCGCTGAGCTGGGTCCGAGAGGTGGACGTGCTCGGGATCGTCCTGCCGATCCTCGCCGCCCTGCTGCTCGCCGCCTCCGTTGCGGTCGCGCCGGTGCGCCGAACTGCAGTGCAGCGTGCCGCGATCGCGATTGCCGCGGCCGCCGTCCTCGGGCTGATCGCGATCCTCGTCGGACGCTCGCTCGCCCTCGGGCAGATCGATGACCCGCTGTTCCGCGACGCCGCCGGTGCAGTCTGGGACGCGATCCTCGGCGACCTCGTCACCTGGACGCTCGGGATCGGGCTCCTCGCTCTCCTGCTCGCCGCCGCCGCCCGCTTCGGCGCGGGGCAGATCGACCCGCTCGCGCCGATGGCCCGCGCCGCCGCGCTGGCACGCTCGCAGCCGTCGCGACCGATCCTCGGCGTCCTCCGGGCCCTCGCGATCGGCGCCGTCGGCGCCTGGATGATCCTCGCCCCGATCTCGGCGCTGACCGCCTTCGCGGTGCTCGCCGGCGCCTGGCTCGTCTACGTGGCGATCATCGAGCTGCTCGCGATCCTTGCTCCGGTGGAACGCGCAGCCGGCGCGTCGCGACGCCGGTTCCAGCCGGCGCGACTCGCGATCGCCGGCGCGCTGTTGGTCGGCGTCCTCGTCGTCGTCCTCGTCGTCGGCGGCGAGAACCGGACCGAGGCGCGCCCGCCCGGCCCGCCGGAGGCGTGCAACGGCTACCGGGAGCTCTGCGACAAGCGGATCGACCAGGTCACGTTCCCGGCCACCCACAACTCGATGTCGGCCGCCGCAGAGGCGGGCTGGTTCCTGCCGAACCAGCGCTACGGGATCACCCGCCAGCTCGACGACGGGATCCGGGGACTCCTGATCGATACCCATTACGGCGTTCCCCGCGGCAGCGGACGCGGGCTCGGGGAGGTCATCACCGACCTCGACAAGGAGAACAAGACCCGCAAGGAGGTCGTCGCCGAGCTCGGCGAGGAGACGGTCAAGCGCGCCGAGGATCTCGTCGGCCAGCTCGCGTTCAGCGGCGCCCCGCAGGGCCAGGCCAAGCCGTACCTCTGCCACGTCCTCTGCGAGCTCGGCGCCACACCGTTCGACGACGCTCTCGCCGGGATCAAGTCGTGGATGGACTCCCACCCGGACGAGTTCCTGATCATCTTCATCGAGGACGTCGTCAGCCCCGAGGAGACGGCCCGGGCCTTCGAGCGCTCGGGTCTGCTCCGCTACGCGTGGACGCCGGAGCCGGATACGGTTTGGCCGACCCTCGGCAGCCTCATCGAGCAGGACAAGCGGCTGCTCGTGATGGCCGAGAACGACGCCGGGAACGGCCAGTTCCCGTGGTATCAGGAAGGCTTCAGAGACCTCGTGCAGGAGACCCCGTACACGTTCGACAGCGCCAAGCAGATCAGCGGCTGGTCGAGCTGCCGGCCGAACCGCGGCAATCCGAACAACCCGCTCTTCCTGGTCAACAACTGGATCGAGAAGATCCCCCGCGATCCGAAGCTGCAGGGCCGGATCAACTCCTACCGGACGCTGCTCGACCGCGCCCACGAGTGCACGAGGCGGCGTGGCATGAAGCCGAACATCATCGCGGTCGACTACTACAACGAGGGCGATCTGCTCGGCGTAGCCAACACCCTGAACGGCGTCGCCGCCGACGCGACGCCGACCGTGCGGACGACGCGGTGAGCGCGGTCCCGTCCCCGCCGCTTCAGCCGCAGCTCGCCCGCTCGGCGAAGAAGCTCCCGACCGGCGACGGCTGGGCGTACGAGCCGAAGTACGACGGCTTCCGGGCGCTCGTCTTCCGCGACGACGACGTCTTCGTCCAATCGCGCGGCGGCAAGCCGCTCGGCCGCTACTTCCCGGAGCTCGACTTCCCGTCCGGCGACTACGTGCTCGACGGAGAGCTCGTCATCCTCGACGACGACGGCGCCGAGGTCTTCGACGCCCTGCAGAACCGGATCCATCCGGCCGAGTCGCGGATCAACCGCCTCGCCGGCGAGACCCCGGCCCGCTTCCGCGTCTTCGACCTGCTCGCGCAGGACGGCGAGAGCCTGATGGAGCGGCCGTTCGCGGAGCGCCGCTCGGCGCTCGTCAAGCTGGTCTCGGGGTTCGCGGGGGCGGTGGAGGAGGGCCCGGGCGGCTGGACCGCCGGCTCGATCGAGCTGACGCCGCTGACCCTCGACCCCGATGCGGCTGCACCGTGGTTGGAGGGCGGCGAGGGCGTGATCGCCAAGCAGCTCGACGCGTCCTACGAGCCCGGCAAGCGGACCGCGATGGTCAAGATCAAGCGACTGCGCACGATCGACGCGGTCGTCGCCGGCTGGCGGCCCGGCAAGGAACCCGAGACCGTCGGCTCGCTGATGCTCGGCCTCTACGACGGCGACGAGCTCCGCGTCGTCGGCCACACCTCCGGCCTCAAGGCCGCCGAGAAGCGCGAGCTGGTCGAGACCCTCGCGCCCTACGAGACCGGCGACCGCGGCTCCGCCGACCCGAGCCGCTGGGCCGGCGACCGCGACCTCGAGTGGGTCTCGCTCCGGCCCGAGCTCGTCATCGAGGTCAGCTTCGATCACGTCAGCGCCGGCCGGATCCGTCACGGCGCCCGGATCCTCCGCTGGCGCGAGGACAAGGACCCGTCCGCCTGCACGATCGACCAGCTCGACCAGTAGGCCCGCGGCCAGCCGAACTGCTCTATTCCTTCTTCGCCTTGCTCGGCTGGACCCGCTTCGGCTCGCCCTTCTGCTTGCGGAAGTGGGGTGGCCACGGGGCGTCGCCGAGGCCTTCGGCCTCGTCTCGCGCGGCGAGGTCGAGGAGGGCATCGAGGCGGCCGGCGTGCTCGTCGATGTCCGCCGACGGGTCGCCGTGGTCGCGGATCCGGTCCGGCACCGTCCGCAGCGTGAAGGCGCCGGGGTCGACGTCGGCGACCTCGTCCCAGTCGAGCGGCGTGCTGACGCGGGCGTCGGGAACCGGGCGGACCGAGTAGGCCGAGGCGACGGTCCGATCGCGGGCGTTCTGGTTGTAGTCGACGAAGACCCCGTGCCGCTCCTCCTTCCACCATTTGCTGGTCGCGAGCTTCGGGACCCGGCGCTCGACCTCGCGGGCGAGGGCGAGGGCGGAACGGCGGACGTCGTCGAAATCCCACTCGGGCTCGATTCGGACGTTGACGTGGATGCCGCGGTTGCCACTCGTCTTCGGGAAGCCGACCAGGTCGTGATCGGCGAGCACGTCGCGGGCGCAGAGCGCCACCTTGCGGACGTCGTCCCAGCTCGCCTCCGGGGTCGGGTCGAGGTCGACGCGGAGCTCGTCGGGACAGTCGAGATCGGCGCGCCGGCACGGCCACGGGTTGAAGTCGATGACGCCGAGGTTGACCGCCCAGACGAGGTGGGCGGCATCGTTTGCGCAGAGCTCGCGGGCGGAGCGGCCGCTCGGGAAGTGGACCGTCGCCGACTCGAGCCATTCCGGCGCCCCCTTCGGGACCCGCTTCTGGAAGAAGAACTCGCCGGCGGCCCCGTCGACGAAGCGCTTCAGCGTGGTCGGGCGCTCGCGCAGGTGGATCACCGCGGCATCTGCGACGGCCACGTAGTACTCGGCCAGCTCGAGCTTGGTGATCGGCGGATCGGTGTCGGCGAAGAACGGCTTGTTCGGGCTCGACAGCCGGACCTCGCGGCCCGCCGCCTCGATCGTCGTCGCCTCCTTCGCCATCGTGGGTCAGGGTATCCAGAGACAACTCCGGCGGAATGCTCCGCTGCGCGTCCGCTTCCGCCGGGCCTTGTCGCAGCGGATCGCTGTGATCTTGGCGCTCGGTAGGTTGCATGCGGAATGGGGAAGCCGGAGACACTGACCTACGAGCGCCACGGCCGGATCGGCCGGATCACGCTCGACCGGCCCGAGCGCGGCAACGGGATCACGCTCGAGATGCCGGCCGAGCTCGGCGCCGCGGTCGAGGAGGCCAACCTCGACCCCGAGGTCCACGTGATCGCCCTCGCCGGCAACGGCAACGGCTTCTGCGGCGGCTACGACCTCGGCTCCGCCGAGACCTTCGGCGCCGGTTCCGGAGGCGAGCCGAGCGGCAGCCCCGGCGACCCGGCGACGGTCGCGGCCAACCACGACCCGGAGCGGACCTGGGACCCGGTGCTCGACTTCCAGATGATGTCGCGGAACCTGCGCGGCTTCATGTCGCTGTTTCATTCCGACAAGCCGGTCGTCTGCAAGGTCCACGGCTTCTGCGTCGCCGGCGGCACCGACATGGCGCTCTGCTCGGATCTGATCGTCGTCGAGGACCGCGCGAAGATCGGCTACCCGCCGGCCCGTGTCTGGGGCGTGCCGACTTCGATGCTCTGGGCGCAGCGGATCGGACTCGAGCGCGCCCGGCGGCTGCTCTTCACCGGCGACTCGATCGACGGGCTCACCGCCGTCGAGTGGGGCCTGGCCACCGAGGCGGCGCCGCTTGCCGACCTCGACGAGGCGTTCGAACGGCTGCTCGAGCGGATCGCGCGGCTGCCCGTCAACCAGCTCGTCATGCACAAGCTCGCGATCAACGCGCCCCTGCTCGCCCAGGGCCTCCACGGCAACCAGGTGATGAGCGTCTTCTTCGACGGGATCGCCAGGCACACGCCGGAGGGCTACGAGTTCGCGCGTGAGGCCGCCCGGGACGGGTTCAGGGAGGCGGTCCGGGGTCGCGACGAGCCGTTCGGCGACCACGGCCTCTCGTGAACGCGTGCATGATGCCCGGGCGATGATCCGCGTCCACCGGATTCCCTTCTCCACGAACGTCGAGCGCGTCGCCCTCGCCGCCGGCCACAAGGGGATCGAGCTCGAATGGGTCGATCACCGGCCCGACGATCGAACGGCCGTGATCGAGCTCAGCGGCCAGCGCCTCGTCCCGATCGCCGAGTTCGGCACGGAGGTCATTCGCGGCTCGATGCGGATCGTCGAGCACCTCGAGGCCGAGCATCCCGAGCCGGCGCTGATCCCATCCGGCGAGAGCGAGCGTGCCGCGGCGCTGATCGCGGTCGACTGGTTCGACCGGGTCTGGAAGGGACCGCCGAACGCCCTCGACGGACCCGAGCCGCCCGACGGCGACGCGCTGCGCTCCCGGTCGCGGCTCTGGACCCGGTGGCTGGTCGACCTCCTCGCCGACCGTCGCTACTTCGGCGGCGACGAGCTCGGCATCGTCGACGTCTGCGTCTTCCCGTTCCTCAAGTACGCCGTCCTCGATCCCGCCGACGGCGACGACGAGCGCTTCCACGCGATCCTCGCCGAGCTGCTGCGAGCGGACGAGCACCCGCTGCTCGACGACTGGGTCCGCCGGGTCGACGCCCACCCGAGATAACCGCGCGACTCGCGGCCCTCTGGGCCGCTCGACTGCGCCGGCCGACCGGGTCACGCCCCGGCCGGCCTCCCGACACGCCTACGCAGGAACCCGGTGGATCTCGAACAGGTTCGTGCCGAGCTCCTGGTCGGGCAGCCCGGCCGTCACCGCGATCAGCTCGCCGGGCTTGGCGACGCCCTCGCGGCGGGCGATCATCGCGCTGTCGGCGAGCAGGTCCCGCAGCTCGCCCCACTGGTCGTGGAGCACGCAGCGAACCCCGAACAGGAGGTTGAGCCGGCGGACGGTCTCCTCGCGCGGGGAGATCGCCAGGATCGGCACCTCGGGCCGGAGCGCCGAGACGATCCGGGCCGTGCGGCCGCTCTGGGTCGGGACGACGATCGCAGCGAGCCCGAGACGGTACGTCGAGCCGACCGCGCCCTGGGCGACGGCGGTCGCGACGTCGTCGCCGTCGATCTCGACCCGATGCAGGAGCCAGTCGCCGTAGGGGAGGTCCTGCTCGGTCGCCCGGGCGACGCGGTCCATCACCGCGACCGCCTCGACCGGGTGGTCGCCGATCGCCGTCTCCTCGGAGAGCATGACCGCGTCCGTCCCGTCGTAGATCGCGTTGGCGACGTCGGTGACCTCGGCCCGCGTCGGGCGATCGCTGGTCACCATCGAATGGAGCATCTGGGTCGCGGTGATGACCGGCTTGGACTTGCTGCCGGCGAGGCGGATCAGGCGCTTCTGGGTCGCCGGCACCGCCTCGATCGGCAACTCGATGCCGAGGTCGCCGCGGGCGACCATGATCCCGCTCGTCGCCGCGTCGACGATCGCCTCGGCCTGCTCGGCGGCCTGCGGCTTCTCGATCTTCGCGATCAGCGGGATGTCGGAGTGGCGCTCGGCGAGCCGCTCGTTGACGGGCTCGAGGTCCTCGGGAGAGCGGACGAACGAGACGGCGAGGAGGTCGATGTCGTGATCGACGGCGAAGTCGACCCACCCGAGGTCGGTCAGTCCGGCCGCGGGCATGGCCGCGCCCGAGCCCGGCAGGTTGACTCCCTGGTGGGAGGCGACCCGCCCGCCCGCCTCGACGGCGCAGCGGATCGCGTCGTCGTCGACCTCGACGGCCCGCAGCCGCACGCGCCCGTCGGCGAGGTAGATCGGGTCGCCCTCGTCGACCGCCGCGGTCAGCCCGTCCCAGCCGACCGGAAGCAGCTCGTCCGAGCCGATCGTCCCCTCGTCGGTCGTCAGCGTCACCTCCTTGCCGGTCTCGATCTCGACGAAGCCGTTGGCGACCTCGTCGAGCCGCAGCTTCGGTCCCGGCAGGTCGCCGATGATGCCGACCCACTTACCCATCAGCTCGCCGGCGGCGCGGATCCGCTCGACGTTCTCGGCGTGGCTCGACTCGTCGCCGTGCGAGAAGTTGAGCCGGAAGACGTCGGCTCCGGCCGAGATGAGCCGTTCGAGGATCTTCGGCGAGCGCGAGGCGGGGCCGACGGTGGCGACGATCTTGGTGCGGCGGTGGTCGGACATCAGAGGGCCTCGGTGGGATCCTCGCCGCGATCGCGCGGCCGCGCCGGCTTCGTCCCGGCGCTGCCGTGGGTCGGTCCGGGCAGCGGCTCGCCGGCGATCGTCGCCGGTCCCTCGGCGCCGTCGTCGACCTCGAGCCGCTGGATGAAGGGGAGGCGCCAGAGGGCGCTGGCGACGACGAGGCCGGCGGCGACCGAGAGCATGCAGATGAACCACTGCCCGGCGCTCAGCAGCTCGAGGTCGAAGAACGCGCGTGCCGGCTCGAGGGCGAGGATCGCCGCGTAGAGGCCGCCGAGCGCAGTGACCATCGCGAGCATGTACCCCTGGATGGCGATGTGCTCGCGGCCCGGCCCGCGCTCGAGCAGGAGGATGAAGGCGAGGCCGAGGACGATCAGGGTCGTCGTTGCGGCGGTTCGTCCCTCGTTCAGGGAGCCACCGAAGATCCCGTCGACGAGCGCGAAGGAGAGCAGCGAGCCGACCCCGATCCCGACCCCGGCCGGGACCGCGAACGCCGCCAGCGCCCGCAGCAGGCGACCGCGGTAGAGCGGGCCCTCGCTCGGCGCGAGCGCGAGCACGAACGACGGGATCCCGATCGTCAGCAGCGCCGCGACCGTGAGCTGGCGGGGCAGGAACGGGAAGGTGAAGCCGATCAGTGCCGCAGCGACGATCAGGAAGCCGGCGTAGACCGTCTTCGTCAGGTAGAGGCGCCCGAGGCGGTGGATGTTGCGGGCGATCCGGCGTCCCTCGGCGACGGCGCGCGGCAGCATCGAGAACTGGTCGCGGAGCAGGACGATGTCGGCGATCCCCTTGGTGATCTGGCTGCCGGAGCCCATCGCGACGGCGAGCCGCGCCTGCTTGAGGGCGGGCACGTCGTTGACGCCGTCGCCGATCATCGCCGTGAACCGGCCGGAGTCCGACAGCGCCCCGACGAGCGCCTTCTTCTGGTCGGGAGAGATCCGCGAGAAGATCGTGTTCTCGGCGGCGACCTCGGCGAGGCGCTTCGGGTCCTCCGGCAGCGACGGACCGTCGATGGCGCCGGCGTCGCGGTCGACGCCGAGCGCGTAGGCGACGGCCGTGACCGTCTGCGGAGCATCGCCGGAGATCAGCTTCAGGTCGACCTCCTGCTCGCGCATGAACTCGACCGTAGCGGCGGCATCGGAGCGCACCGTCTCCTCGAGGACGACGAGCGCCCGCGGCTCGATCCGCGGTGGCGGCTCGGCGCCGGGGTCGGCCGGGAGCGCGCCGAGGGCCTCGCCGAAAGCGACGACTCGCCGCCCGCTGCTCGTCTCCGCCTCGAGCCGGCGCTGCAGGTCCGCAGGCAGCGTCAGCGCGCCGGTGCCGGCGAGCACGTCGGGCGCCCCGAAGACGTAGCTGCGGGAGCGGCCGTCGCCGAGCGTCAGGCCGCTCCACTTCCAGCGCGAGGAGAACGGGACCTCCGCGGTGACGGCGGCGGCCCGCTCCGGGAACGCCTCGGCGATCGTCTCGAGCGTCCGGTTGCGCTCGCCGGCGGACGCCGCGAACGTCCCGAGCGCGCGCTCGGCGTCCTCGCGGCGGTCGGGATCGGTGCTGACGACCTCGACCAGCTCGAGCGTGCCGTCGGTCAGCGTCCCGGTCTTGTCGACGCAGATCGTGTCGACCGCCGCCAGCGCCTCGGTCGCGCTCATCTGCTGGACGAGGGTGTCCATGCGGGCGAGCCGGACCGCGGCAACGGCAAGGGTGACGCTCATCAGCAGCACCAGTCCCTCCGGGATCAGCGTGATCAACCCGGCGGTGGCGGTCTGGGCGGCCTCGGTGAAGTCGACGCCGCGGACGACGAAGCCGCCGAGCATCAGGATCGCCATCGGCACGAGCAGGATCGCCGTTGCCCGAAGGATCTGATCGACCTCGAGCTGCAGGGGGGAGGGCGGGTGCCGGAACTCCTTCGCCTGACCGGCGATCTTCTCGGCGTAGGAGTCGCCGCGGACCGCGTCGACCTCGTAGTGGCCGGAGCCCGAGGTCGCGAACGAGCCGGAGAGCATCCGGTCGCCTCGCCGCTTGCGGATCCCGTCCGACTCCCCGGTCAGCAGCGACTCGTCGACGGTCAGCCCGCGCGAGTCGACGACCTCGCCGTCGGCGACGAGCTGATCGCCGGGCGCGACCCGGATGACGTCGCCGGGGACGATCTCCTCGGCGCGGAGCTCGATCCCACGCCCGTCGCGGATCACTTCGGCCCGGGGAGCGACGAGCAGCGCGAGGTTGTCGAGCGTCTCCTTCGCCTTCACCTCCTGGCGGATCCCGATCGCCGAGTTGACGATCGCGATCACCCCGAACAGCGCGTCCGCCCAGAGCCCCTGGCTGAGGATGAGGATGAAGAAGACGAGGATGATCGCGTTGAAGAGCGTCAGGACGTTCGCCCGCACGATCGACCGCACCGACCGGCTCGTCTCGTGCTCGACGGGGCCGAGCCCGCGGAGCCGTTGCGCGGCCTCGGCCTCGCTCAGCCCGCGCACCTCGGTTGTGGCCTCTGACGCCGCCATCGACCTAAGGATGAACGAGGCGCCCACGCGGGCGCCCCGCGGCGGCTCAGTCGGCCCAGAACCCGTCCTCGGTGACGACCTCGCCGCCGAGGTCCCCGACCCGGACCGAGCAGAGGACGACCTCGGCGTCGCCGTCACCGTCGTTGTGGATCGCGCGCAGCGCCTGCGGGGCGATCCGCACGGCCGTCCCCGGCCCCGCCTCGAAGACGTCGTCGCCGATCTTGAAGGTGATCGTCCCGGCGGTGACGAGGTAGATCTCCTCCTGGGTCATGTGCCGGTGCCCGTAGCTGCCGCGCCCGCCGGTACCGGGCGGCATCCGACGCCAGGTGAGGGCGACCTGCTCGGCGCTGAGGCAGTCGGTGTAGGAGAGCATCTCGCCGAAGCCCTCGTACGCCGCCATGTAGTCGGTCGCATCGCCGCGGCTGCTGATCGTGTAATCGCTCATCGCTCCTCCGATCCGCGCTTGGACTTCCAGAATTGCACGAATCGCAAGTCATCTCCGATCCGAATAGGCTGCCGCGTCATGGCGCCGAAACTGGACATCAACCTCGGCTATTGGGGAATCGGGCCGAAGGGCCAGGAGGCGATCGACCTCGTCAGGACGGCGGAGTCGAACGGCTTCGACGCAGTCTGGGTCGCCGAGAGCTACGGCTCCGACGTCGTCTCCGTGCTCGGCTGGCTCGCCGCGCAGACCGAGAGGATCAAGCTCGGCGCGGCGATCATGCAGGTTCCGGCGCGACCGCCGGCGGCGGCGGCGATGGCCGGCGCGACGCTGGACACGCTCTCCGGCGGCCGCTTCATGTTCGGCTTCGGCCCGTCCGGCCCGCAGGTCTCGGAGGGCTGGTACGGCGTCCCCTACGCGAAGCCCTGGGGGCGGACGCGCGAGTACATCGAGGTCGTCCGCGAGATCATCGCCCGCGAGGGACCGCTCGAGCATCACGGCGAGCACTACGAGCTGCCGATCGAGGGCGGCACCGGCCAGGGCAAGGCGCTGAAGCTCAACTTCCACCCGCTCCGCAACGAGATCCCGGTGTTCGTCGGCGCGATCGGCCGCAAGTCGGTCGAGATGGCCGCCGAGATCTGCGACGGCTGGATCCCGATCTTCTTCAGCCCCGACGCATTCGAGGAAACCTGGGGAGAGCACCTCGCCGCCGGCTTCGAGAAGGGCGGCCGGCAGCGCTCCGACCTCCAGATCAGCCCCTCGATCCAGGTCGCGATCGACGGCGACCTCGAGGTCGCACGGAACGTCGTCCGGACCGGCCTGCTCCTCTACCTCGGGGGGATGGGCAGCCGGGAGACGAACTTCTACGTCGACCTCGCCTGCCGGTTCGGCTTCGAGGAGGAGGCGCTTCGGGTCCAGTCGCTGTTCCTCGACGGCAAGCGCGACGAGGCCTTCCAGGCGATTCCCGAAGCACTCGTCGACGCGACGTCGCTGGTCGGCAGCGAGGCGGAGGTGAGCGAGCGGGTCGAGCGCTTCGCCGCGGTCGGGATCGACCGGCTGATCTGCTCCCCGGTCCACCTCGACGCCGGTCAGAGGACCCACACCATCGAGCGGCTGGCGGCGATCGTCGGCGCGCCTGCATCGGCCTGAAACCGCCTTCCCCGCTCCCGCTCCCGGGGGCATAATCACTTCCATGCCGGACTTGAATCCGGGAACCACATTCGCCGGTCACAGGATCGAGGGGATCGCCGGCCGGGGCGGGATGGGAACGGTCTACAGGGCCACCCACCTGGCGCTCGACCACGTCGTCGCGCTGAAGGTGATCGCCGCCGATCTCGCCGCCGACGACGCTTTCCGCGAGCGCTTCCGCTCGGAGTCGCGGATCGCCGTCTCGCTGCGCCATCCGAACGTCGTTTCGATTCACCACGCCGGCGAGGAGGACGGCCTGCTGTTCGTGACCATGGACCTGATCGACGGGCCGGACCTGCGGCGGATGCTGATCGCCGGCGGGACGCTGCCGCCGGACCGGGCGATCGCAATCATCGCCCAGGTCGCCTCGGCGCTCGACGTCGCCCACTCCCGCGGGCTCGTCCACCGCGACATCAAGCCCGGCAACATCCTCGTCGAGACGAACGCCGGCGATCACGCCTACCTGACCGACTTCGGGCTTGCGAAGCGGTTCGACCAGGCGACTGAGGCCGGGGCGCTGACCCGGACCGGGGCGTTCGTCGGCACGCTCGACTACGTCGCGCCCGAGCAGATCCGCGGCGGCCGCGTCGATGCACGCACCGACGTCTATGCCCTCGGCTGCGTCATGTACGAGGTGCTCTCCGGGCGCGCGCCCTTCGCAGACCGCGACGAGAACGTCGCGAAGATCTACGCGCACCTCCAGGACGAGCCGCCGTGGCTTCCCGGCGACTCGGGCGTCGACGGCGAGCTCGACGGGGTGATCGCCCGGGCGCTGGCCAAGGAGCCCGGCGACCGCTACCCCTCGGCCGGCGATCTCGCCCGCGCCGCGACGGCCGCGGCAGCGGGTCACGACGTGCTGCGCTCGGCCGAGCGCAGCGTCGCGACCGGCAAGGCCGCGCCGGTGACCGACGAGCCGGAGGCGCCGCCGATCGACGACACCGTCGAGTCACGGCCGCCGGCGCCGTCGACGGTCGCGGCCGAGCCGCCGGCCCCGCCGCCGACCGAGCCGCTGACCGAGCCGGGCCCGGGACCGACCGAGCCGATCGAGGCGCCGCCGCCGACCGAGCCCGATCTGCCGGGGGCGGCGGTAACGGAGGCCGAGCCGCCGGCGCCGCCGGCAGTCGGCGGAGAGCGCGCACCCGGCGGACCGGGAGGGCCGAAGTGGGGACGGATCGCCGCCGCTGCAGCGGCTCTCGTCGCGGTTGCGGTCGTCGCCGTCCTCGCGCTCGGCGGCGGGGGCGGGGAGGGAGACGGAGGGACGGCGTCAGGCGGGTTCGCGCAGCCGAAGCTGGCCGATGCGCCACCGATCGACGTGGCCGCCTGGCCGGTAGCCGTCTCGGCCGGCGACGGAATCATCGCCGTCGCGGCGCGGGACGGCCAGGAGGTCCAGTTCATCGACGAAGGGACGGGCAAGGTCACCGGCTCGACCAGCCTTCCCGGCCCGGGGCAGAGCGTCGTCGTCGCCGACGGCTCCGCATGGGCCACCGTGCCGGCGACGGGCCAGGTCGTGAAAGCACCGCTGGACGGCGGTGCCGGTTCGACGATCGGGGTCGGGGAGGGACCGATCGGCATCACGGCCGACGGGAGCACCGTCTGGGTCGCCGACTCGGAGTCGATCGCCCTGTCGAAGATCGACCTCTCGAACGACGCGGTCTCCGACCCGATCACGCTCGAGGCCGGGAGCTTTCCCGCCGAGGTCGCGACCGGCGGCGGCGACGTCTGGGTCGTCGATCGCGACAACTCCGTCCTGATTCGCGTCGACACCGCCAACACCTCGACCCAGGACGACTTTCGCCTCGGCGACAACCCGAAGGGCGTTGTCATCGCCGACGGCTCGATCTGGGTGGCGAACACGAGCGACCACGACGTCATCCGCCTCGGGATGGACGGGACCCGCCAAGACCAGGTCGACGTCGGCGGCGAGCCGCGCCTGCTCGCCTACGGGTTCGGTCGCGTCTGGGTCGCGAACGGGGATGGATCGGTCCAGGCGATCGATCCGAGCGACAACACCTTCGACTCCGTGAAGGTTCCCGGCTCTCCCGAGGGCGTCGCCGTCGGCTCCGATCAGGTCTGGGTCACCACCGGGACCGGCGATCAGGTCGTCCGGATCGATCCCGGCGCCGCGAACGGCTGAGCCGACCGCGCACACCGTCGAGGTGTACGGAACGACGAAATCGCGGACGTTTCGTTGCGCTCGATTGCCGGCGGCGGCTAGAGGTCGCGGGCGGTGATCAGGCCCGTCTGCATCGCCCGCTGGACGAGGTCGACCCGCTTGCGGCTCTGCGGGGCGTCGGCGAGGTCGAACTTCTCGAAGAGCGCCCGCAGGTGGGTCTTGACGGCGTCGATGCTGAGGTGAAGCTCGGCGGCGATGTCGGCGTTGGTCGCAGGGCTGGCGAATGCGGCGCCGTCCTTGAACGGGCGGCAGAGGGCGACGAGTACCCGCCGCTGGGCCGGCGAGACCCCGGCGGCGGCGGCGAGGTCGGTCGAGATCACCGTCGAATCGCCGCCGGCGCCCGGGGAGCGGAAGCGGATCCGGGTCCGGCCGACCCGGATCACGTCGCCGTCGCGAAGCATCCGCCGGCCGCTGACCCGCTCCTCGTTGACGAACGAGCCGTTTCGCGAAAGGCCGTCGTCGACCAGCGTGCAGTCGTTGCCGACGTGCTCGACCTGGGCGTGCAGCTTCGAGACCTCGCTGTCTCCGGGAAGGCTGACGTCGGCGGAGGGGCTGCGGCCGATCCAGAGCGCGCCGCGGTCCTCCTCGATCTGAGCGATCCGCTGGACGTCGTCGTCGCGATAGATCAGAAGCGGCGCGCCGAGTCGCTCCACCTCGATCTGCTCCTTCAGCTCCGCCGGCGTCTGCGGCCGCTCTCCCGATCCGCTCATCGCGCCGGAAGCTAACGGCTCCGTTCGACGAGGGCCCGCCGAGGAGCGGCGCTTGTATACATTCCCCGCCCGTCCATGAGGCTAGGCGTCCCCAAAGAGTCCCGTCCGGGGGAGCGGCGAGTTGCGCTGATCCCTGACACCGTCGAATCGCTGACCGGCAAGGGCCTCGAGGTCGTCGTCGAGTCCGGCGCCGGTGAGGGCTCGGGCCATCCCGACGATCAGTACACCGACGCCGGCGCCACGATCGGCGATGCGTGGGGGGCCGACATCGTCCTCCATGTCTCCCCGCCCACGGTCGAGGAGATCGGCAGGGTCGGAAGGGGCAAGCTGCTGATCGGCTTCCTCGCTCCGCTGACCGCCACCGACACGACGAAGGCGCTCGCCGGCGGCGGCGTCTCCGCGTTCGCGGTCGAGGCGATTCCCCGGATCACCCGCGCGCAGGCGATGGACGCGCTCTCCTCGCAGGCCAACGTCGCCGGCTACGCGGCCACCCTGCTCGCCGCCCGCGAGGCCGGCCGGTTCTTCCCGATGATGACCACCGCCGCCGGCACCGTCTCGCCGGCGAGGGTGATGGTGCTCGGTGCCGGCGTCGCCGGTTTGCAGGCGATCGCGACGGCGAAGCGGCTCGGCGCCGTCGTCAGCGGCTTCGACATCCGCCGCGCCGCGTGGGAGCAGATCAAGTCGCTCGGCGGTCGCCCGCTCGAGCTCGACTTCATTCCCGACGCCGAGGACGAGGGTGGCTACGCGCGACCCCTGACCGACGAGGAGAACGAGCAGGTCCGCGCGGCCCTGGCCGAGAACGCCGGCCGTCAGGACGTGATCATCTCGACCGCGCTGATCCCCGGCCGGCCGGCGCCGATCCTGATCACCGCCCAGGGCGTCCGCAACATGGCTCCCGGCTCGGTGATCATCGACCTCGCCGGCGAGAGCGGTGGCAACTGCGAGCTGACGAAGGCGGGCGAGACCATCGTCGAGAACGGCGTCAAGGTCATCGCCCCCCTGAACCTCGCCAGCGACATGGCCGCCCATGCCTCGCAGCTCTACGCCAAGAACCTCGAGAACTTCATCGACCTGATCACCACCGAGGACGGCGGGCTCCACCTCGACTTCGACGACGAGGTCGTCGCCGGCGCCTGCCTGACCCACGACGGCGAGATCAGGAACGAACGTGCCAAGAGCGTCGTGGAGGCTGCCTGAGCCATGGACCTCGTAACCGAGTTCACGATCTTCGTCCTCGCCGCGTTCGTCGGCTTCGAGGTGATCTCGAAGGTGCCGACCACCCTGCACACGCCGCTGATGTCGCAGACGAACGCGATCCACGGCATCGTCATGCTCGGCGGCCTGATCGTCGCCGGCTTCGCCGACGGCGCGCTCGAGCTGACCCTCGCGTTCATCGCGATCGCGTTCGGCACGATCAACATCGTCGGCGGCTTCCTGGTCACCGACCGGATGCTCGGCATGTTCAGCCGCAAGCGCCCGAAGCCGGCCGACGACGAGCAGGGGAGCTGATCCGCCGATGCCGCTGACCGCAGTGCTCGAGCCGGGCGGCGATCTGTCGACGCTGCTCTACGTCCTCGCGTTCTCGCTGTTCATCATCGGGATCAAGCAGGGAACGTCGCCGACGACGGCCAAGCGCGGCAACCTGATCGCCGCCGTCGGCATGGCCATCGCGGTCGTCACGACCCTGCTCCTCGACGGGATCGGCAACTGGGGCGTCATCGTCGCCGGACTGCTCGTCGGCGGGGCGATCGGGGTGGTCGCCTCGATCCGGGTCCAGATGACCCAGATGCCGCAGATGGTCGCGCTGT
>Ga0070660_100000652_pt1 | contig 22997 bp, 21 predicted proteins | sample KBSC33metaG_FD_64670 | JGI IMG/M metagenome (GOLD analysis project Ga0070660, IMG submission 64670) | Corn rhizosphere microbial communities from Kellogg Biological Station, Michigan, USA - KBS C3-3 metaG | ecosystem: Host-associated > Plants > Roots > Rhizosphere > Soil ... | reverse complement strand
GGGATATTTGCCATTCTTGCAGGTGAACAAACCTCGAAATGAAAAGAGCCGCCCGGAAGACGGCTCTTTTTTCATGCAGCCTTTTCTCAGGCGGCGAGACGACGCGAAGCATCTCTGCAACCATCGAGCAGGAAGGCGAGACTGACGACCAACACCAGTTCGCCTTCGGCCGAGCGTGCCGTACCGTTGACTCCATGCACGGACATGGCTGTCAGCGGCTTGATCACGAGGTCGGCAGTGCCATCGACTGCTTCTACGGCAACGATGTAGGGCTGCGGCGCTGCGATGACCACGCCTACTTTTTCCTTGCCGGGCTCGTAGCCAAGGATGGCTGCGAGCGAGCGCACCGCCAGCGGGCGGCCTTGGTCGCGCAGGACCGGGGCACCGCCGACTTCGTCGAAGGTCTCGGGCAGCTCGACCACGCGCTCCACCGCCACCATTGGCAAGGCCAAGGCTGCACCCGAGGTGCGTACCAACATTGTGGGAACGATCGACAACTCGATCGGCAGGCGGATGGTGAAGCGCGTGCCCTCGCCGAGCAGGGAGTCGATGCGTATCGAGCCGCGATGCTTTTCTACAGCCGTCTTCACCACGTCCATGCCAACGCCGCGTCCGGAAACGCTGGAGGCGACTTCCTTGGTCGAAAAGCCGGGCAGGAAGATCAACTGGAAGGCTTCTTCCGGCGTATTTGCCTGCGATTCGCTGATCAGTCCCTTGGATAACGCCTTGGCGCGGATCTTTTGCGGATCCATGCCTTTGCCGTCGTCGGACACCTCGATCATGACGCTGCTGCCTTCCTGCCAGGCTTTAAGCAGAATAGTCGCCTTGGCCGGTTTGGGCGTGGCGGCGCGTTCTTCGGGAGTTTCGAGGCCGTGGTCGAGCGCATTGCGCAGCATATGCACCAGAGGGTCGTACAGGCTGTCGACAACAACACGGTCTACTTCGGTTTCCGCACCTTCGATTACCAGTTCGACTTCCTTGCCGAGTTCCTTTGCCAGTTCGCGCACCAGTCGCGGGAACTTCTGGAACAGGCGGCCGACCGGTTGCATGCGGGTCGAGAGTGTTGCGCGCTGCAGTTCAGTGGAGTAGCGCGAGGCGCGGCTCAAGGTTTCCTGCAGTGTAGACATCAGCGTTGCCGCCTGGCCTTCGAACTTGAACTGCGCCAGCTTTTCCAGCAGCACAGCGGCCTGGTTCGCCGCCTGTACCGATTCGCCGGCCACTTCCAGCAGGGCATCGAGCTTGACGGCATCGATGCGGATCGTGTCTTCCTTGGCTTGTCCGACAACCGGGCGCGCGGCTTCGTCGCTCGCCGGCTTGGCGGCAGGGGGGGCAGCCTTGGCCGCAGGTTTCGGCGCTTCTGGTGTGGCCGATGTTGCGGCAGGGGATGCAGCAGGGGCAGCGACAGGAGCATCCGGCAAGGTGCCGGCCGGTACCACCGCGCGATATAGTGCTTCCCAGTCGAGGCCGTCGGCCGTCATTGTTGCCACTGGAGCTGTGGCTGCAGCCGTTATTGTCTCAGCCGTTTCCACAGCGACCGGCGCTTCTGCCTTGGCGACAGCTTTGGCCGGAGCCATCTCTGCATTGCCCTCGATGGCGGCGGTGAGAATGTCTTCCAGCTCCGTCGGCATTGCAGGCAGCGATTCGGGGGCGGCTCCATTGGAGAGCTGCTTCAACTGGTCAGCAACGAAGCCGCTGGCCTGGAGGCCGGCTTCGATGGCTATCGGGGTAACCGGCACCTTGCCTGTGCGCAGCCCATCGAACAGGTTTTCGGTCAGGTGGCATGCCGATACGATGGCCGGCAGGTTCATGAAACCGGCACCACCCTTGATTGTGTGGAAAGAGCGGAACAGTGCGTTCAGCGAGTTGGTGTCGTCCGGGTGGCGCTCGAGCGAAAGCAGATGTTCTTCCACGTTCGTCGCCAGGTCGAGCGCCTCGACGACGAATTCCTTGAGCATGTCATCCATTAGAACCCCAGATCGGCAAGCAGACTGTCAACATCGTCCTGAGCCATTGCAGTGCCTGGTGCAGATGGGCCTTGCATCAGCTCGGCGGGCTTGTTTTCAGCAGCCATTGCGGCCTTCACTTCCGGCGGTGCGTTATCGCGCAGCAGTTGCGCCAATTCGAGCTCCACCTGGTTGGTGATGACGACGATCTTCTTGATCAATTGGCCGGTAATGTCTTGGAAATCCTGCGCCATCATGATGTCGAGCAGACGGGCCTTTTCGGCGTCGGATGCTGCGAGTACCTTGGTGGCAAATTGCTTCGAATCACCGGCGAGTTTCTTGAATTCCTCGATGCTGAGCTTGCCTTCGAACAGATTAGTCCAACGGTCTTCCATGTCCTTGGCGTCCTTGCCCAAGACGTCCTGAGCCGGCATGCAGGTGTCGACGGTGTTCAGTACCTTGTTGGCAGCCTGTTCGGTGAGAGAGGCAACATGCTCCAGACGTCCTTGGGCATCGGTGATTTGGTTCGCGACATCAGACAGAGAGCGGTCGTAACCCAGTTCCCGCAGCGAATCGTGCAGCATGCGTACGATGCCGCCCAGGCGTTCATACATTGGTTTACCGGACTGGTCTTCGGGCTGGCTTGCATCGCCGGCCTCAGGCGCTGCTTCCGTAAGGGCCGGCTGGGTGTTTGCTTCCACAATGGAAGCCGTTGGGGAAGAATCGGGGCTTGCTACTGTATCGGTACGCTGGGCAGCCACTTCTTCAAACAATGCTTCGAGATCATCGGCGGCGTCGGTCATGTCTGTGCTTCCCCTTTTATTGATGTCGGCTTTCATCCTATGCGGGCGTGCAACTGTTGGTTACCCGCGAGTCGTATGCATTATTGCCTGATTATCAGCCACGAGTTTCACATATGCAACTCGGTAATCATAATACCTTGGGGTTTGTGGGGCCAAGCGCACAGATGGAATATGTTGCGTAGCAGCTTTACTTTATTTTTCGCCGACTGATACCAGTAACCGGATGGCGGCTTCAAACAGCGGATGGCCGGGTGTGGCAAATGCGTCGCAGATGGTCATGTGGTTTGCTTCCGGTACCGGCACTTCTTCGCGATGGCTGGACTTCCATGTCTTGCGGAGCAGCGCGGTCTGACGCTTGAATTCTTCCGATTCGAGACCGCCTACTGCGGTGATGAAGGGCGTCGGATGCGTTTGCGGCATGCATGCCGGTGACAGAGGGGTAATATCCTGTTTGGTGAGCTTGAGATCGACGTTGGCGAATTCTGCGTGTCGTACCGGATCGAGATCGTAGATGCCGGAAAGGAGGATGCCGCCCTTGATGAGATCTGTCGGCAGCGCGGGATCGAAGGCGGGCCAGATCGCCGCCATCATCATGGCAGCCAGATGTGCGCCGGCGGAGTGGCCGGTAATGATGATACGGTTCGGATCGAAATCGTAGCGTTCGGCATGACGGTATAACCACGCCAAGGCGCTTAACTGCTGGCGCACAATATCAGCGATTGAGACTGCAGGGGCAAGCGAGTAGTTGGTCAGCGCGACATTGAAGCCGGCGCGTGTGTAGGCCGGTGCGATGAATGAGAAGTCGGACTTGTCGCGCGAACGCCACCAGCCGCCGTGAATGAACACCAGGAGCGGTGCGTCGGAACGCGGCGCGGGGAAGAAGTCGAGCCGTTCGCCTTCCGCTTCGCCATAAGCGAGGTGGAGCAGGGCGGCACTGGTGCGGCGTACGTGCACGGAGTCCTTGATCCAGCGGGTCAGGATGTAGGGATGGTCGGGAATCGATGCAAGAGCGTTGTATTGCTGGGAGTAATACTCGGAAGGATTTTTTTTCATGGGGGCTGACGATATTGCCGAATGGAGTGCCGCACAGTCTACTGCTTTTCCAGATGTTCCTGCATAAAGTGTTGCTCCATGTAGGGTGCGATGAATTTGCGCGGTCAAAATTGACCGGGTAGTAGCTGGCGCGTACACTAGCCGCCTTCTGGTGCTCGCGCGCATGTTCATGCGTGCAGTTAAACGGGAAACACGGGGCCTTGGTAAGTCACTTGGCCAACGTGTGCTGCCCCCGCAACGGTAAGCAAGCGTCGCGCGTTTTCGCGGCGGCCGGTCTCTCGATGCCACTGTGCAGTCCGCATGGGAAGGTGAGCCGGTTCGACTTGTCAGCCCGGATACCGGCCGGAATCGCCATTCGCGAATGCATTGCAGACGGGGTTTTTCTGCAATGGTTTTTTCTTCCACCGTTTTTCAAGGACCGTGGCTGGTTGCCGCCGGCACGGGAACGATATGCAAATTCCTCAGGTTACATCGACAGTCGATGCTGCCATGTCCGCAGCATTGCGTGCCGCCATCGACAACAAAACCAAACCGCTCGGAAGCCTGGGCCAGCTTGAAACGCTTGCCATGCAACTGGGCATGATCCAGCGCACCACGCAGCCGCAAGTGGTGCGTCCGGCCATCATGGTTTTCGCCGGGGATCATGGCGTGGTGGCGGAGGGTGTGTCCGCCTATCCGCAGAGCGTGACTTGGCAGATGGTCGAGAATTTTCTCGCGCAAGGAGCTGCCATCAATGTGTTTGCACGCCAAAACTGCTGCGATCTGTTCGTCGTCGATGCCGGCGTCAATCATGACTTCGGGGCACGCACGGCATTGATTGACCGCAAGGTGGGCTCGGGCACGCGCAACTTCGCCATCGAACCGGCAATGACGCGGCAGCAATGCGAGACGGCGATGCAACATGGTATGGATCTCGTTGCCCGCCCCGAAGGTAATGTCGTCGGATTCGGGGAAATGGGGATCGGCAATACCACTGCCGCTTCGGCCATCATGCACAAGCTCACCGGGAGTTCGGTTGCCGATTGCGTGGGTGCCGGTGCCGGACTGGATGACGATGGCATCGCGCGCAAGCGGCAGGTCATCGAAGCGGCTGTGGCAAGGCATGCCGGAATCGAGCAGCCGTTGGATGTGTTGCGCACGTTCGGCGGTTATGAAATCGCCATGATGGCAGGCGCGATGCTGGCAGCAGCCCAGCGGCGCATGACGCTGCTCATCGACGGTTTCATTGTGACAAGCGCGCTGCTGGTCGCGGCGAAACTTGTGCCCGAGGTGCTCGACTACTGTGTGTTCTCTCATTGTTCCAACGAGCGCGGGCACCGGCACATGCTGGAAGCACTGAACGCACGGCCCTTGTTGCAGCTTGGCCTGCGATTGGGAGAAGGCAGCGGTTGCGCACTTGCGTTGCCGTTGGTGCAGGCAGCGGCTGCATTCCTGTGCGAGATGGCGACTTTCGAGTCGGCCCAAGTCAGCGGCAAGGTCTGAGCGCAGCATGCGGTCTCCCGGCAGCAGGGCGACTGGAATGATGGCTTGTTTCGTGCATCAACTGCGTTTGTTTTTCGTGGCGCTGCAGTTCTTCACGCGCATGCCAGTGCCGCGCTGGGTTGGTTTCGATCCGCAGTGGCTGTCGCAGGCGAGCCGGTATTTCCCTGCGGTCGGTCTGGTTGTCGGCGCGTTTGCGGCGTTGGCATATGCACTGGCAAGCGCACTATGGCCGCCCATCGTCGCAGTGCTGCTGTCGACTTCCACGACGATCTGGCTGACCGGCGCATTTCATGAGGATGGCTTTGCCGATACCTGTGACGGCCTCGGCGGGGGCATGACGCGGGAACGCGTGCTGGAAATCATGAAGGATTCGCGCATTGGCGCTTATGGTGCGATCGGTGTGGTGCTGCTGCTTGCCATCAAATGCGCGACGCTCTCCTTTCTGACGCAGCATACTGCGATAACGGCACTGCTGGCGGCGCATCCTTTGTCACGTCTTGCTGCGACGGTGCTCATCTGGCGTCTCGATTATGTGAAGGCCGAGGGCAAGGCCAAGCCGCTGGCGCAGCACATGTCGGCACTGGAATTCACGATTGCCGTTTCGACGGTTGCGTTGCCGCTTGCGGCTATGCTCTGGAGCGGCTTGTTGCCGTGGCATGCGGCAGTTGCCGGTATGGTGGCGATTGCGGCGGCGGCGGCCTGGATGGCGCGTCTTTTCGTGCGGCGTATCGGCGGTTATACCGGCGATTGCTTGGGGGCGGTACAGCAGGTGAGCGAAGCCGCGTTTTATCTCGCAGTGCTGGCGCTCGCATCATGCGGCTTTACCTGATCCGTCATCCGCGTCCTGATGTGACATCGGGTATCTGTTATGGCAGCACGGATGTTCTCGTCAAGTCGCAGGACACGATGCAGGTCTTGGAGGCATTGAGGCCCTTGTTGCCACTATCGGCACCAGTCTTTTCCAGCCCCTTGAGACGCTGTGCGGAGCTGGCAAAAAAGCTGGCCTCGCTCCTGAACGCGACACGTCTGTCGTTTGATCCGCGTCTGGCGGAAATGAACTTCGGCGCATGGGAAATGCGCTCCTGGGAAGAGATTCCGCGCGAGGAGGTGGATGCATGGGCGCAGGATTTGTGTGCCTGGCGTCCGGGCGGTGGCGAGAATGTGCTGCAGGTGGCGCGACGGCTGCAGGCTTTTCTTGACGATCTCAGACGGAGCACGGAGGGAAATGTCATCGTGGTCGCGCACGCTGGAACAATACGCTTGCTGCTCGAATACGGCAGCGGTGCAACTCCCGAGGAGGCGACACTTGCAGCGGCCAGCATACGGCGCGAAATTGGGTACGGACAGCTCATTGTGCTTGATTGCTGATTCGTTAATACTGTCTCCCGCCGGTTGTGGCGCGGTGCTACAAGCTTTACAATGCGCATGTTTTGGTGCCCGCACGCATATTCATGCGTGCAGTTAAACGGGAAACACGAAGCCGTTCAAGGTCAACGTGTGCTGCCCCCGCAACGGTAAGCAAGCGTCACGCGCCCGCGTGACAGCCGGTCAGTCGATACCACTGTGCGTGCTGCATGGGAAGGTTGGATCGGTCCGACTTGCCAGCCCGGATACCGGCCAGAACAGGTGGAAGTGTGCGGACGGGGGTCTTCGCGGCGCAGTCATATCGGGCATAGTCCGACCGTCTTCGATCGCCGATCCGTTTCCAATGCTTCTGTTTCTTCCAGCCTGCGGGGACGTCGGCTGGTTGTCTATTTCCTGGATAGTATTCAATGATTCACACTGCTTCCGGCCTCGCCCCCGTGGCGTGCAAGCCGCTTGCCATTGCCATCGCTGTTTGCGCGGCATTCTCCTCTCCTGTTCTTGCGCAGACTGCGCAGAGCGCCGATCTCGAACCGGTTGTTGTCACCGCCACCCGTACGCCGCAAATCGCCAAGGAGGTGTTGGCCGACAATGTCACGATCTCCGCCGAGGAGATTGCGCAATCCGGGCAGACTTCTCTGGTTGAACTCCTGCAGCGCAAACGTGGCATCGAGATTACGAGAAACGGCGGGCCGGGAACGAACTCGTCGGTGTTCATTCGCGGTACGGACACCAAGCAAAGCATCGTGCTGGTCGACGGCGTGCGCGTCGGATCGTCTACCACCGGCGGTGCGACCTGGGCGGCTATTCCGCTCTCTCAGATTGACCACATTGAAATTGTCTATGGACCGTTGAGCAGCCTGTATGGCGCGGATGCGGTGGGTGGCGTGGTGCAAATCTTCACGAAAAAAGGCGAGGGACCTGCAACGCCAAGCATTTCTGTCAGTGCGGGCAGCTACGCGACACGCAATATTGAAGCGGGCGTCTCCGGTTCGAGCGGTGCGTTCCGTTATGCGTTTCGTGCGGCCCACGAAGAATCAGACGGATTTTCTGCAACCAGGCCCGGTGCATCCGGTTACAACCCAGACAAGGACGGCTATAAGAATGATGGGGCGAGCGGCCAGTTCAGCTTCAATTTAGCCAAGGATCAAGAAGTCGGCATCACTTTCCTCAACAGCTACCTTGATTCGCAGTTCGACGCCAGCCGCAACTTTGACGATCGCACAAAGCAGCATCTGGAAACGGTTGCCGTTTATTCGCGCAATCGCTTTGCACCGAACTGGACCAGCGAAATCCAGATCGGGCAATCCAAGGATCTGAGCGATAGTTACACTGCGTTTGGCAAGACCAGCTTTAACACGACGCAGACCGATGCGACCTGACAGAACAATTTCAAGATCGGCACGAGCGACCTGCTTCAGGTGTTGCTTGAGCAGCGCAAGGAAGAAGTCGATTCGACAACCACTGAATTGGACGGTTCTCGCACAACCAAATCGATAGCGCTCGCCTATCAGCTCAAGCGCGGCCAGCACTTGGCAAGCGTGAGCGTGCGCCATGACGACAACGATCAATTCGGTTCGCATTCGACCGGCAATGTGGCTTACGGTTATCGCATCACCGACAAGCTGCGCGTCAACGCCAGTTATGGAACCAGCTTCCGCGCGCCGACCTTCAATGAACTGTATTTCCCCAGTTTTGGTTTCGCTGGCAACAAGCCGGAACGCGGACACAATACGGAAGCAGGTCTTTATTACGAGGACGGTGCATCCGAACTTAGTGCCGTGGTGTATCGCAATCGCGTCACGGACCTGATCGTGACGGCAGTGCCTTGCCCGGACACGTCGGTGCCGCATCCTTTCGGCTGCGCCTATAACGTAGATGAGGCAGTATTGACCGGCATCACTCTCGGTGGCAAGACGATTTATCGGGCATTTACATTACGCGCATCACTCGATTTGCAGGACCCGCGCGACGAGACTACCGACCGCATCTTGCAACGACGCGCCAGACAGCATGGAACGCTTGGTGTGGATTACGCAGCCGGTTTGGCGAAGGTGGGCGGCGAAGTCGTGTTTTCCGGCAAGCGTTTCGACGATCTTGCGAACCGCAACAAGCTGGGCGGATACGGCGTCGTGAACCTGCATGCCAGCTACGACATCGCACCGAAATGGACGCTCTTCGGCCGTTGGGACAACGTGTTCGACAAGAACTATGAACTGGCCCGTACTTACAACACGCCAGGCTCCAGCGTCTTCGTCGGCGTGCGCTACGGCTTGTGACAAGCTCCCATACTATGCACACTATGGAACCCGCCACCAGCAACGTCCGTCTTGCTGCTCGCAAATCACGCGGCAAGGCTGTGATCGTGATCATCGTTCTGGCTTGCGCCGCGCTGGCCAGCGTACTGTTTGCCTGCGTGGTGGGCTCCGTATCGATATCCGTGCCGGAATTATTCGGCGCGCTCATCGACATCGTACGCGGCGAGCCCTCGACGCTGGCCGCGACCTTGCTCGAACTGCGTCTGGGACGCGCGTTGTCCGCCTTCGTCACCGGGGCGACGCTGACATTGGCCGGCGTCATGATGCAGGCGTTGCTGCGTAACCCGCTGGCCGATCCTTATGTGCTTGGCGTGTCAGGCGGGGCCGCCGTGGGAGCACTGGCCACCATGCTGTTCTTCAGCGTGACGTGGCTGGTCGATGTCGCGGCATTCGGCGGCGCGGTCGTGGTGGCCTTCATTCTGCTCGGACTCGCTTACCGCGATCTGCGGGGAGGTTTGCCGGCGGAAGGCAATGCGCCCATGCTGCTGTTGACCGGCGTTATCGTTGCCTCGGGATGCGGTGCGCTTGTCACGCTGATGCTGTCGATCGCGCCGGACAACCGCTTGCGCGGCATGGTGTTCTGGCTGATCGGTGACCTGTCGACGACGCAGATGCGAGGGCTGCCGTGGGTGATCTGGATGGCTGGGCTTGCTTATGCCATCCGTGCCGCACGTGCGATCAACCTGCTGGCCTTGCATGCCGCTGCTGCGGCGACGCTGGGTGTAAGGGTGGGGCGATTGCGGCTGGAACTCTTCCTTTGTTCCGCCTTGCTCACCGCAAGCGCGGTCAGCAGTGCGGGCAGCATCGGCTTTGTCGGTCTGATCGTGCCGCATGCTTGCCGCTTTGCCTTCGGTCCCGATCATCGCTTGCTGCTTCCGGCGGCGACATTGGCCGGCGGCGGTTTTCTCGTGCTTGCCGACACGCTGGCACGCAGCGTGCTCGCTCCCCAGCAACTGCCGGTCGGCGTCATTACCGCACTGATCGGCGTGCCGGTATTCCTGGTGCAGTTGCATCACCTTCAGCGGAAATGACATGCAGACACATGAGTTGTCCTTGCGCGTAGGCGAACGGGTGTTGGTGAATGGTCTCGACTGGCGTGTCGAGCCAGGGCAGTGCTGGTGCGTCATTGGACGTAACGGCGCGGGCAAGAGCACTCTATTGCGTACCCTTGCCGGCTTGCGTGATGCGGATGCCGGCGAGGTCAGGTTCGATGGTCGCGATATACACCGCTGGCCTTTGCTTGAACTGGCACGTAAACGCGCTTATCTCCCGCAGGGGCGCAACGATGCCTTCAGTTATCGCGCCATCGATACCGTGCTGGCAGCACGCCATCCCTATCAGGATGCACGCTACTGGGACGACGATGCCGACTTGCTGACGGCGTACGACGCATTGCGCGCGCTCGATGTCGGCGATCTTGCCGAGCGCGATGTGCGGACATTGTCCGGTGGCGAGCGTCAGCGTGTCGCTATCGCGGCAGTGTTGGCGCAGGACACTCCACTGTTGTTGCTGGACGAACCGTGCAGCGCGCTCGATCTCGCCCATCAGATAGGGGTGATGGAACTGATCGCCAATCTGTGCCGCAAGCAAGGCAAGGCGGTCATCATGGTCAGCCACGACCTGAACATGTCGTACGGCGTTGCTTCGCATGCCTTGCTCCTGATGGGCGACGGCAGATGGCATGCCGGCGCGGCTGCGGAAATCATGAACCCGGCGTTGCTCGGCGCATGCCTGGGGTATCCCATAGACACGGTGCGGCACGGCAGCCGCACCATTTTCATCCCGGCGGAGAACAGATATGAGTGACGAAGGCATCAACGAGCGCCACAAGGCGCGCATGCAACGCAAGAAGGAAGTGGTCGACCAGAAGATCGCCAGCGCCAAGCGTGATGTCGGTGTGCTGCTGGTGAACACTGGTAACGGCAAGGGTAAGAGTTCCAGCGCCTTCGGCATGGCGATCCGTGCGCTCGGCCATGGTATGAAAGTCGGGGTCGTGCAATTCATCAAGGGCGCGAAGTCGACCGGCGAGGAATTGTTTCTGCAGCGCTTCCCCGAAGAGGTGAGTTTTCATGCGATGGGCGAGGGTTATACCTGGGAAACGCAAAACCGCGAGCGCGACATCGCTTGTGCCGAGCGTGCGTGGGAACGCGCCAGGGCTTTTCTTTCCGATCCCGCAATCGGCATGGTGGTCCTCGATGAACTCAATATCGCGCTGAAGTACCGCTATCTCGACGTGCAGCGGGTGATCGCCGATCTGCAGGCGCGTCCGGCCATGCAGCATGTGGTCGTGACCGGTCGCGCCGCGCCGCCGGAACTGATCGCCATTGCCGATACGGTCACCGAGATGCAGCCGATCAAGCACGCCTTCGCCGCAGGGATCGCCGCGCAACCCGGCGTGGAATGGTAGGACATGCGTACTTTCGTCATCGGCGGCGCCCGTTCGGGCAAGAGTGCCTACGCGGAACGGCTCGCGCACGATGCCGGCAAGGAAGTGATCTACATCGCTACTGCCCAGGCGAACGATGCGGAGATGCAAGCGCGCATCGCACATCACCGCACGCGGCGAGAGGTGGCATGGCATACGGTCGAGGAACCGCTTGCGCTCGGTGAGGCGATTGCACACTGGAGTGCGCCGGGCCGGTTGATACTGGTCGATTGCCTGACGGTGTGGATGTCCAACCTGTTGTTTTCGGAAGCGCAGGACTTCCCGGAGGTCGGGGCTATCGTGCCGCCAGAGCGTTTTCATGAAGAGCGTGCCGCTTTTCTGACGGCACTCGAACAGACTTGCTGCGACCTTGTTCTCGTCTCGAACGAAGTCGGTATGGGCATCGTTCCGCTAGGAGCGGTTTCGCGTTGGTTCGCGGATGAAGCGGGGCGCCTCAATCAAGCGGTAGCGGCATGCTGCGAGCGCGTCGTGCTGGTTGCCGCCGGTCTGCCTTTGAAGCTCAAGGGAGAATGATGCTGGCCGGTCTGCCCTTGCCTATGCTTGCGGTTTTGATGTTCATAGGCATTTTGCTCGATTGTTGGTTGGGGGAGGTGTCGCGCTGGCATCCGCTTGTGGGGTTCGGACGCCTTACATCGGTGTTGGAGCGGGTGCTCAATCGGCATCGGTATCGTTTCCTGCGTGGCGTTCTAGCCTGGATGCTGGCGGTTGTGCCGCTTGTCATGCTCGCGTTCTTTACAAGCAGCTTGGCATCGCCATGGTTGAGCACCGCACTGCACGCAATCCTGCTGTATTTCTGTCTCGGTCTGCGCAGTTTGCGTGATCACATGTTGCCGATCGGGCAGGCACTTGTCTCCAACGATATCGATGCCGCACGTCGGCTGACATCTCGCATCGTCAGTCGCGACACTTTGCATGCCGATGCCTCTGACCTGTCCAAGGCCGCCGTCGAATCGACGCTGGAAAATGGCAACGACGCAGTGTTCGGCACGCTGTTCTGGTTCATCGTCGCGGGTGGACCCGGTGCCTTGCTGTTCCGGCTTGCCAATACGCTGGATGCGATGTGGGGTTACCGCACGTCGCGCTTCGATCTGTTCGGTCGCACTGCCGCGCGCATTGATGATGCATTGAACTGGATACCCGCCCGGCTGACGGCAATGTCTTACACGCTGCTTGGCCATACGCGCTGCGCCTGGACATGCTGGCACAGCCAGGCACGTCACTGGAGCAGTCCGAATGCCGGGCCGGTGATGGCAGCCGGAGCCGGCGCACTCAGGCTCGCGCTTGGCGGCGAAGCTTGCTATCACGGCATGATCGAACAGCGTCCACTGCTGGGCATGGGGCAAGCCGCTGCTCCGAAGGACATCGCCCGTGCATGGCTGCTGGTTGCGCGGACCACGGCATTGTGGAGCGCCGTGGTCGGGGCAGCCGCTTTGATATCTTTACTGAAAGGGTAATGCATGCTGGAGCACGGCGGAAATCTGAACGAAGCGATCCGTCGCTTCGGCCATCCGAGGCAAGAATGGATCGACCTCTCGACGGGGATCAACCCGCATCCCTATCCCGTGCCGCAGTTGGCGTCCGATGCATGGCATCGTCTGCCTGAAGCAGACCTTGGCCTGTTGGAGGCGGCGAAAAATTATTACGGCGCCCCGCACATCCTGCCGGTAGCCGGTACACAGGCTGCCATCCAGGCTCTGCCGCGTTTGCGTGCGCTTTCGCGGGTTGTCGTCGCAGCGCCGGCTTACGCCGAGCATGCACATCGCTGGCAGCAGGCAGGTCACGCGATGCGGGAAGTGCCCTACGAAGGGCTTGAGCGAGCATTGGACGATTGCGACGTGATGGTGGTGTGCAATCCCAACAATCCGACTGGCGCGACGGTCGCTCCGGATACTTTGCTGCAATGGGCGGCATGCTTGGCGAAGCGTGGCGGCTGGCTGATTGTTGACGAGGCATTCGGTGATACTACTCCCGAGATGAGCGTCGCTGCAGCAAGCGAACGTCCGGGCCTGATCGTGTTGCGTTCGGTTGGCAAATTTTTCGGGCTTGCCGGATTGCGTCTCGGCTTCGTGGCTGCGCAGCCCGCGTTACTGGCGCAATTGGAGGACTATCTCGGGCCGTGGGCGGTGAGCGGTCCGGCGCAACAAATCGGCCGTGCGGCGCTTGAGGACAGGCAGTGGCAAGCCGACATGCGCGAACGTCTGCTGCAGTCTGGTGAACGCCTGTATCGTTTGCTGGCTTCATATGACATCGAATCCACCGGCAGCGCACTTTATCGCTGGTGGCCGGAAATGCGCGCCGAGGCCTTCCGGCGACACATGGCATCGCATGGTCTCTGGGTGCGGCTTTTCACGCGTGGCGCGGGTGGTATCCGCATCGGATTGCCGCCTGACGCAGCAGGCTGGCAGCGGCTGGCATCGGCAATGCAGCAATGGACTGAAGGAGAAACAAGATGAAACGACTGGCAATGATATTCGCATGCCTTGCCGTATTGAACGCCGAAGCGGCGGTCAGCGTGAAGGACGATCTGGGCAATATCATCACACTATCGCAACCGGCACGACGGGTTGTGTCACTGGCGCCGCACGTAACCGAATTGTTGTTTGCGGCTGGAGGTGGCAACTTTGTGATTGGCACTGTCAGCTATAGCGACTATCCGGCGGCTGCGCGCAATATTCCCCGCATCGGGGACAACCGGCAAGTCGATGTCGAGCGTCTCGTCGCGCTCAAGCCAGACCTGCTGGTGGTCTGGCGTCACAATGCAGCGACCCGTCAGTTGGAGCAATTACGCGCGCTCGGCATTCCCCTGTTTTACAGCGAGCCGCACAAGCTGGAAGACATTCCCGATACGATGGTGCGCCTGGGCAAGCTGATGGGCACCGAGAGCGCTGCGCAGCAAAGCGCTGGCGAGTTTCGTCGGCAACTGGCGACGCTGGCCACCCAATACCGTAACCGGCCGACCGTGCGCGTGTTCTATCAGGTGTGGGACCGACCGCTCTACACCCTCAACGGCAACCATATCGTCAGCGATGCAATTCATTTATGCGGCGGCGAAAATATCTTCGCCAACTTGCCGATTCCCGCGCCTACTGTGACAGTCGAGGCTGTGTTACAAGAGAACCCGGAAGCCATCGTCAGCGGTGAAATCAAGGAAGGCAGAAGTAACTTGGAGCACTGGAAGAAATACACCAGCTTGACCGCTACACGGCGCGGCAACCTGTTCGGCATCGACAGCGATCTGGTGAACCGCCCCGGCCCGCGCATCGTGCAGGGTGCTACCACGCTGTGCGAGGACCTGGAACAGGCCCGCAGCCGCCGTGGAGAAAAACCATGAGCCTATATCAACGTATCGCCTGCCTCTCCACTGAAGCGGTGGAAACCTTGTACGCGCTTGGCGCGGAAGACTGCATCGCCGGTATCTCCGGCTTCACCACCCGGCCGGAACGGGCACGCACCGAGAAGCCGAAGATCAGCGGGTTTTCGTCGTCTCGCCTGGAACGCATACTCGCCGTGCAACCGGATCTGGCGATCGGCTTTTCCAATATGCAGGCCGAGATTTGCCGTGATCTTGCGGCGGCGGGGATCGAGGTCCATCTCTTCAACCAGCGCGACGTTGCCGGCATTTTTCACATGGTTCGCGTCTTGGCTGCGCTCGTGCAGAGGCAGGAGGAGGGCGAGCGGCTGATCGCGCAGTTGCAGTCACGGATCAATGCCTCGCGTGCGCTCGCGCAGCAATGGCGAGCACGTCCGAAAGTCTATTTTGAAGAATGGAACGAGCCGCTGATCAGCGGTATTGGCTGGGTATCTGAACTGATCGGCATCGCCGGCGGCGACGATGTGTTTGCCGAGCTTGCCAGCCATGCCAGCGCGAAGGAACGCATCATTGCTGATCCGATGGAAGTTGTGCGTCGCGCGCCGGACATCATCATCGGTTCCTGGTGCGGCAAGAAGTTCAGGCCTGAAAGCGTATGCACACGTGCCGGATGGGAGTCGATACCCGCAGTGCGCAACGGCATGGTGGAAGAAATCAAGTCTGCCGACATCCTCTCGCCCGGACCATCAGCCATCATGCATGGCTTGCCGCAGTTGTGCCTTCTGTTCGCACGCTGGCAGGAGCGGCAAGGATGAATTTCCCCTTCCACACCCTGATGGTTCAGGGAACGACTTCCGATGCCGGCAAGAGCACTGTAGTCGCTGCGTTATGCCGGCTGCTGGCGCGTCATGGCGTGCACGTGGTTCCCTTCAAACCGCAGAACATGGCGCTCAACAGTGCGGTCACTACCGACGGCGGCGAAATCGGCCGCGCCCAGGCATTGCAGGCACAGGCGGCAGGGCTGGCACCGCATACCGACATGAACCCGGTGCTGCTCAAGCCATCAAGCGACACCGGCGCGCAAGTCATCATTCACGGCAAAGTGCGCGCCGACATGAATGCGCGCGACTACGACCTCTACAAGACGACTGCCATGCAGGCGGTGCTGGAATCCTATCGCCGCCTGCAGGCCGGGTATGAATGCGTGATCGTCGAAGGCGCCGGCAGCCCTGCAGAAATCAACCTCCGAGAGCGCGACATCGCCAATATGGGATTTGCGGAAGCGGCCGATTGTCCGGTGATTCTCGTCGCCGATATCGACCGTGGCGGCGTGTTCGCCCATATCGTCGGCACGCTGGCTTGCCTGTCCGAGAGCGAGTGCCGTCGCATCGTGGGTTTCGTCATCAACCGCTTTCGCGGTGACATCGCTTTGTTGGAGCCCGGCCTTGAGTGGCTGGAACGGCAGACAGGAAAACCTGTACTGGCCGTGCTGCCTTATCTGCATGGTTTGCAGCTCGATGCCGAAGACGCGGTGCAGGCGGCGCAGCAGCATGAAGGCGCTTTCCGCGTCGTCGTGCCGGTACTGCCGCGCATCAGCAACCACACGGATTTCGACCCCTTACGTGCTCATCCTCAAGTCGATCTGTGTTTCGTCGGGCCGAGCCAGAAAATTCCGCCGGCCGATCTCGTCATCCTCCCCGGCAGCAAGAACACGCGCGGTGACTTGGCATGGCTGCTGGAGCATGGTTGGGATAGTGCGCTGCAACGTCACTTGCGCTACGGCGGCAAGCTGATCGGCATTTGCGGTGGCTTCCAGATGCTGGGACGCTCGGTGGCGGACCAGAACGGGGTAGAGGGGAAGCCTGGGGTAGCCCAAGGCCTTGGCCTGCTCGACATGCACACAGACATGGAAGCAGCCAAGCGACTGGCACAGGTGAGCGGACGTTGCCTGTTCGCCGAGGCTGACGTAAGCGGATACGAAATCCACATGGGCGTCTCGCGCGGAGCGGCGCTGGAACGTCCCGCATTCGAGATCGCGGGACGGCCGGAAGGTGCCATTTCGGAAGATGGGCAAATCCTCGGCACCTACCTGCACGGATTGTTCGACCGGCCGGATGCGTTGGCAGCCTTGCTGGCCTGGGCTGGTCTGAAAGACCCGATGCCGGTCGATATCGCGCAGTTGCGCGAAGCCAGTCTGGAGCGCATCGCCGATGCTACTGCACCGTTGTTCGATGCGCTGCTGCGCCTGTGATGCGCGCCACACCTCACATCATGCCCATGCCCTTGTTTTAAAGGGCATGACGCTCAGATTTCGAGGTTATCGATCAAACGCGTGACACCGAGCTTGGCGGCCGCCAGCACGACCAGCGGTTCGCCTGTCGCCAGATCGCCGGCGGAGGGCGGCTGCAGGTCAACCCGTTTGCGGATGGACACATAATCCGGTTTCCAGCCGCGGCCTGCCAGTTTGGACATTGCCTGGCGTTCAAGTTCGAAAACGTCGAGATGACCGGCGCGCACCTCCCCGGCGACTTCGTTGAGCAGTTTGAACAATTGCGGCGCTTCCTCTCGCTCCTCGCCAGACAGATAGCTGTTGCGTGACGACAGCGCCAAGCCATCTTCGGCACGATAGGTCTCGGCCGCAATGATCTCGGTCGGCAAGGCGAACTGCTTGGCCATCTGTCGCACGATCATGAGTTGCTGGTAATCCTTTTTGCCGAACACGGCCACGCGCGGCTGCACACAGGAGAAAAGTTTCAGCACGATGGTCGTTACACCGGTGAAAAAGCCGGGACGGAACTCACCTTCGAGGATATTGCCCAGCACGTCGGGCGGGCGAACGCGATATTCTTGCGGTTCCGGATACATATCCTTCTCGGTCGGTGCGAACAGCACGTAGACGCCTTCCTTCTCCAGTTTCTCGACGTCAGCCTGGAACGTGCGTGGATACTTGTCGAAATCCTCGTTCGGGCCGAACTGCAGCCGGTTGACGAAGATCGAGGCGACAACCGGGTCGCCGTGCCTGCGCGCAAGGCGCATCAATGAGAGGTGGCCTTCGTGCAGGTTGCCCATGGTGGGCACGAAGGCGGTACGCAGTTGCCCGCGCAACTGGTCGCGCAACTCATCGATGGAGGAGATGATTTTCATGATTCGTCAGAGGGAAATACAGTATCAGCTGGGAGAGTAGGCCAGCCTTACATAAATGGGAGCAAAGGCTTCTGCCTGCGTGATCTCGATCAGGGTTTCCTTCGCTAGTTCGAGCAGGGCGATGAAGTTGACCACCACCACTGGCACGCCGCGTGAGGGATCGAACAGCTCGTCGAAAGCGACGAACTTGGCCGATTGCAGTTGGCGCAGGATGGATGTCATGTGTTCGCGCACAGACAGTTCCTCGCGCGAGATGGTGTGGTGCGCGGTCAGCTTGGCTCGCTTGAGCACGTCCGCCCAGGCAGCCTGCAGATCGGCGAGATCCACATCTGGCCAGCGAATGACCACGGTCTGCTCGATGTGAACCCGTGCTCGTACATAGTCGCGCCCAAGTTGCGGGATCTTATCGAGCTGTTGTGCGGCAAGCTTGATTTGTTCGTATTCGAGCAGGCGGCGCACCAGTTCCGCACGAGGATCTTCCGCTTCCTCGCCGGTATCGCTTTTTTTCACCGGCAGCAGCATGCGCGATTTGATCTCGATAAGCATGGCCGCCATCAGCAAGTACTCGGCAGCCAGTTCGAGATTGCGCGAACGGATCTGGTCGACGTACTCCAGATATTGCAGGGTCACCTGCGCCATCGGGATGTCGAGGATGTTGAAGTTCTGCTTGCGGATCAGGTACAGCAACAGATCGAGCGGCCCCTGGAACGCTTCGAGAAAGACTTCCAGCGCATCCGGCGGAATGTACAGATCGTTCGGCAGCTTGAACAGCGGCTCCCCATACAGCTTGGCGAAGGCAACGCCGTCGATCACATCGGGCGTCGAATCGGACTGGCTGGCAAGCGCGCGTTCGGGGGCGTCGGCCGGCAGATGCACAAGCAGCGCTTCCTGCGTGGTGCTCACGACAGATTACTTGGACTGATATACGTAAGCCTGCTGCTTGATGCGCGACTCTTCGGCACGACGGCGCGCATCGAGATCGAGCGGCGCCTTGTCCCACAAAATGGCGCGGCCGGCGCGTTGTTTTTCTTCGAGCGTTGGATCCTTCTGCTTCATGTCGTTGAGGAATTTGGTGAAGTCCGATATGTATTCCGTCTTCTGCTTGCTGAGTTTCATAGTGATGGAGTCAGGATGGAAAAGCAGGCGCTATTTTACCCCGTCTTTTATGGCATCCTGCGCGGCAAAATCAGTCCTTTGTACAGGAAAACTTCATAAAACAACGATGCCGACGCGAGTGAAATTTGCAAATGGATAACATCATGGTGCATATCTGTACCCATATCGAGACTTCCTGGCCGGGCACGACTTTGGCTCCCTTACACTGACCATCAAACTGCTCTAATGTTTGAGCAGGCGGCACATCATTGTTGGCAGCGATTCTGCCGGATTGGCGTGGGTGTATTCCAGCTCAGGCGCAATTTCAAAACCATAGGCTGCATACAGGTCGAGCAGACGGGACTGATCAGCGCGCACGGCCAGGCGCAGCTCAATCACATCGGCGGTCAATGCGCGATGGATCACCGCTTCCAGCAGATGCTGCGACAGATGTTCGCCGCGATACTGCGGCAGTATGCCCATACGCATGATTTCCCAGGTGCCGGGCTCGGTTTCCAGCGGAACCCAGCGCACTGAGCCGACGGCTTCCTCGTTTTTGAGAAGGATGAAGCCGCCGCCTTCCTGCAAGTGCTCGCGCACACGCACTGCCGTCTCGCGGTGTCCGCTCGATGTCGCCGCGACCTTGCCGGACCATGCGGCGCGTGTGAGGTCGGCTATCAATTGCGCGTCGTCCAGGCGCGCTTCCCGAATCAGAATGCCCATGACTGCTTCGGGCTTTTTGCTGCCGGACGACAGGATGCAAGCTCGGGCACGATCAGCGTACCCGCATACCGGGTTCGGCGCCCGGCCATGGGTTAAGGATATACAGGCCGGGATTGGATTTCTCGTCCGCAGCCGATGCTGCCAGCACCATGCCTTCCGAAATGCCGAACTTCATCTTGCGCGGCGCCAGGTTGGCCACCATCACGGTCAGCTTGCCGATCAGGTCTTCCGGTTTGTATGCGGACTTGATGCCGGAGAACACATTGCGCGTGCGGCCTTCGCCCACATCCAGCGTCAGGCGCAGTAGCTTGTCGGACCCCTCGACGTGCTCGCAGTTAACGATCTTCGCAATGCGCAGGTCGATCTTGGCGAAATCATCGATCTTGATTTCCGGGGCAATTTCCTCAATCGTGTCAGCGGCATTGTTGCAGGTGGAAGACGGTTCTACCGCAGCCTGAGCGGGAGGCTCGAACAAGGCATCCAGCATCTTCGGATCGACGCGCTGCATCAAATGCTCGAAAGTCCCGATCGCCACTGGCATGGTTTGCAGGTCGGCCCAAGTTAGATCCCGCTCGATGCCGAACAGGGCCGATACCTTGCGTGCCAGTGCCGGCAGGATAGGCGCAAGATAAATGGTCAAGCAATAGAAAGCACGCAGCAGATTGCTGCAGACATCCTGCAGTTCCTGGTTGTTGGCGGGGTCTTTCGCCAGTTCCCAGGGTTTCTTGGTATCGACATACTGGTTAATTTCATCCGCCAGCGACATGATCTGGCGAATCGCTTTGCCGAACTCGCGTGCCTCGAAGGCTTCCTTGATCACGGCTTCCTGTTCGCCGAAGCGCAAGCGCCAGCTCATGGCATCGCTGCCGCTTACCGCATCGCTCAGCTTGCCGCCGAAGCGCTTGGTGATGAAGCCCGCTGCGCGGCTGGCAATGTTCACATATTTGCCGATCAGGTCGGAATTGACGCGCGAGACGAAGTCGTCCGGATTGAAGTCGACGTCTTCCACCTTCGCATTCAGCTTGGCCGCGATGTAATAGCGCAGCCATTCCGGGTTCATCCCGATATCGAGGTAACGCAGCGGCGAGATACCGGTGCCGCGCGACTTTGACATCTTCTCGCCGGAGACGGTGATGAAGCCGTGCACGAAGACATTGGTCGGCACTTTCAAGCCGGAGAACTGCAGCATCGCCGGCCAGAACAGCGTGTGGAAGTAGATGATGTCCTTGCCGATGAAGTGGTACTGCTCGGTCGAGCTGTCGTTCATGAACGCGTGATAGTCGCGTCCGGTCTTGTCGAAGTAATTCTTCAACGAGGCCAGGTAACCGACCGGTGCGTCCAGCCACACATAGAAATACTTGCCTGGTGCATCGGGAATCTCGATGCCGAAATAGGGCGCGTCGCGGCTGATATCCCAGTCGCCCAAGCCTTCCTCGCCCTCCAGCCATTCCTTCGCCTTGTTCGCCACTTCCGGCTGCAGGCGGTGTGGCGCTTGCGTCCATTCGCGCAGGAATTCAGTGCACTTCGGATCGGACAGTCGGAAGAAATAGTGTTCAGACGACTTGAGCACCGGCGTGGCGCCCGTCAAGGTGGAGTAGGGGTTCTTCAGTTCCGTTGGTGCATAGACTGCGCTGCACACCTCGCAGGAATCGCCGTACTGGTCTTTTGCGCCGCACTTCGGGCACTCGCCCTTGATATAGCGGTCCGGCAGGAACATGTTCTTGACCGGGTCGTAGAACTGTTCGATGGTTCTGGTGGTGATCAGGCCGGCTTCGCGCAGACGACGGTAGATGTCTTGCGACAGTGCATGGTTTTCCGGCGCGTCAGTCGAGTGCCAGTTATCGAAACTGATATGGAAGCCATCCAGGTATTGCTTGCGGCCTGCGGCAATCTTCGCCACAAACTCCTGCGGCGTCACGCCTGCCTTTTCGGCTGCGATCATGATCGGCGCGCCATGAGCGTCATCCGCACCGACAAAATGCACCTCATTGCCTTGCATGCGTTGATAACGGACCCAGATGTCGGCCTGAATATATTCCATGATATGGCCGATATGGAATGCGCCGTTGGCATAGGGCAGGGCGGTGGTGACAAACAGCTTGCGGGACGGTGTGGTGCTCATTTGGCAATGCGGTTCAAGGAAAACTTCCATTTTAACAGCGGGGAACGCCCCCCTGAAATGGTCCGTGGCATGCTCACGCGTTAAAATACAGGCCTTTCCACCTTGATCACGGCTTTGGCGTCCCAAGGCCGTTTTTCTTTGCCATGACTGTTCGCACTCGTTTCGCTCCCAGCCCAACCGGCTATCTGCACCTTGGCGGCGCGCGTACCGCGCTGTTTTCCTGGGCCTTTGCACGCCACTTCGGCGGCACTTTCATTCTTCGCATCGAAGATACCGACCTTGAACGCTCCACGCCCGAAGCGGTACAGGCGATTCTCGACGGCATGAACTGGCTCGGATTGCATCACGACGAAGGGCCGTTCTATCAGATGCAGCGCATGGACCGCTATCGCGAGGTGGTTGCGCAGATGTTGGCCGCCGGCACCGCCTATTATTGCTATTGCACGCCTGAAGAGGTTGAGGCGATGCGCGAGCGTCAACGTGCTGTCGGCGAGAAGCCGCGCTATGATGGTACTTGGCGCCCTGAACCGGGCAAGACGCTGCCACCGATTCCCGAGGGTCGCAAACCCGTGGTGCGTTTCAAAAATCCGCTTGACGGCGACGTCACTTGGGACGACATGGTCAAGGGCCAGATCACTATCTCCAACCGTGAGCTCGACGACCTCGTGATCGCCCGTCCCGATGGCACACCGACCTACAATTTCTGCGTCGCAGTCGACGACTGGGATATGAAAATGACTCACGTCATTCGCGGAGACGATCACGTCAATAACACCCCTCGTCAAATCAACATTCTGCGCGCGCTGGACGCGCCGCTGCCGCAATACGGCCATGTGCCGATGATTCTCGGCGCCGATGGCGAGAAACTTTCCAAGCGCCATGGCGCGGTAAGCGTGATGGAATATCCTGCCCAAGGTTATTTGCCAGAAGCGATGCTCAACTATCTCGCTCGCCTCGGTTGGAGCCATGGCGATGACGAGATTTTCTCGATGGAGCAGTTCTGCAAGTGGTTCGATGTAAAGAACCTGTCAAAGTCGCCGGCGCAATTCAATCCGGAAAAACTGACCTGGCTCAATAATCATTACATCAGGCAATCCGACAACGCTCGCCTTGAAGGGTTGGTTCGTCCGCGGATGGAGCAGGAGGGGGCGCAATTCGACGGCGCGCCGGATTTGCAAGCAGTTATTGCCTTGCTC
>Ga0070660_100000651_pt1 | contig 23008 bp, 28 predicted proteins | sample KBSC33metaG_FD_64670 | JGI IMG/M metagenome (GOLD analysis project Ga0070660, IMG submission 64670) | Corn rhizosphere microbial communities from Kellogg Biological Station, Michigan, USA - KBS C3-3 metaG | ecosystem: Host-associated > Plants > Roots > Rhizosphere > Soil ... | reverse complement strand
CTGGACGTATCGGACGCCTCGCCGGTCCCGCTCCAATCCTCTTGGGTCATGTATGACCTCCTGAGTCGGATTGCGCGTGCACGTTCCCTACCACGTGGGTTTTTAACGTGCAATGCGGACAGCATGACTTCTGCCGCACGTTGCAAGAAAGGAAAACACGCGCGCATCACGAACGGCGCGCGCTTCGCGTCGCGTCAAACGCGCACTGCGAGCAACGGCTTCGACGTCGGCGCGTCGACACCACCGGAGTGTTCAACGGTGACCATCACCTGCGCTCCGCGACTCACGCGCCGCGGCAACGTGAACGCACCGCCGTCGAACTGACCTGCACGCTTCACCGACGGGTCCGCGATCCACGCCTCGTACGTCTTTCCGCTCGGGAGCTTCGGGAGTCGCACCGCGAGGACCGCCTGGCCCGACGGCGCGACGACGAGCTCACCGCGCGAGTTCCCGACCGGGAGGTGGCGTGACGCCGGATCTCCGAGCACGCGGACCGCGTCGCGCGAGTCCGAAAGCGAGTTGTGCAACGAGGCGGCCCACACTCCGAAGCCGACAGCCGCCACCGACGCCGCGACGGCGAACGCGGCGGCAACCGAGGTGAAAGTTCGCCGAGGGCGGAGCGGGACGACGTTCGGACGCTCCGCGCGAGCAGCGTCGAGGATCGCCGACCGCAGCGCAGCCGGCGGGGCCGGCCCTTCGACCGCGAAGGCGAGCGACGCGGCGGCGGCGTGGAGGCCGGCCAGCTCTGCCCGGCAGCGATCGCACGAGCGCAGGTGCTCCTCGAACTGCGCCCGCTCGTCCGCCGTCAGCGCATCGAGTGCGTAGGGCGCCGAAAGGGTATGCAGGTCGTCGGCCATAGTGCTCCAAAGCCGTATTCGCACGCGGGTCGCGTGCGGTTCGCTACTCCAGGGGCTCGTTCTGGACGTTGTGCTCGGTCGCGTACGCGTCGACCAGCGGATCGACCGCGGCCAGGCTCTCGTTGAACGCGTAGTTGATCTTGACGAACGGCTGCCACTTCTCCGGCAGCGCGTCCTCCGGGAAGATCGCTTCGACCGGGCACTCCGGTTCGCATGCACCGCAGTCGATGCACTCCTCCGGGTCGATCACCAAGATGCGACCGGCCTCGTGGATGCAATCCACAGGGCAAACGTCCACGCAGGAGCGGTCTTTGATGTCGATGCAGGGCTCAGCGATGATGTACGTCACGGCGGCAACTCTACCCAGCGGACTACTCGGTAGACGGGATCAGCGAGTCGACCACTTCCCTGGTTCGCTCGAAAAGTGCCGACTTGACGATCACCTGGTCGAAGCCCGCGGCATGGGCCCGGCGCAGCCCCGCGGTGTCGGTGTGGTTGGTGTAGCCGAGGATCGGGACGTCCGGGTAGCTGTCCGCAACGTCGTTCGCATCGATCCGTGCAATGTCCGCGATCACGAGGTCGGGCGGATCGACGCCCTCCGACGTCGTGAACCGGTGCTCGGGAAGCACCGCCTCCAGCTTGCCGCGGATGAGGAGGTCGACCCCACACAACAGGATCGTCGCCATGCCTGCGCCCGACCCTAGCACCGTCACCGCGTCATACAAGCGGGGCCTCTCCCTCGCGCAGGCCGGGGCCTTCTTCGAGGCACACGAAGCGTTCGAGGACGCGTGGCGGACCTGCGAGCAGTCGGAGCGGGACTTCTTCCAAGGGCTCGTCCATGTGGTCGTGTCCGCGTATCAAGAAACGCGCGGCCGGCCGGTCGCCCGCGAGCGGCAGCGGGTGAAGGCGCTCACCCGCCTCGGCGCATACACGCCCGCCCATCGCGGGCTGGACGTCGAGCTGCTTCTCGCGGCGCTAGAGCGTGCCGAGGCCGATCCGCGTGAACACCTGGTCGAGCGCGACCCGCAGCCACCAGTCCCGGTCGAAGAAGAGCAGCAGTCCGAGAGCGACGAGCATCGCGCCTGAGACACCGCGCACGACGAGGTAGTGGTCGCGCACCCAGCGGAACGCCTTCATCGCGTGTGCGAAGGCGATACCTGCCGCCACGAACGCCGCGCCGAGGCCGAGCGAGTACGCGATCAAGAGCACGACGCCCCGCAGGAGCGTCCCGCTCGACGAGGCGAGCACGAGGATCGAGGCGAGCACCGTCCCGATGCACGGCGCCGCGCACACCGCGAACGCTCCGCCGAGCAGCGCGCGCGAGCCGCTCCCCTGAGCTCGCCGGAGCAACCCAGGCGCGACTGCCCGCTCCGGCCACGGCAGGACGCGGAGGAACGCGAGCCCGAGCACGACGAGGACGAAGCCTGCGATTTCGATCTGCGTCCGCTTGTCAACCGTGCTGCCGACTGCCGCGGCGGCCGCCCCGAGCAGCACGAACACTGCCGTGAACCCGAGCACGAACGGAACGCTCGCGAGCAGCACGCGCTTCGATACGCCGCGCTCCCCGAGCCGGTCGACCTCGACCGCGGAGACGGCCGATAGGTAGCCCGGGACGAGCGGCAGCACGCACGGCGTCACGACCGAGAACAGGCCGGCGAGGAACGCGACGGGCAGCTTCTCAACCATCGAACCGATCGAGCTCGTCGTCGATCCGGCGCTCGGTCGCCTCGTCGAGGGCGGACGGCTCGGGCGGCGCCGAACCCGCAGGAGCTCGCGACCAGTGCCGAGCACCGAGGCCGAGGACGACCACGCCGGCGATCGCACCGCCGATCGGCAGCACCCAGGCGAGCAGGTCGAAGCCGTGCTTCGCCGGCGTCGAGAGGACGCCCGGCCCGAAGTTGGCGACCATTTCGTCGAGGATCTGCTTCTCGGTCCAGCCCTGCGCGATCCGCTTCCGGATCAGCGCCTTCATCTCCTGCGCGACCGGCGCGGTCGACTGGTCGAGCGTCTCGTGGCAGACCGGGCAGACGAGCTTTGTCTCGATCGCCGCCGCGCTGGGGCCGCTTCCCGCGAGCGCGGGCGCGGTGAGAGCCAGCGCCGCGAGGGCGAGCATGACGACTTTCACGTGCGGAGCGCGCGCTCGATCTGCGCGTCGAGCTGGTTGGTCGTCAGCCCGCCGAGAACGCTCTTGACGATGCGGCCCCGCCGATCGACGAAAAACGTCGTCGGCGTGTAGGAGACGCCGTAGCGATCGGCGATCTCGGCGACGTCGTCGAAACCGATCGGGTACGTCACGCCGTGCTTTCTCGCGAAATCACGCGCGGCGCTGTGGTTGTCGATCGTGTCGATCCCGACTACGACGACATCCCTGGCGGCCCACCGTTGCGCAGCTTGCTGTAGCCGCGGCATTTCTTTCTTGCACGGCCCGCAGTACGACGACCAGAAGTTCACCACGACCGCCTTTCCACGCAGCGCCGCAAGCGTCACAGGTGGCCCGCCGCCCAGCCGGTCCAGGCGGAATGCCGGCGCCGGCACGATCTTGTGGTGCAGTACCGCCTTGGCGGTCGCGTTGTTCTGATGCGTGAGTCGCCACGCGAGCACCCCGGCGAGAGCAATGACCCCCGCGACGGCGGCGACTCGCACGAGTTTCATGCGGCCAATGCCTTGTGGATCGCGGCTTCCAGATCGTCGGCGCCGATCGGACCGTTGACGTGCGGTGGGATCACGCGGCCCTGCGGGTCGACGAAAAACGTCTCCGGGAATCCGGTGACGCCCCAGCTGCTTTGCGCATGCCCGCCGATATCGCGTACGACCGAGTAATTGACGTCGTACCGCTTCATGTAACGAGCCGCGGCACCGGTCAGGTCACTTCCGTCGACGCCGACGAAGACGACTTTCGACCCCCATTTCGCGGCAGCATCGTGCAGCGTCTTCGCCTCGAGCTTGCAGTCCACACACCAGGACGCCCAGAAGTTGAGGACGACGACCTTCCCGCGATAGGCAGCGAGGTCGAACGTGCCGGTGCGGCTGCCGAAGAACGGCATTGCGGTCGTCGGAGCGTTGACCGTATGACCCTTGTCCACCTTCGCGGCCACGCCGCCGCGGCCGGAATGGCTGACGTCCCAGATGAGCAGGCCGAGCAGCGCGAGAACCGTGACGGCAGCGGCGGCGCGGATGACGCGCATCAGACGATGTACACGGTCGTTCCCACGTCGACGTGGTCGAACAGCCACTCGGCGTCGGGCACTTGCATGCGGATGCAGCCGTGCGATGCGCTGTAGCCGATCGACGCGGGCTCGTCAGTTCCGTGGATGCCGACACCGGGCGCATTCAGGCCCATCCACCGCGTGCCAAGGGGATTCGACGGCCCCGGCGGAACGGGCTTCAAGCCCTTCGCCCAGTCGTCCTGCACCGGCGGATACCACCAGGGGTTCTTCCACTTGACGACGATCTGCCAGCGGCCCCGCGGCGTCGGGTAGATCGCCTGGCCGGTCGCGACCGCAAACGTCCGGAAGAGCTTCGTCCCGCTGTACAGGTACAGCCGGTTGATCTCGCGGTTGATCACGATCACATCCGCGAACGACTCGGAATCGACCTCAGGCGCGACCGCGCGGGTATGCACGCGCACAGGGAGCCGTGTGTTCGAGCGCAGTGCCTTGATCACGCGCGCCATGACGAGCTTCTCGTTGAGGCTGCGCCCGACCCGCTCGTCGTGAATCACCGGTTTCGCGTTCTTGAAGGTCAACTTCGCATCCGCCGAGGTGCGGTCGAACCGCTTCTCGAGCGTGTGAATCCACGCACGAAGCTGCGACCCGTGCACCGAGACGACGAGCGGAATGTTCGTGCCGGGAGCAGCGATGCGCGCCTTCGCGACGGCGGTTGCCGGATAGGCGGTCGCGACCTTCGTCGGATCGAGCACGAGCGTGCGCTTGTCGACCACGACCGGCAGAGGCCGCGCGAAGGCCGACTGCACAGCCGCGACGGCATCGGCCGGCGTCAGCATCCCGACCCGCACCCCTGCGACACGCACGCTCGCCGGAACGGTGTTCGTCGGGGGCGGCGCTGAGGTCGTCGTCGGAGCCGTCGTGGTCGTCGCGACGGTCGTGGTCGTTGCCACGGTCGTCGACGTCCCCGTCGACGTGGTGACGTCGGCGATCACGGTCCCCGAGAGCGCACCGGCGACCGCGAGCCCGAGCACGAAGAGAGGCACTGCGTGCAGCGGTTTCACGGCGCGCTCAGTGTAGCCAGCGCTCGTTTTGGGTCGTCCGAAACGATCGCGTCGACGCCCCTTGCGGCCAGCCGGCGGATCAACTCCGGATCGTTCACCGTCCAGGCAAAGACGGGCACGCCACGGCGGTGAGCGGCCGCGATCGCGGTCGGGGAGCACAGCGTGTGGTGCAGCGCGAGCACGGTGGCGCGCGTGCGGGCGAGGAGCAGCGGGATGCGGGCAGGCATCGCCGCGCGGAGCGCGGCGGCGCCCGGACGAGTGACGGCAGCCGGCCAGCTGATGCGCGCCACCCCGGCGCGGTCGCGGGGGTAGCCGATCGCGCGCGGCACGTCGGGCGCGAGCGAGCTGAGCATGCGGGCAACACGCGGGAACGCGGTCGAGAGGAGCGCGCGCTCATGCAGGCCGTACCGGTCGAGCGCATCGAGCACCGCCGCTTCGTCGCCGGGTTGCTTCAGGTCGACGTGGATGCCGATCGCGTGCGGCGCGAGCAGCTCGAGCACCTGGAAGAGGTGAAGGCCCGGCGCCCCGGCGTCGTGAGCAACGACGAGCCCGTGCGTGACGTCCAGCTCGACGAGGTCGGCGCCGGCCGCCACGGCGGCGAGGAACGCCTCCCGCGAGTTCTCTTGCGCCTCGGCGCTTGCGCCGCGGTGCGCGACGACCAGCGGCCGTCCGTCGTCACGGCGGAGCTTCACGCGGTGCGGCGCAGCACGACGATCGCGCAGTCGTCGGCAAGGTCGCCGCCGGCGAAGCCACGGCACGCAGCCAGGACGGCGTTCGCCACCTCTTGCGCCGGCCGGCCGGCGCTCTGTGCGAGCACGTCATCCAGACGCTCGACACCGAAGAGCTCACGCCCGCGCCGCGACTCGATCACACCGTCCGTGTAGAGGACGACAGCAGCACCAAGCTGCAGCGAGGCGGACACCTGCTCGTACTCCTGCGGCGACGCGATCCCGAGCGCGAGGCCGCCGCACTCGAGCGGACGCACCGTGCCGTCAGGCTCGAGCAGCCGCGGCTGCGGGTGCCCGGCAACGGCGCACAGGACGTCACCGACGGCGTCGACCGTGAGGTAGACCATGGTGATGAACTTCCCGAGCGCGATCTCGTCGACGACCACGTCGTTGGCCCGCGCCAGGAACTCGCCGGGATCGGAATGCTCCCGCGCGAGCGACCGGAACACGAACTTCGCCATTGCCATGTCCGCAGTCGCCTCGATCCCGTGCCCGGTGACGTCTCCGAGGACGACCGCCAGACGACCGTCGACGAGCTCCAGGAAGTCGTAGACGTCACCACCGACGTCGACGCGCGCTGCAGACTCGTAGACGCTCCCCACCTCGAGGCCGCTCACCGCCGGCAGCTCCCGCGGCAGCAGGGAACGCTGCATCGTCTCGGTGAACTCCTTCTGCTGCTGGTAGAGCCGCGCGTTGTCGATCGCGAGCGCGGCCTGGCGGAGCACCGGCAGCGCCGAAGCGAGGGTTTCCTCGGTGATCGGCTCCGCGGGGTCGAGCGACACGATCGCCAGCTCCGCGAGCAGCTCCGTGGCACTCACGATCGGCAGCAGGGCCGCAGTCGAGCCCGCGTCGAGGAACGGGCGCAGCAGCGCGTGGGCGCCGCCCAGGCGGGCGAGCACGCCGGCGGTCAGCAGCAGCGGCTGGCGGCGCTGTGCACGCAAGGGCTGCGGCCGCCCGAGGACGGTCGACACCGCCGCGGCGAGCCGCGGCTCGGCGACGTGCACCTTGTGTGCGACGAGCTGGTCGCCGCGCTCGTCGGGCACGCGGATCACCGCGGCGTCGACGCCGAGCTGCTCGACAAGCGTCGTCGTGACCGCGTCCAGCGTCTTGTCGAGCGACAGCGTTTGCGTGAACGAGCGCGAGATCTCGTAGAACGCCGTGACGCGCCGCGACGCCTCGCGCTCCAACTCGAGGACGTCGTAGAGACGGTTGCCGAGGTCGGTCGCACGCTCGTGCAGGCGTGCGTTCTGCACGGCAACCGCGAGCTGCGCTGCGAGCGCCGTGAGCAGTGCGAGGTCGCTCTCGGACAGCTCGCGCTCGCCTGGGTACGCGACGAGCAGCCCGATCGACTCTTCCTGAACCTGCAGCGGGACGGCGACGACCGACTCCTCCCCAACGTTGCGCAGCGCGGCGCGCAGCCGCGCGAGCGTCGCGTCGCGTCCGCGTTGGTTCGCCTGCAGGGACGACCGCGCGCGCATCGGTCCGAGAAACGCCTCGGAGGCACGCTGCGCGACTTGGGCGTGGCCGCCGGCGACGCCGCGACCGGCAGCCGGGAGCAACTGCTCGTTGTCGTGGAGGTAGATCCCGATCCCCGTGACCTGCAGCAACTCGGAGGTCCGTTCGACGGCCGTCTCGAGCGTGTGGTCGAGCGACAGGCGCGAAACGGCCTCGCTCACGACTTCGAAGAGCGAGCGCGTCCGCCCGAGCTCCTGCTCCACTGAACGGGCGTGGTCGCCCGACCGAAGCGCGTGTGCCGCGCGGGCCGCGAACGCCGACAGGGGCTGAAGCTCCGCGTCGGCCGGCGCCGCGTCGGGTGAATAGAACAGTTGCAGGACGGCGAACGCGGGCCGCCCGAGCGGCGCCGTCGCGACCCTCGAGAGCGAGACGGGGAGCGCCACGTCGGCGACGATCGCCAGCGGCTGCCTGGCGCCCTCGTCGACCGCCTCCGCGACGAGCTCGGCTGCGCGCGGCAACGCCGCCGACACGTCGCCGAGACTCGCAAGCTGGGCGGGCACGCCGTCCGCGTTGACACGCCAGAAGATCCCCGCGCGGGCACCGGTCGCCGCGGAGGCGACGCGCAGCGCCTGCTCGGCGGTGCGGTTCGCATCCCAGCCCGCGGCGAGCGCTTCACCAGCCAACTCCAGCCAGGCGAGCCGCCGGAAGCCGACCGCCGAATGTTCGCCCGGGGCAAGTGTGCGCACGGCGAGCCCGACCTGGGCGGCCGCGAGCGCGGCGAGCGACGCATCGTCCTCGCCGAACGGCTCGCGCCGAACGACCTCGACCGCGCCGACGAGCCGCTCGCCGGCGAAGGCGGGAACGGCCAGGACCGCGGCGCCGGCCTGCTCGGCGACCCGGAGCACGACGCCGGAGGCCAGGCCCTCGGCCAGACGGTCGGCGCCGACGCGGGTCCCGGCCACCTCGGCGGCGAGCGCCGATGCCTCAGGCGCGACCGACCGGGCAACGAGCTCGCCGTCGTCGCCGACAACCCTGATCGCAACGAGCTCCGCGCCGAGCGCCTCGGCGGCGCCGGCCGCGATCGCGGCGAGCGCCGGCCGCAGCTCGCTCCCCGACGCGACCTGCTTGGCCGCTTCGGCAAGCGCCTCGATCGGCGGCCGCTGGGCTCCGACGGCCATCGTGGAGACGATAGTGCCTTACAATCCCGCGGATGGCCCAGCCGGCCCGCCAGACTGCCCCCGACCTCGACGACGCGCCGTCGCTCGATCCACTTGCGATCGAGCGGAACTACCGGCGCGAACGTGCGCGCCGGCGCGCCCGGATCGAGCGCAAGAGCAGAGCGCGGCGCTCGGGTGTCCGCTTCTTCGTGACGCTGCTCGTGCTCTCGTTCGTGACCGCGTTCGTGATCCTCGCGGCGTGGCACGAGGTGCAGACGCTCTTCGGCGTGTAGTGATGTGGCCGGTGACGTTGCTGGCGAACGTTGCCGGTCGCATCACTACTAGGGGTGGGGTGTTTCCCGCTCCCAGGTCGTCCCGTTGCACATCGGGCACTGCGGAAGCGTCGACTGCACGGTCACGCCGTAGCCGCAGGACGAACAATGAAACGCGCCGGTAGCCGGGGCGCCGGTCGTGACAAAGTCGACGTACTCGACCGGCTCCGACTCGACCTTCTGTACTCCATGACGCACCTTGACCCCCCTCGGGTGACCGTTCGAACATCCTCCGACCGGGTTCTTGCCCATACTTACGCCCGTGGAAACGCCTGACTTCTTCGACCTCGAGACTCCCGCGCCCGGAGAACCGGCGGGCACCTACGCCCGCCCCGCCGCCTCCGGCCTCTGGGCGGCCGGTGAGCGGATCACGTGGGTGGCCGGGCTCATCCTCGCCCTGTCGTCGTTCATGGACTGGTACGCGGGGTCGGGCGTCGGCGTCAAATTGGCCGTGATCGGCTGGCAGAGCGGCGTCCTCGGCAAGCTCGTGTTCTTCATCGGGCTCGCGGTGGTCGCGATCGTGGCGCTGCGCGAGCTGGGGTTCGAACTGCCGCCGTCGGTGCCCGAGAGCCTGCTCGTCCTCGCGCTCGGCGCGCTCGCCGCGATCTTCGTGCTGATCCGGATCATCTCCATCCCCGACGCGGTCCTCCCCGCCGACGGGCGCGGGATCGGCATCTGGATCAGCTTGCTCGCGAGCCTCGCGGTGATCGCCGGCGGGTTGCTGCGCGCAGCAGAAGAGCTATAGCCACACGGCGGCGCCGCCGGATCAGACGGGAACGAGTTGCTTGGCGCGCTCGATCAGCTGCTGCGGGTCGAACGGCTTGCCGACGAAACCTCGTGCTCCACGCTCTTCTGCATCGATCGCTGAACGCTCGTCGACCTGGCCGCTGAACATGATCACCGGGATCGAGCCGTGCCGCTCCTGCATGCGCTGCAGCATCTGCCAGCCGTCGATGCCCGGCATCACCACGTCGAGCAGCACGAGGTCCGGCGCGCTGCCTTCGATCGCAGCGAGCGCCTCGTCCGCGCTCGCGGCCTCCCGCACCGTGTACCCCTCCACCTCGAGATTGATCCGCATGTACTCGCGGAGGCGCGCGTCGTCGTCGACGACGAGGACGAGAGGGCCGGCGGTCGCCCCGCCCGGGCCGGAGCGCTCGAGGAACGCCTCCAGGTCGCGCCGCCGATAGCGGCGGTGACCGCCGGGCGTATAGAAGGCGGGCACGCGGCCCTGATCCGACCACTTCCGGATTGTCGACTGGGCGACGCCGAGGAACTTCGCAGCCTGGCCGAGCGTCAGCCAGTCCGGCTCGGTCGTCGGCGCCCGCCTACTGGGGTACGTCACGCCGAAAAAGTAGCCAAAGCTTTCGCTATCTAAACCCGTTTATGGGTTTTGCACCGTAACCGTCACCGTTTCGCGTGCGGCCGGCGCGAGCGGTAGGGGCTTCAGCGTGCGGACGAGCGTCTGGGTCCCGCCGGGTTGCGGATTGTCGTGCAGCGACTCGCCGACCGCCACCCCGATCGCGAAGACGACAACCGCCCCGACGGCGGCGGCGACCAACTTCTTCACGGTCGGTAGTCCACGGCGCCGCGCGCATAGGCGTGGAACGCGGCATCCGCGATCGTCCCGGGCTCGACGGGAGCCGCGCCGTCGGGATCCGCGTCCTCGAGCAGCTCGAGCACCCAGCCGTCCGCGCCGCCGTAGGCAACGGCGAGCTCGTCGAGGGTGAACGACTGTCCGAGACGCCGGCGCAGCGCATCGACGACCCGGTCGGTGCCTTCGACGAGTTGCCGGTATCGCCGCCGGTCGCCGCGCGCGTCCTCCAGCCGGCGGTTCCCGTCCCGCCACTGCTGACGAACAAGCTCGAGGTCAGGCGTCATCGACGGGAGTACAGCAGGACGAGGGCCACAACGACGGCAGCTCCGCGACGATACGGTCGCCGAGCTCGTAGCCCGGCCGCGCGAGCGCGAAGGCCGCGTGCGCATGCAGGCATTTCAGGCTGCCGGCGCGCGTCGAGCCGCCGATGCCCGCGGCGAGCTCGGGCCGTTCGCGCCGCTGCGCTTCCTGCGCGGACGCCAGGCTCGCGGCGAGCCCCGGGTCGTCGCTCGCCGCGCGCGACCAGCGCTCGACGCCGCCCGCGGCCTCGAGTCGCGAGATCGCGGCGACGAGCTGCGGGCACGTCACCCAGAACTGGGTCGGGAACGGCTGGCCGGCGTCATCGAACGGTGCCTGCTCCGTCACGGCCGGCCGGCCGAACGGACAGCGAACGACAACACCGCGAAACGCCCGCGGCGGACGCCCGAGCTGGCGCTCGACGATCTCTTCGTCGGTCAACGATTCCGGTGTCGCCACGCGGACACACCGCGCACGATGAATAGCTGCTCGTTGGGACGCACGAGCCCGAGCATACGTCCCTGGCGAATCAGCTCCGGGCCGGTGTTCGCGAGCGCGATCCTCTTCTCGAGCTGCGCCTTCTCAGTCGACAATGCGTGGACCTGCGCGTGTCGTGTCTGGAGCGCCTGCTTGGTGCGCAGGTACGTGTGGATCGGCCGCCAGTAGAGGAACGCGACGAGCGCGAGCGCGCCGATCGCGAGCAGCCGGGTCGGGCGCAGGCGGATCACGCCTCCCGTTTCGGCGGCCGCAGCCGCCGTCCTTTAGGCGATGTCGACCTTGATCACGTTCGTCGACCCGGGCAGGTTGACGGCAGTGCCCGCGGTGGTGACGACGCGGTCGCCGCTCTCGATCACGCCGCACTTGAGCGCGACCTCGAGCGATCTCGTCCAGAGGTCTTCGACGTTCTCGGTCTGAGGCATCAGCACCGGCGTCACGCCCCACTCGAGCGCCATCTGCTGCACCGCGGTCTGATGGTGCGACAGCCCGACGATCGGCCGACGCGGCCGCAGGCGCGCGACCGCCGACGCGGTGCGCCCGGTGAACGTCGGCACCAGGATCGCGCTCGCACCGAGCGTCTCGGCCAGGTCGCAGGCGCCGTTGGACATCGCGCGCCCGACCGTCGTCTCCTCACCCGGCTCGGGCAGCTGGTGCCGGTAGCCCATCGACGGCTCGACCGCGCGTGCGATCGAGTCCATCGTCCGCACGGCCTCGACCGGGTAGTTGCCGGTCGCCGTCTCCGCGGAGAGCATGACCGCCGAGGTGCCGTCGAGAACCGCGTTCGCGACGTCGCTCGCCTCGGCGCGCGTCGGCTCGGCGTGCTCGATCATCGACTCGAGCATCTGCGTGGCCGTGATCACCGGCTTTCCGACCTCGAGGCAGCGCAGGATGATCCGCTTCTGCAGCAGCGGCACCGTTGCCGCGCCGATCTCGACGCCGAGATCGCCGCGCGCGACCATCACCGCGTCCGCTTCCTGCAGCACCTCGTCGAGCACGGCGACCGCCTCAGCCTTCTCGATCTTCGCGATCACGCGCGCCGGAGAGCCGTGCTGGCGGATGATCGCCTGGAGGTCCCGCACGTCCGCAGCGGCGCGCACGAAGGACAGCGCGACGAAGTCGACGCCCAGCCCGAGCGCGAACGTCAGGTCGTCGAGATCCTTCTTCGTCAGCGACGGAATCGGGATCGGGACACCCGGCAGGTTGACGCCCTTGTGCGACTTGACCTCGCCGCCGACGACAACGCGACAGAGCGCACGCCCCTGGTCGACGGTCTCCACCGTCAGACGCACGAGCCCGTCGTCGATCAGCACGTCGTGCCCAGGCCGCAGCACCTCGCCGATCACGGCCGGCGCGACCGGCAGCTCGCCGTTGACCGCCACCTGCTCGCCGACGACCAGGATCTCCTCGTCCTTCAGCAGGATGCGCGGCGCCGGCAGATCGCCGATGCGGAGCTTCGGCCCCTGCAGGTCGGCGATCAGCGCGAGCGGCTTGCCGACTTCCTCCTGCACCTCGCGCACCATCCGCGCGCTGGCGGCGTGGTCGTCCTGCGTGCCGTGCGAGAGATTGAGCCGGACGGCGTCGACCCCCGCGTCGACGAGTGCGCGCATCGTGTCGTGACTCGACGACACGGGCCCGATCGTCGCGACGATCTTCGTCCTACGGCGGACAGCAACCATGTCCCCGCAGCGTACCCCGACCGTCTCATCCTGGCGGAGGACGGCAAATCCTCCTATGCGCCGACGACACGCCACACGCGCGGGCGTAGCCTCAGCGCATGATCGGAACTGCAGCTCATCGGCTCGAAGCACACGCCTTCGTACGCGGCGAAGGTCGCCGCAGGATCTCGCTGACCGAGTACCGCGGGACATGGGTCATCCTTGCGCTCGGCGCCCGGCCGTTCGACGTGCTCGAGCTAGCGTCGCTCGAGGAGTCGTTCGCCGCCGACGGTGCCGTCGTGCTCGCCGCGACGCCGGACGACTGGCACGAGGTCGCCGCGCGGTACGCCGACGAACCCGTTCGCCTGCCGATCCTCTCCTCGGTCGAGGAGGCCCGCCGGCTCACCCTGATCGTCGACCCGGGCGGCGTCGTCCGTCACATCGGCCTGCGCCGCACGGCCCGCGAGACGCTTGCGGCCCTCGAAGGACTGCTCGCCCCCGCGGCTATCGCCGCGTAGCGCGCGGGAAGGCGTCCCAGCCCGGATAGACCGCCCGGGCGCCGAGCTCCTCCTCGATCCGGAGCAGCTGGTTGTACTTCGCAACGCGGTCCGACCGCGCGGGTGCACCCGTCTTGATCTGGCCGGTGCCGAGCGCCACCGCGAGGTCGGCGATCGTCGCGTCCTCCGTCTCGCCGGAACGGTGCGACATGACCGCCGTGTAGCCGTGGCCCTGCGCGAGGCGAACGGCCTCGATCGTCTCGGTCAGCGTCCCGATCTGGTTCACCTTGACGAGGATCGAGTTGCCGACCCCGCGGTCGATCCCTTCCTGCAGGCGCGCCGGGTTCGTGACGAAGAGGTCGTCACCGACGAGCTGAACCCGCTTCCCCAGGCGCTCGGTCAACGCGCTCCACGACTCCCAGTCGTCCTCTGCCGCGCCGTCCTCGATCGAGACGACCGGGTACCGGTCGACGATCTCGGCCCAGAAGCCCGGCATCTCGGCACTCGACTTCTCGCGGCCCTCGAAGCGATACGCCCCGTCTCGGAAGACCTCGCTCGTCGCGGGATCGAGCGCGATCGCGACACGGTCGCGATGGCCGGCGCGCTCCGCCCCTTCGAGGATCAGGTCGATCGCGTCCTCACTGGTCGCGAGATCCGGCGCAAAGCCACCCTCGTCGCCAACGAGCGTCGAGAGCCCACGCTCGCTGAGGACCTTCTTCAACGAGTGGTAGACCTCGACGCCGACCCGGAGGCCTTCCGAGAACGACTCCGCTCCGACGGGCACGACCATGAACTCCTGCAGGTCGATCGAGTTGGAGGCGTGCGCGCCGCCGTTGATCACGTTCATCAGCGGCACGGGTAAGGTCGAGGCTCCCTCGCCTCCGATGTACCTGTAGAGAGGGACGTGAGCCTCGGCAGCCATTGCCTTTGCAGCTGCCAGCGAGACGCCGAGGATCGCGTTCGCACCCAGGCGGCCTTTGTTCGGCGACCCGTCGAGCTCGATCATCGCGCGGTCGAGGCCCTCCTGGTCGCCGGCGTCGCGCCCGCGCACGAGCTCTGCGAGCTCGCCGTTGACGTTCGCGACCGCCTTCGTCACACCCTTGCCGGTCCACATCCCACCGCCGTCGCGCAGCTCGACCGCTTCGTGCACCCCCGTCGAGGCGCCGGACGGGACGATCGCCCGCCCGAACGCACCTGACTCGAGCCGGACCTCCACCTCGACGGTCGGATTGCCGCGAGAGTCGAGGACCTGGCGGCCCCGAACGTCGGTGATCGTCATGCGAGCTCCTTTGCGCGGTCGAAGTACTCATCCTGTTCGGCGAGCGCGAGTGTCGTCCAATCCTTGCCGTCGGCTGCCGCGAGCGCCTCCGCAGATTCCACGCGCTCGCGGAACCGCTTTGCCGCAGCCCGCAGCTCGAGCTCGGGGTCGACGTCGAGCTTGCGCGCGACGTTCACCGCCGCGAAGAGCACGTCGCCGAGCTCGTGCGGGGAGAAGTCCTCCTTCAGCTCGCGCAGCTCGTCGTCGAGGTCGGCCATCGCGCCCGCGACGTCCGGATACTCGAATCCGACCGCCCGCGCGCGGACCTGCACCTTCTGCGCGTACGACAGCGCCGGCAGCCCTTCGGGCACGTCATGGAAGATCCCGACGCGCCCTTCGACGTCGCGTTTGTGGGCTTCCCAGCGCTCGCGCACTGCAAGAGCGCTAGTGGCCTCCGCGTCACCGAACACATGAGGGTGTCGCGCGATCAACTTTGCGGTGACGCGTCGAGCAGCAGATTCAAGATCGCCACTAGCGTTTTCCTCGAGCAGTAGCGAGAGGAAAACGCATTGGTAGAGCAGGTCGCCGATCTCGTCGAGCAGCTTCGCGTCATCGCCGGCAAACGCGGCGTCTGCGACCTCGTATGCCTCCTCGACCGTGTACGGAACGATCGTCCGGACGGTCTGTTCGCGATCCCACGGGCACTCGCGCCGGAGGCGCTCGGTCAGCGCCTGCAGCTCGACGAGCGCGTCCGCCAGCGACAAGGTGGCTACTGCGTCGTCGTGTTGTTCGTGGTCGTCGCGGTGCAGGAGTCCTGCAGCGGCGCGTACCCGACCTGATACTTGATCTTCGAGCCGTGGCAGTAGCTCTTCGTCAGGCTCGACGAGAAGTCCGAGATCGCTTGTTTCTGCTTGTTACCAATAAGCGTCGTCTTGATCTGCGACGCCACCTGCTTCTCGGGCGTCGTCGACTTCGGCTTCACCGGGCCGAGCGGCTCGATCACGAACCACGCCTTGTACTGCGTCGAGTCGTAGAACGGCTTCACGACCTTGTTGGCGGGCGCCGTGAAGGCCGTCGTGTCGAAGATCGCGACCGTCTGCCCCTTCGAGAACGTCGCCTTGCCACAGTTCTCGCCGCTCGCATCCTTGGCGTACTTCTTCGCGAGCGTGCACCACGCCTTGTCGCCGCCCTTGACGAGCTGCTGGTACACCGATTGCGCGGTCGCCTTGCTCTTCCCGACGAGGATGTAGCGGACGGACCGTGACTCAGGCGTCTGGTAGGTCGACTTGTTGTCGTTGTAGTACTTCTGGACGTCGGCGTCGGAGACCTTCACGTCTTTGACGATCTGCTTCTGCACGCGCTCGGAGATCAGCTGCGGGCGGATGACGTCGGTGCGTACCTGCGCCTCGGTGAAGCCCTGCTTCTTGATCTCGGCGAGATACTTCTTCTGGCTGCCGCCGAAGTACTGCTTCTTCACGAGCGCGATGCGCGCGTCGATGTCGGCGTCGGTCACCGTGATCCCCATGGAGGCCGCCTTCTGGTCGAGCTCGGCCTGCTGAACGAGCAGCGAGATCACGTTGTCGCGGATCGCTTGGTAGTTCGTCGTGCCCTGCTTCGGGAACGCCTGCCCCTGTGCTTTGTAGGCGATCTTCGCCCGGTTGAGCAGGTTGTTCAGGTCGGTCAGCGTGACGTGCTCGGAGCCGACCACGGCGACATCGTCCGACGACAGCTTCGAGCTGCCACCGCCGCTGCCGCAGCCTGCGAGCACGCCCGCGGCCAGGATGATGAGAACAAACGACTTCCGCATATGAGAGAGCGCCGGCTAGGCCGCCTGGCGCGCGGCCAGCATAGCATCGACCAAATCGAGCGCTCCCTGGAATTCACTGCCTCTTAACGACACTTCACGGTTGCCTGTCGAGTAGACGGCGGTCTCCACCTGCGCGCGGAGATCGCGGAGCTCGCCGGAGCCGAGGACGACCGGTCCGACCGACGCCTTCCCACCGCGGAACACCAGGTAGTCGGCGCCGAGCACCGCCAGCTTCAGCTTCGCCTCCTGGATCGCGAACAGGTTCTCGACCGGCTCCGGCAGCGGCCCGTAGCGGTCCTCGGTCGCGACGCGGAGCTCGTGGAGCTCGTCCTCTGACTCGGTCAGCGCGAGCCGCCGGTGCAGGTCGATCTTCAGCGCCTCGGCAGCAATGTACGCGGCCGGCACGTACGCATCGATGCGCGCGTCGATGCGTACCGGCCGCGCCGCCAGCCGCCGCTGGCCCTGAAGGTCGGCGACCGCCTCATGAAGCATCTCGACGTAGAGCTCGAACCCGAGCGCGGCGACGTGACCCGACTGCTCGGCTCCGAGCAGGTCGCCGGCGCCACGAATCTCGAGATCGCGCATCGCGATCGCGAAGCCGGCGCCGAGCTCGGTGTGGTCGGCGAGCGTCGCGAGGCGCGCGCGAGCCTCGGGCGTCAGCTCGTGCGCGTCCGGATAGAAGAGGTACGCGTGGGCGAGCCGGTCGCTGCGGCCGACGCGCCCACGGATCTGGTAGAGCTGGCTCAGACCAAGCTGGTCGGACCGCTCGACGATCAACGTGTTCGCCTGGGGGATGTCGAGCCCCGACTCGATGATCGTCGTCGAGACGAGCACATCCGCGTCGCCGGCGAGGAACGAGATCATCTTGTCCTCGAGCTCGCGCTCCGCCATCTGCCCGTGCGCGACCAGGAAGCGCAAGTCTGGACAGAGTTGCGCCAGCTGCTCCGCGCGTGCGTCGATCGATTCGACGCGGTTGTGCAGGAAGAACGCCTGCCCTTCCCGCTGCACTTCGCGCTCGAGCGCCTGCTTGACGAGCTCGTCGTCGTACTCGCCGACGAACGTCCTGATCGGGCGGCGTCCCTCGGGCGGCGTCTCGATCACCGAGATGTCGCGCAGACCGGAGAGCGACATGTGCAATGTGCGCGGGATCGGCGTTGCCGAGAGCGCCAGCACGTCGACCTCGAGGCGAAGCTGCCGCAACAACTCCTTCTGGGCGACGCCGAAGCGCTGCTCCTCGTCGACGATCACGAGCCCAAGCTCCTTCGGGATGACGTCGCGCGACAGGATCCGATGCGTGCCGATCAGTACCTCGACCTTTCCCTCCGTGAAGTCGGCGAGGGCTTGCTTCGTGTCCTTCCGCGTGCGGAACCGCGACACCATCTCGACGCGGACCGGGAAGTCGCGGTAGCGCGCCCTGAACGTGTTCCAGTGCTGCTGCGCGAGCACGGTCGTCGGCACGAGCATGAGCACCTGCTTGCCGTTCACCGCGACCGCGAACGCGGCGCGCAGCGCGACCTCCGTCTTCCCGAAGCCGACGTCGCCGCAGACGAGACGGTCCATCGGGTGCGGTGACTCGAGGCCTTCCATCACTGCCTCGATCGCGGTGCGCTGGTCGTCGGTCTCGCGATAGGGGAACTCCGCTTCGAGCCGCTCGACCCACTCGTGCTCGACATCGAACGCGACGCCCGGTTGCGTCTGCCGCTGCGCGTAGAGCTGCAGCAACTCGCCGGCGAGCTCGCGGATGTGCTCGCGCGCACGTGTCTTCAGGTTGTCCCACGCCTTGCCGCCGAGCTTCGAGAGCGTCGGCTCGCGCGTGTCGGCGCCGATGTACCGGCTGACCTTCCCGATCTGCTCGTGCGGCACGTACACGCGGTCGTCGCCGCGGTAGGCGAGTAGAAGGTAGTCGCGCGTGACGCCGGCGACCTCCTTCGTCTCGAAGCCGAGCAGCTTCGCGAGGCCGTGGTCCTCGTGCACGACGTAGTCGCCCGTGCGGAGATCGGAGAAGCTCTGCAGCGCACGCCCCGGCGCGGCCGTCGCGCGCGGAGGCCGCTTGCGGAAGACCTGCGTGTCCGGGAGGAGCGCAAGCCCGAGCTCGCGCCACACGAAGCCGCGGCGCGCCGGCGACACCGCGAAGGCAAGGCCCTCGGGGGTCTCCCCCACCTCGAGGATGTCGGCCGAGACGCGCCGCAGCAGCGCCTGCTGGCGGAGCGCCTCGCCACGGTGCGGGAATGCGACGACGACGTCGAGCTCCTGGCGAAGCAGACCGCCCAGCTCGTTCTCCGCCTCGGAGAGACCGCGCGCAGCGAACGCCGGCCGTTGCGCGTCGAAGCTGAACGGCTGGCCCTGCGGCAGCTGCGTCATCGACGTCGCGCCGCCGAGCTCCACCGGCTCGAGGCCTTGCTCTTCCCATGCAGCCTGCACCTCGTCGGGCGACCAGACGAAATCCGGTGGGCGGTCGAACGCGGGTACGAGGTCATCGGGAGCCGCAGGTGTGAGCTCCTCGCCTTCGTCCGGCCCGAGGTCGATCTCCACGAGCTCACGCCGCCGTTCGCCCGCCGGGTAGATCGTCGCGCCGTCGACCGTGCGCAGCGCGCGCTGCGTGAACGGCGAGAACACGCGGATCTGCTCGATCTCGTCGCCGAAGAGCTCGATGCGGAACGGCTCGCGTCCCGTCGTCGGGAAGACATCGACGAGGCCGCCGCGGACCGCGAACTGGCCGCGCTCTTCGACACGTTCGACGCGCTCGTACCCCGCGGACGCTAGGTGCTCGGCGAGCGTGTCGATCCCGGGCTCGTCGCCAATGCCCACCGCGAGCGGTGCAGGCCGCGCCTCGTGCGGCGGCAATCCTTCGGCGATTGCAGCGGCGGACGCGCAGACGAGCCCGCCCTGCTCTACCACCTCGAGCGCCCGCGCACGTTCGCCGACGAGGTGCGGCGGCGGCTCGAGCCCGCTGCCCCAATGCACGCCGCGCGACGGGAACAGCGCGACCCGGTCGTCGCCGGCGAACCAGGCGGCCGCCTCGGCGGCGTCGCGAGCGTCGGCGTCCTCGGGCAGAAGGACGATCAGCCCGCGATCGAGCTCTTCGTGCAGAGCCGCGAGGAGGAGCGGCAGCACCGGCTCGGAGACGCGGGCGCGTGTGGGCAGCGCGGCGGCGAACTGCTGCAGACGCTCCTCGGCACGGAGGCGCTCGACGAGCGTGTGGAGTACGGGGCGGTCCATGACGTTTGGCCGAACTGCGCGTTCGGCGGGGTGTCATGGTAGTTCGTCTACAGCAGGCGACGAGCGCCGTCGTACCGCGCCGAGTACCAGCCCGAGAGCGGGTCGATCGCGACGCGCGTGCCCGTGTGCGGCGCATGGATGAACCGGCCGCCGCCGATGTAGATGCCGACGTGGCCGAGCCCGTCGAAGAAGACGAGGTCGCCCGGGCGCAGTCGCGAGCGCGAGACGCCGTGACCGAGGCCGAACTGGCTGCCCGACCAATGGGGCAGCACGATCCCGAAGTGCGCGTACACGAACCGCGTGAAGCCGGAGCAGTCGAAGCCGCTCGAGGGTGACGTGCCTCCATAGCTGTACCGCGTGCCGAGGAAGCGCTGCGCGTAGCGGACGATGCGCGCCTGCTCGTGCGCGACGAGGGCAGCGTGGCTCTCAGTGACCGGCTTCGCAACGGCGACCCTGACGTGAGCGGCGAAGAAGGCGAACAAGACGAGCAGCGTCGCGTGAACGCGGCGGAACATACGGGAGGCTCCCTTCGGCAGTGGCGGCGCGCGGAAAGAGGAGGCGCGCCCCCGTGTCGTTGGCCGGCCCAGTGTGACCCGCTCGGCCGCCCCGGCCATGACCCGGACGGGGGGTTTCCCTCTCCTCGATCGAGGGGATCTATGTGCCGTTTCGCACGTTCACTGCGCGTTGGGCCGCCTCGAGGCCTTCCGCATCGAGCAGTTCGACCGCGTCCGCCGCCGCAGCAACAAGCCGTTCCGCGTCGTCGTGCGGCTCGAAGTCGGAGAGCACGTAGTCGGCAGGCTTGCGGCGATCGCCACGTTCGGGCCGCCCGACCCCCACCCGAAGGCGGAGAAAGTCCGCCGTGCCGAGATGAGCCGCGACGGAGCGAAGGCCGTTGTGCCCTGCTGTGCCCCCACCCAGGCGGGCCTGCAGCCGTGCGAGCGGGAGGTCGATCTCGTCGTGGACGACGAGCACTGCGTCCGGCTCGAGCTTGAAGAACTTCATCGCCGCCTGCACCGAGCGGCCGGAGTCGTTCATGAACGTCTCCGGCTTCAGCAGCGCGACCTTGTGCCCGTCGATGCGGATCTCGGCGAGCTTCCCGTTGAACTTGCCTTTCCACGCACCGTCGTGGCGGCGCGCGAGCTCCTCAACGACGAGCCAGCCGACGTTGTGGCGATTGCGTCCGTATTCGCGGCCGGGATTGCCGAGGCCGGCGACGAGCAGGTCGTACGAGGTGCCGTGGCGACGCGGCCACAGGCGCATTACCGCTTACTACTCCGCGGAGTCGGACGAATCGCCGTCGGACTCGGCCGCTGCTTCGCCCTCGGCCGTGGGCTCCTCGCCTTCGGCCGCCTCGCCCTCCGGAGTCTCTTCGCCCTCGACGCCCTCTTCGGGCTCGGGCTCGACCTCGCGCGTCGGCTGCGTGACGGCGACGAAGACGGTGTCGCCATCGTCCAGGAGTGTGACGCCGTCGGGCAGAGCGACCTGCGACAGGTGCGCAGACTCGCCGATATGGAGACCGGAGACGTCGAAGTCGACCGACGCCGGCACCTCCATCGGCAGCGCCTCCACGTTGAGCTCGGTCAGCACCTGGTTGAGGACGCCGCCCTCCTTCGAACCGACGGACTCGCCGATCACGTGCAGCGGAACGGTCGCGTGGATCGGCTGGTCGAGGCGAACTTCCTGCAGGTCGACGTGCGTGACGGTGCCGCGAACCTTGTCGAGTTGGTACTCCTTGAGCACCGAAGAGTGGGTGTTCCCACCCTCGACGACGACGTCGAGCACCGCGTTCAGTCCGCCCGCGCCGGTCAGCGCCGTGCGCAGGTCGCGCTCGGCGATCGAGATCGCGACGGGAGCGTCCTTTCCATAGAGGACGCCCGGAATCAGCCCCTGCCGACGAAGGCGGCGAGACTCGGCGGAGCCGAGGATCGCCCTGTTCTGGACCACGAGTTTGACGCGCTCTCCTGCCACGGCGCGGGATTGTAGCGGCTCAGAAGAGTTGGTTTTCGCCGCCGAAGATCGCCGACACTGAGTCGTCGGCGAAGACGTTCATGATCGTCTCGGCGAGGAGCGGCGCCACGGGCAGCACGGTCATGTTGTCGGGCTTCGTCAGCGGATCGATCGGGACCGTGTCCGTGACGACGATTCCCGAGATCTCGGGCGTCTGGAACTTCTCGATCGCGCCGTCGCAGAAGAGGCCGTGGGTGGCGAACACCCAGACGTCCTCGGCCCCGTGGTCGCGCAGCGCCCGGACGTTCGCGAGCACGGTGCCGCCGGTCATGATCACGTCGTCGCCGAGGATCGCCTTCTTGCCGCCGACGCGGCCGGTGATCTCCGTGACCGACACGACGTTCGCCGAATGACGGGTCTTGTGCATGAGCGCGAAGTCGGCATCGAGCATCTCGGCGAAGCGGACCGCCTGCTTGGCGCGGCCCGCATCGGGTGAGACGGAGACGACGCCTTCGCCCGTCAGCCCGAGGTCGCGAAAGTGGCGCGCGAACAGCGGGATCGCCGTCATGTGGTCGACGGGGATCATGAAGAAGCCCTGGATCTGGCCTGCGTGGAGATCCATCGTGAGGATGCGGTCGGCGCCGGCGAGCTGGAGCATGTCGGCGATCAACCGCGCCGAGATCGGCTCGCGCGGCTTCGCCTTCCGGTCCTGCCTCGCGTACGGGAAGAGCGGGATGACCGCGGTAATGCGCTTCGCCGATGCGAGCTTCGCCGCCTGGATCATGAACAGCAGCTCCATGATGTTCTGGTCGACGGGCTCGCAGCCGGTCTGCACGACGAAGACGTCGGAGCCGCGGATCGACTCGTCGTAGCGCACGTACGTCTCGCCGTTCGGGAACGTACTGACCTCGGCCTCGCCGAGCTCGACGCCGAGCTGCTGCGCAATCCGCTGGGCGAGGTCGGTGTGCGACCGGCCCGAGAACACCATCAAGCGCTTCTGAGGGCCGCGCTCGATCCAGTGGCTCGGCGACGACTGCGTCACGACTGCCGGCTCGAGACCGGGAAGGACGAGCTCAGGACTCGCGCCCACGGGCTGCATATCCCTCCTTGTTCTCCTGCCTCGGCCGCGCGAACGCGAGCGCTTCGGCGGGGACGTCTTTGGTGATGACCGATCCAGCGGCGATCCAAGCCCCATCCCCGATCTCGAGGGGTGCGACGAAGCCATTGTGGATTCCGGTCCTGACGTTGCTGCCGATCGTCGTGCGGTGCTTGGGGGAGCCGGGCTGCAGTGGCAGGTTGGCCGTGATCGCGCCCGCGCCCACGTTCGTGTCGTCGCCGATGTCGGCGTCACCGATGTACGACAGATGCGGCACTTTCGTACGGTCGCCGATCCGTGAGTTCTTGATCTCCACGAAGGTGCCCGCCTTGGAGGACTCGCCGAGGACCGTCCCAGGGCGAAGGTAACAGAACGGACCGACG